>WOYI010890134.1_pt1 | contig 50002 bp, 43 predicted proteins | sample 6423411 | NCBI WGS metagenome assembly WOYI01 (sample SAMN13441803, study PRJNA592873) | oil field metagenome | biome: oil field; feature: oil-well bore; material: oil-contaminated soil; isolation source: oil-contaminated soil from oil-well borehole | place: Germany: Wietze | collected 2016-10-18 ... | reverse complement strand
CTGTCGGCACAGGAAGCCGTGGAAGCCCCGCTCTTTAGGGCGGGGAGCAGTCACTTGCCATCCTTGAACTGAATATCTTTCTCCGTCTGGAAGGAGCCCTTATACTGCTGATCTGCCTTGACCTTCTTGAAGAGCTTGGCATACTTGGTCTGGATATTCCAGGTCCCATTGAAGGCCTGTTCGGTCTTGAAGTTCAGGGAGTTGTTGGCATAGCCGGCGCTGGATATGCTGGAGCTCTCAGACCGGTCCACATGACTCAGGTTGTACCTCTCGCTGACTGATGCACCCATTCCGCCATCGAACCTTGGCGATTCGACGGTCTTGTGGCCTTTCAGGCTGCCGCCAGTGAAAACCAGATCCTTGGTCTCGGTGAAGTTATCTATTGATTGCCTTCTCTCAATGCTCCTCTGGCTCTCCATGGATATCGATCCGCTGCCCATCATATTCTCATTGTAGTTCATCGCTATTCCATTGAAGTTGTCCTTTATCGAGACCTCCCCCTCGCCTTTTACCGATGAGGACTCAATGAAGAGCTTCTTATTAAGTGTTGAGGAGGTGCTCTCCTCTCTCTTCGCATCAGGAGCGACATTGACAGTGCTCCAGTGGATCAGATAAGGACCGCCTTCAGCAGTGCTCGATCCATCGGTCATCCAAACTGAGAGCGGCATATAGGTGCCTGCCGATCTGCCGGGTATGGTGCTGCTCCAGTATCCATCCATCTCATCTCCCGACTCGAGTACCATCTCAGTGTCGTATACCCTGTCTATTCCTTTCATGCTCTGTCTGGTCAATGGTGCATCAGAGAGCCCGTACTTCACAGAGGCATCCGTTATTGGAGATGGGCTCTTAATGTGAACTGTGACCTTGACATCCTCCTCTGCAGCCGGCTGGCTGGGCTGGGCGTTCACGTCCAGTATGGCAATCGCCCCGTGCTCAGAGCTTTTCACCCCCTCGATGCTCAGCTCATAGTTCTCCTGGCCAGACTGGTCCTTCTCCTTAGATTCGGACTCATTTGTCGCACCCTTATCATCTCCCACAATGTCGGAGATGCCCAAGAGATTTTCCACATAACGGAGGAGGTTTGAGACCCCTTCTACCACGGCGTTGTCGGACTTCTTAGCGGATTGCTCCAGATCTCTGGCCATCTTTCCAGATACCTGAGTGATGGTCGATTTCTCTTCCGGCAGGTTGAAGGGCAGGCTGCTGTTTCCATAGCTGACGCGAGCCGGAACCATCCTGACGTTATAGTCTGGGTAATCGTCCGATGGCTTGACACTCCCTTCAGCAGATGCGCCCTCAACTAAGACCAGGTTCAGATTGTACTCTCCCCGCACCGAACTCCTGTCCATGGTGAAGCCCTCGGCGGTTATGGTGTCTTCTCCTCCCCTGCTGATCGACTTTTTCGCAGTGATCGTCTTCTGGTGCTTGGGGGAGAGGAAGTCTATGCTTCCCAGGGGTCCGGTGCTCTCGCTTATGACGAAGATGCTGTACAGTGGCACGCTTCCCATATTGGCCACGGTGCAGGTGATGCTGCTCGTGCCTCCGGGGGCCACGGCCGAGGGCGAGGCGCTTGCAAAGACCTTGATCGCCGTTGTGACCGTCATCGCCTCAACTGCCATCCGGTCGGACCAGACCTCTCCCTGGGAGTCTTCTCCAGCAACGGCAAACTGCAAGGTGCTGTTTTCCTCAATGAGCGGCCTTGCTTGGACCACTCTGAACTCTCCCGGCTCAAGATCGCCCAGTGAGCTGAGCCTTGCGCCATCCAGGGTGAGGACCACCTCCCTCAATCGGTCCTCGCCGGAGTTGGTGACCAGACAGCTGATCTCTGCTTCGTCACCTGGTGCAGCCTCGATCTTTTCGGGCATGACCTTCAGGCTGATCCCAGGCTTAATTGCACTTAAGAGCACACTTCCATTGGCAGTGGTCTCAAAGCCGCGGCCGTCCATTCCCCGGGCGGTGACATTGATCCAGGTGCTGTCATTCTTGCTGTAGATGGCTGCCATTCGTACCGATCTTCCCGGGAGCATCTGGGGCAGAATGCAGTCCGTTCCGTTCCCTTGCAGCGTGACATTGAATAGAGTCTCCTGGCCAGTGTTCTCCAGGATCCAGGTCACCTCTGCCGGCTCTCCGGGATATGTGGCCACCTGCGTGCTCTCGCTCTGAATCTCAAGCGAGGAGTTCATCACTGCAATCGTCTGGCTCCGGCTGGAATAGACCTCTCCTCCGACCTCGTCCCGGGCGGATACCATGACCTCATAAGGCCGGCTGTGGAGAATCGTCCTATTCTGTTGCACTGTCTCGGCCTCTCCTGCCGCGAGTGCAGGAATCCTGGCCACCTCTCCGAATCCATCATCGACCTTCAGGTCGGTCAGATTCTCCTCACCGCTATTCTCGATCCGGATCAGGATGGAGGCGTTCTCCCCCCGGTGAACAAGCTCCGGAGCCTCCAGAAGGAGGTTGATCTGAGGGGAGATCATGCGGATATCGATGCTTGTGTTGTTGGTATAGATATTGCCCTTGCCATCCTTGGCGCTGGCCTCGGCCAGGAGCCTGGTGTTATTCTCGACCAGCAGAATGCCATCCAGCTCCAGCTCCTTGTGCGGAGTGAGAAACCCAGTGGATGCGAGCTTGCCCGCGCAGGTGATGCGAACATCGGAGAGCTCATCCTGGCCAATGTTTGTGGCCAGGCATCGGTAGCTTATCGCCTCCCCTGACAGGCAGGCCGATCTATTTACTGATATATTCAGAGCTAAAGAAGTGGAGCTGGAGTTCTGGGGGATGGCTGGAATGACAGGCTCTTCTGCTATTGGTACTTCCGCCTCCGCCGGAACGGCGCCACCGGCGGGAATGGACATGGAAAATAAAAGCGGATCGAATATCGTCTCTTTGCCGAGGACATCCTCGGATGCATTCTTTTCTTGCTTTGTGGAGTTGTATTTGACCCGGCCCTGAATCTCCAGGTCGGTTGGGTCCAGAGCGAAGACCGATAGCTTTTCCACTCTGCCGCTTATGGACAGGACCTTCTTCTCCCCTGGGTCGAGCTCGGAGAGGGTGCCCAGGGATCTATCCCGATCCGTCACCTTGATCCTATGAAGCTTTGTGATGCCGTTGTTCTCCAGGTGGACCTGGGATAGATTCGGGCTGGAGTTGACCACTGCCAGCAGGGAGACGTCTGAGGAGGCAATCCTTAACACCGGCTCAGAAGAACTGCTTTGAGGATCTTCTTTTTCGGTTCTTGCCGGGGAGCTGGCAGAGGGATTCTCAATAATGGAGGATTTAGTATCTTCTCCTGTGGGAAAAAGATAGAATATGGTCGGAACTAGAATAACCAGAAATATGGCGATGCCCATCATCATAGGGCTTGCCTTTGGACTACGCTTCCCCCTTGGTAGTCTGAGCTTGGAGCTCCTCCTCATTCAACTACTCCCTTATTGTATCTAATCTATCCCTTCAATAGATTGTGACTTTGGTTCCCTGCTAATTTATTATGATTATTTCCCTTTTGAGTGTTTTTTATATTTCAATCTATAAATGGGTTTCGGATGTTTGGTCAAAAAAGGGCGATGCATGCATACTTTTAGATATATAGCAGTGCCGATATATCAATATCAGCTGAACTTATATTTCTTCTATAATCCTTTTTTCATTTTAGTTAGTTTATAATTTTGGTTATTCTCGCGATGGCTCAAACGTCATTGATGCCGCCCGAGAATGAGCGAGTGATACTGCAGCCATCGTGCTCACCAGATCCCTGCCATAGTGAAGGTGGCTGATGCAGCTGCAATCGCTAGAGCCAAATCCCCTGATGGGCACAAGACGCTCTCTTACCATTTCCGCTATACTGCATTCCAGATCTCGCGATGTCCTGGTTATGAACACCTCGACCAGTCCCGCCTGAGCGAGGAGATAATCTATATGCCATCTCCTGGTGATTCTACTGCCCTGCAATATCTCTATATGGCGATCCACCCTCTTGCAGCCGCCAGGCCCCCGGGCAGAGCCGGTGTAGGCATAGTATCCAGGGGCAAAATCGATCTCACCCAAGGACCCTATGCAGATCTGCTTCGCCTTTTCCAAAGAGAGGATGATGGTGTAGATTCCCAACTCATCACAGCCATATCTCATATGAATCCGTTTCCCATTATCGCTATTTGATACTAATGCTCTTTTGGAGGGATGATACGAGATTTATATCAAAGCAAGACTTTTCTAGGATGAGGAGTAAAGGATAGCTTGGTGAATTGTGTGAGAACAGTATTAGCATTTGCATTGGTGCTGATGCTCTCCTCTCTGGCAATATCTGCGCCGGAGAGCAGTCAGCTTGGACCGTATGCCGTTACTTTCGATATGAACACTGAAATGCAGTATGAAGTGATACCGCTGGAGGCTGGAGAGTCTGATGCAGCTGCATTTTACGGCCTGCAGGTAGTAACAGACAACTCCACCTGGGCAAGGGTGGTCATAACCGAGTACAAGGAGCTTATAGATTCAACTATCGCTCCGCAAAAGACCATAACTGTCCTGAATGCCGCCGTTAACGGCTTCAATGTTACCAGTGTAGAAGACATGGTCATAGATGGAAAGGAAGGATATGTAGCCAGCGGAGTTCCCTTCCCGCAAATCACAAGCATTCCAGCAGATACCCAGATCTTTGAGGCCGTGTACTGGCTGGACAGCGAGGAGTGCGAGTGCGGACCAGTCTCTGTAGGCACAACAAGTGTAGCTATATCCTCAACCTACCCGGAGGATGTGACCATGAACCTGATCAACAGCCTGAAGATAGTCAAGGGCGAGGCGGCAGCAGCGGGCGAGCAGGTTCTGCCTCCGGAATGAGCAATACGGATAGATAAATACTATCAAGATATGGCAAATAGAGAGTAAAAGCACTGGAATAGGCTTTGGGCCATTGGCTCATTGCCGATCCCTGATGCTATATCGGCAAAGGTAAGCCCACATGGGCCTCCCCTTTGCCTCTAAACAGATAATATTCCTTTTTTCTGAGATCATTCGGGAAACTATTTATCCATCATGTCCTATTGTAAGCGGCGGCCTTATATGGTTGCGGGGTTCGCCAAGCTGGCCAAAGGCGCAGGACTTAAGATCCTGTCTCGCAGGAGTTCGCGGGTTCGAATCCCGTACCCCGCATTATACCTTTTTCTGATGTCTTTAAGTTGGTTTTGTATCGCGAATATAGTTGAAATAGGTATTATGAGGCCACGTATGAATCTCAGCATATTGATTTTTTCGACTTTTTATGGACGGGAGCATGTATATTTTATAAAATTACCGGATGCGAAAGATAATGCATGTGGTTGAACAATAACTTGAAATATCGACGATTCAATTGATCTCAAAATGTGCGCTCCAGTGGAGAATGCTGAATATGAGAGCTCGATATAATCAACGCAATAAATAATGGAGAAGATGTCAATTTAAATGATAGATAATGAATTTGCTGAGCTATTGGAGAAAGCAATGCGGGTATGCGCCTTCAGCTGTGATCCGGAACCGCAGTGCGGATGCTCTACAGCCTGAGACGTGCGCTTCCCCTTTAAGGCGAAAAGTTCTGCAAGAGCGTAACGAGGTCTGGCAGAGTAAGAGGCAGCAAAAGACAACGATCCAGGCGTGGCTGCAAGAAAAGAGAGAACCCGATATGAACCCAGATGATGAAGAACTAAACGATATAGATAAAAAAGATGCCAGTTCAGTGAAACTTCCATCCGCGTCGCAGCCGCGAGTTCCTGAGGCTGGAAAAAATAGAGCCTTCTACATCGTGGGAATGGGCGGCTCAGCTGGCTCTCTGGAGTCTTTTGAGGAGTTCTTCAAGAATATCCCGGCAGACACAGGACTGGCTTTTGTAGTTGTTTCCCACCTCGATCCAATTCATAAAGGCATCATGCCCGAGCTGCTCCAACGCTTGACGGCCATGAAGGTATCTCAGGCGGAGGACGGGGATTACGTCCCGCCCAACTCCGTCTATGTGATCCCGCCTGGTAAGGACCTGTCTATACTGCACGGAATACTTCAGCTGCTCGAGCCTTCCCAGGCCAGGGGATTTAGGATGCCAATCGACTTCTTTTTCAGACACCTGGCCGATGACCAGGGCGAGAGGGCAATTGGCATCATCTTCTCAGGAATGGGAACTGACGGCACCCTTGGCCTGAAAGCCATCAAAGAGAAACAAGGAATGGTTATGGTAGAGGACCCGGCATCATCCAAGTACGATGCCATGCCCAAGAGTGCCATCAACGCCGGTCTGGTCGATTATGTGGCTCCGGCAAGCAAGCTGCCCGAGAAGCTGCTGGGGTATGTCAACCACCTCTACAAAGTGACCGGAGTAATGCCCGCTCCCCCGTCTCGCGGGGAAGGGCAGACTTTCGACCCATTCCAGAAGATATTCTCGCTGGTCAGGTTCAAGACAGGAGCCGACTTCAGCCTCTACAAGGAGAATGCCACTCGCCGCCGCATTGAAAGGCGTATGACCGTTCATCAAATCACCGATATAAACCAGTATGTCCAGTACATTCAGAATAATCCTGACGAGATCGACTTTCTCTTTAAAGAGTTTCTGATAGGCGTGACCAGCTTTTTCCGAGACCCTGAAGCATTTGAAGCCCTGAAAAAAGAGCACATCCCAGTGATGCTGAAGAATAAGAAGGATGGTGAGTCCCTGCGCGTCTGGGTGGTAGGATGCTCAACAGGCGAAGAAGCCTACTCTATAGCCATCTTATTTAGAGAGTGCCTGGACGATCCTAATGTGAAGGGCGATCTGAAGGTCCAGATTTATGCGACAGACCTGGACAAAGAGGCCATAGACCTGGCCCGCCAGGGAACTTATCCGGCAAATATATCCCAGGACGTCTCAGAGGAGCGTCTGAAGAGGTTTTTTATAAAAAAAGACGATGGTCGATTTCAAATCAAATCAGAGGTCCGGGAGATGGTGGTCTTTGCAGTCCAAAACGTCCTCACCGACCCGCCGTTCACCAGGCTCGACCTCTTAAGCTGTCGCAACCTCCTCATTTACCTGACCACCGATACCCAGAAGAAGCTCCTGGCATTATTCTATTTCAGCCTGAACCAGGCAGGAGTCCTTTTCCTGGGCTCTTCTGAGTCCATGGGAAGCTTACCTGACCTTTTCAAACCAATGGACAAAAAATGGAAGATCTTCGAGCGTAAAGAGGCTTCAATAGCGCGGGGTGATCTTGTCGAGTTCCCAGCGTCGCTCCTGCCCTGCCGAGTCAGAATGCACGACAATGTAGCTGCTCCAAAGGACATTGACGTCAACATCACAGAGGTCGCCCAGAAGCTCATCATCCAGACCGTAGCACCTCCAGTGGTACTCATCAACAGAGATGGAGACATCATTTACACCACGAGGCGGACGGGGAAATACCTGGAACCAGCAGTAGGTAAAGCGAACCTGAACATCCACGCCATGGTTCGGGAAGGTCTGGGGCCAGAGCTTTCAATCGCCATCCGTAAAGCGACGGCCGATAAGACGAAGGTTGAAGCCAAGGGCATCAGGGTCAAGACGAACGGATCTTGGCAACTGGTCAACCTGACAGTAAGTCCAATTTATCAGCCCAAATCCCTGGCCGGGCTACTGATGATCCAGTTTGAGGACGCGACGGAGGCCTTTTCGGCCCGACCATCCAAGAAAGAATCAAGATCCGCATCAAGATCGGCATCAAGGCTCGAGGCCATCAACAGAGATCTGGAGAAGGAGCTTCAGGCAACGAAAGAGCAGCTTCAGTCGGTCATTGAAGAGAGTCAGTCCTCGGAGGAAGAGCTTAGATCTGCAAGCGAAGAGATGCAATCGATCAACGAGGAGCTTCAGAGCACTAACGAAGAGATGGTCACATCCAAAGAAGAGCTTCAATCCCTGAACGAGGAGCTGACCACCCTCAATGCCGAGCTTCAGGCCAAGAACGATGAGCTGACAGAGGTAAACAGCGATATGATGAACCTTCTGAACAGCACCCAGGTTCCGACCGTATTCTTGGATAACAACCTGAAGATCAGGCGGTTTACACCTTATGCGACAAAAATATTCAACCTGATGCCAATCGACGTAGGTCGGCCCATAACCGATATCTCCTCCAAGCTCCATTACACGGGTATGGCACAGGATGTCGCTGAAGTTCTGCAGACCCTGGTCACCAGGGAGGCTCAGGTTCAGGCCAACGATGGGTCCTGGTATCAGATGAAGATCCTTCCTTATCGAACGGTCGATAACATCATCGACGGAGTTGTGATCGCCTTCTCTGACGTCACAGCTCTCAAGGAATTAGAAGAGATGCTGAGGGAGCATGAGGAAGAGACGCTCATCAGGCAGGTGATCGATAAGTGGCCTGGAGCCATATTCGTATATGATCTGGCCGAACGCCGCAATGTGTTCGTTAGCCTGACAGCGTCCTCGATGCTTGAGTATCCCAGGGATAAGCTGGAGAGTGCCAACGAGGAGTTCTGGAAGGCCCTCTACCACCCAGAAGATGCTTCAAGGCTGGTAGACAGGGACCGCTGGCTGGCCTCTGCTGAGGAAGGCGATATCTTGCAGAGGGAGTACAGGATAAAGCGTTCCGACGGCCAGTGGCGATGGTTTGTTGACAGGATGGCCGTGCTTGGCTGGACTTCCGACCACAAGCCCGCACGGATTCTGGAGGTCCTGGAGGATATAACTGAGCAGAGGAATGCAGAGCAGTTGGAGGAGAGCCTGTATGGCATGACCATGCGTGCCGAGTACGCAGAGGAGATCATCCGTACGGTTCATGAGCCTTTAGTGGTTCTGGATGACGATCTCAGAGTCGTCTTTGCCAATCCCTCTTTCTACAGGATGTTCCAGGCCACGCCCAAGGAAACTGAGGGACAGATGATCCACGACCTGGGAACCGGACAGTGGGATATTCCTGCTTTAAGGCAGCTTCTGGGGGAGGTTTTGCCCAAGAGCGCCAAGGTCGATGACTTCCTGGTGGAGCACGATTTTCCCAAGATCGGTCACAAGGAGATGCTGCTCAACGCACAGAGAATAGGGGGCGAGGACTCCACAAAGCATCTTATCCTGCTGGCCATTGAAGACATAACTGATCACAAAGCAAAGGTCAGTACTGATTAAACGATATGATAACGAGGTTCATGACGAAAGAGAAGAAGACCATGGCAAAAGAGGAAGACGAATTGGAGACTGAAAAAGACTTGCGCCGTCAGGCAGAGGATCTCTTGAGGAACGGCAAAGATAACTTAATCGGATCCAATGCAAATAATTGCAGAGATAAGCTATCTCTGGTTCATGAGCTTCAGGTTCACCAGATAGAGTTGGAGATGCAGAATGAGAGTCTAAGGCACGCTCAGCTGGAGGCGGAGGATGCCTTGACGAAATACTCCGACCTCTACAACTTTGCGCCAATAGGGCTATTCACTCTCGATATGCAAGGAGTGATCGTGGAAGTAAACCCGGCCGGAGCCGAACTCCTGGGCCAGGGGGAACGCAACCTGCTGCACAGGAATTTTCGGCTTTTTGTTGCCCCCGAGGACCGGCCTTCCTTCAACGTTTTTCTTAAAAAAACGCTTGAAACCTCTGTCAAGCAAACCAGTGATTTTATGCTGGTCAGAAATGATGAGTCTACACTCTATGCCCACATCGTGGGCACAGCCGCCCACGGACTGATGCCAGGCAGCAAACAGATCCGGACTGCAATCACCGACATAACCGAACGCAAGCGGATGGAGGAGGAGCTGCGGAGGTCCAAGGATGAGCTGGAGCAGAAGGTCCATGAGAGGACTGCAGAGCTTGCAAAAACTAATGAAAACCTTCTGATAGCTAAGGATGCGGCCGAGGCTTCAGCACGCGCTAAATCCGAGTTTCTGGCCAACATGAGCCACGAGATCAGGACGCCCATGAACGCAATCATTGGCCTGACAGGACTCATGCTGGAAGATTCCCTTGACCCTGTGCAAAGGGAAAACTTAAAACTTGTCAGGACCAGCGGCGATGCACTTCTAACAATCATCAACGATATCCTGGACTTCTCCAAGATGGAGAGCGATAGGATAGTCCTGGAGGAACAAACCTTCAACCTGCGCCAGTGCGTTGAGGAGGCACTGGATCTTGTGGCATATCAGGCATCCGAGAAATACTTGAACTTAGCTTATGTGATGGATAAAAATGTCCCGGATACAATTATCGGCGATCCAACAAGGCTGAGGCAGATCTTGGCCAATCTGCTCTCCAACGCTGTCAAGTTCACTGACGCAGGGGATGTTTTACTCTCGGTCTCAAATCAGGGGCTTATTGAAGCTGGAACCAATGAACTTCATTTCGCTGTTCAAGACACAGGAATAGGCATTTCTAAGGACAGGATTAAACTGCTGTTCCAACCATTCAGCCAAATGGAGCCATCAACCACTCGACTGTACGGTGGCACGGGTCTGGGGCTGGCCATATCCATGAAGATTGTTGAAAGGATGGGTGGAAGGATTTGGGCCGAGTCCGAGGAAGGTGTCGGATCGACGTTTCACTTCACCATCAGGGCACCTTCAGTCCAATCAGAGCCTCAGACCGAAGCCGTTTCTTTGCAGTTGATAGGCAAGCGAGTGCTAATAGTCGAGGATAACAAGGCCAACCGCCGCATCTTGGGCACACAGATTTATGATTGGGGCATGATACCCATGGCTGCTTCATCCGGTCAGGAGGCTCTAAACTGGATCAGCAGAGGTGATAATTTTGATATCGCTATCCTGGATGTAGATTTGCAGGATATAAGCGGCCGTGGCTTAGAAGAGGAGATACGCAAATATAACAAGACTCTACCGCTTGTGTTCCTGGTATCCAGTGGAAAATGCATACCTCACAACCATGCCAACCTGACCAAGCCAATCAAGCTCTCAAAGCTGTATCAAGTCTTGAATGACATACTGCAAAAAGAATCAACCAAGAGTCCGGTACAGCAAGCTTCAGCCAGTCAGCCGATCCAGAGTCATCCTTTGAGGATATTACTGGCCGAGGATAACGTATTAAGCCAGAAGGTTGCTCAGCAGATGCTTCGAAAGCTGGGATACAAGGCTGATACCGTGGCAAATGGGATGGAGGCATTACAGGCACTCGAACGCCAACACTACGATGTGGTGCTCATGGATGTTGAGATGCCCGTGATGGACGGCCTTGAAGCCACTCGCATTATACGGCAGAAGTGGCCTGATAATAAACCGAAAATCATAGCAGTTACCGCCTACGCTCTGGCGGGGGATAAAGAGAGGTTCCTCGAAGCTGGTATGGATGATTATGTATCCAAGCCTGTTCAGAAAGATCTGCTTGCAAATGTGCTTGCGAAATGCGGGTAAATGGCAATTTCCGCTCATTCTTCTTGATTATAAGTGCTTTTTTTTAGGCTCTTTTGTGGAAATGGCAGGCTGCGAAGTAGTCTAAGTGCTTTACTCACTCAAGTGAACTCAGGCCATCCGCCTCATGAATTATGAGAAGGTCATGCTCTCCGAATATATGATAGATATTCTTAATGCCATTTATCTCCTTGATCATGCGATACGCATCCTTCTCTCGATCAGGCGTCACCTTAATCAATGATACTGCCAGGACCATTCTTTCACCCTCGTCCTTCCCATCTAAAATGATAAGAGGCCTAGAGCCCGAAGGCCTCTTTCATTATCTCAAAGATCCGTGTATTGTCTATCACGCCTTTGCTGACCTTTTCTGCCCCCGGGCCTGAGGCCATGATGGGAACATCCACTGCTGTATGGGTGGCCTCCTCCATCTCCGTTATGAAATCGTATCTGGGCCCCTGGGTCTTTGTAGTTCCCGACGCAAACAGGGGATTGATGCCTCCTGCCTCATACACATCCAGATTCTCCGGCTGCAAGACCAGCCCTCCGCATTCGTGGTCTGCGGTTACAATCACCAGTGTATCATTGTTCAATGAGGCAAAATCCATTGCGACCTTCACTGCCTCATCAAAGGCTAAGGTGTCGGCGACGTTCTTGCTGATGTTCCTCTCGTGTCCTGCATGATCGATTCTTCCTCCTTCAACCATGAGGAAGAAGCCCTTAGGATTGCGGGAGAGAATGGAGATAGCCTTGCTGGTCATATCTGCGAGGCTTGGATTCCTCTCCTCTCCCGAAAGCCTCTCCAGATCGTACTGCATATGAGAGCTATCGAACAGTCCCAAAAGCCTATCTGTTGTGTTGGAATCTACCTTCTGGAAGCTCGATCCATTATAGACCAGAGCATAACCCTGCGACTCGAATTCATTGAGAAGGTCTCTCTGGTCGCCTCTCTTTCCATAATTGCCCAGTGGATCAGTGTCATTCTCTCCTGTGAAGTACTGCAGACCTCCCCCTAAAATCACCTCAATGCCGCTGGTGAAGAGCTGATCAGCTATCTCGCTCTCGTTATCCCTGTTATCCACATGAGCGTAGAAGGCGGCTGGCGTGGCATGAGTTATCCTGGTGGTGGTGATAAGCCCGGTGGAGAGGCCACTATCTTCAGCCATCTCCAGAATGGTGGTCAGGTTCTCTCCATCTCTCTTTCCCTGGATGGCGCTGGAATTTTGGCTGATAACACCATTGTTCGTCTTTTCACCGGTTGCCATAGCCGAAGATGCAGGAGCAGAATCGGTTACCAGTGAATTCGCGCTGGATGTCTTGACCATCCCTGTCTGCTCCATTCCGTCCATGAAAAGCTCGACTGAGCCATACTGGGTGACATTTCCCCCTGCTTTATCGATCCTGGCCAGAGTCAATTGGGGAAATCCCATCCCGTCGCCGATAAGGAGAATTACATTCTTTGCCGATGTCTCATGCGATGCATCATCTGCCACACCCAATTGAATTGAGCTGCAGATTATGGCAATAGCTAAGAAGAGCTTTGCCGGAGATGATCTGGTATTCATTTCATTACCTCCTTTGAGGATTACCATCTGAATATATGATTTTAATCAAAATAGAATATACATATTGCATGATACGGTTTATCTAATTATTCAAAAAATAGCGGTATATAGATTACTTTTCCCACTGAAATCCTTTTTATGATATCAATGTGCAGCTTTGAGATGCCGGAGGTTCATGCAAATGGATAGCTTATCTCGCAAAGACGGCTTTGAGCCCGGGTATTCCACCCTGGAAGATTGGATCTTGGCCCAGGCGATCCCATTCTCTCTCGGATGACCTCTATTCCTGGTGGCCGGCAGGCTCTCACCTGGATCAGATCATGGGTTCGGGCTGTGCGGTCATAGGAACCGTAGTGGGCGTATCAAATTCCAATGGCATAGGCAAGCCCGAGGAGCGCACCCTGGAGGCGTGGCTGACTGCTGCTCCTGGTCCGGCGCGGCTCATCCCCACCGGCAAAGGCCAGGGGCTTCCTGCAGATGAGATCGCCTCTCTTCCGCGCCGATCCGGAAGCGCAAAGAATCCCACCTACTTTCCCCTGGGGCCGGAGAGCTTTACCGACTTCGACTGGCTGGCGGTCTTTGACTCGACGGCATGAGCGTTTGCGCCGGGAAGGATTATGAACTCCTGTCGGCTGCCACCACAGTGTTCTTGAGAACGCCTATCCCCTCGATCTCTACCTCCACCAGATCGCCCAGATGCAGCTGTCCCACACCCGGCGGCGTTCCCGTGGCTATCACATCTCCCGGCTGCAGAGTCATGATGCCGCTTATGAACTCGATGAGCCTGGGAACGCCGAATATCAGGTCTGAGGTATTGGACTTTTGCACGGTCTCGCCGTTCACCCGAGTTTGGATATCAACGCCTGAGGTATCGATCGATGCAATCCAGGGGCCGAAGGGAGCAAAGGTATCAAAGCTCTTGGCCCGGGTCCATTGAGTATCTCTTTGCTGCAGATCGCGAGCAGTAACATCATTAAAGCAGGTGTATCCCAGGATATGACCTTCTGCCTCATCTGCCGGGATATTCCTGCCCCTCTTTCCTATCACCACCGCTAGCTCCCCTTCATAGTCCACCTGCCGGCTGGAGGGAGGATATACGATCTCGCCCCCGGGGCTCAGGGCGGCAGTAGGGGGCTTGAGAAAGATGATGGGCTCCTCGGGCAGCTTCATCTTCAATTCCCGGGCATGCTCCACATAGTTCAGGCCCACGCAGATTATCTTCGATGGCTGACAGGGCATGAGCAGCTCAACATCCTCCAGGGGAATTACCTCTCCTCCCGATACTATTCCATGCTCGATGCTGTACGAGCCGCCCCGGACAAGGCCGTCCTTCTTGAATCTGACAATCATCATCTTTCATCCCCGTTCTTCATCGCCTTTCTTTACCCCCATGATTTTCATCCCCTGCAGGGCCCCTTGACACCTGTCGGTCCGCGGCGGTACCGGCCAAACTCGCTCTCTAGAAGGCGATCAGCCCTGATCACCGGCCCCTCCACGCAGACTCTCAGCCCATCCGGATCCAGGCAGCATGATCCGCATATGCCCTCCGCGCATTTGAAGTAGCGATTGATGCAGGCCTGAGTTTTTTTGGCATGCTCTCGTGATCGGGAGATTACATCCCACATCATCAGCTCCGGGCCGCATAAATAGATCTGGTCGTAATCATCAAGGTCCAGAGCCTCAAGGCCCGCGGCCACCCGGCCGCAGATCCCGCTTGAGCCATCGTCAGTGGTGACGATCGTTTTGCCCAGCCTCTGGAACCTCTTCAGGAATATCATATCGCTACAGCAGCGATAGCCGATCAGCGATGTGACCTCCATGCCCGCATTCATGGCCTGCTCGCCCAGGAAGGCCAGAGGCGCAGTTCCCACCCCGCCTCCGATGATCAGAATCCTTTCTCCCAGAAGAGTAAAACCCTTGCCAAGAGGTCCACGCAGCCCAATGCTCCTTCCCTCGCCCAGGGAATTGAGGGCCTCGGAGGCCTCACCCACCGATTGCACGGTGATGGTATCAGGTCCAGAGAAGCTCATGGGAACCTCATCCAGTCCGCGAATCCAGACCATGGCATACTGCCCGGGATGAGGATCCAGGTTCCTGTCCAGCCGTAGGGTCTTGATCAGAGGGGTTTCGGATTGGACTTCCATTATAATGGTATCGATAGGTCTCATGAGCACCTCCCAGCCATGCCGCACAGCTCTTCAAGAGTTATTGATTTCCTCTCCAGGTATGCAGACAGGCCGGATGTGATCTCCTCGAATATGCCATAGCCCTGCAAAAGGGCGGTCCCCACCTGAATAGCGGAGGCACCTGCCATGATCATCTCCACCGCATCCTCCCAGGAGGATATTCCGCCCACCCCGATCACCGGGATCTCCAGACGGGAGGCAAGATCGTACACCGCGCGAACGGCCACCGGCTTTATGGCCCGTCCGGATAGGCCTCCGAAGCGGTTGCCCAGAATGGGATAGCCGGTCTCAATATCTATGGCCATGGCCTTCAGAGTGTTGATGGCCACCACGGCATCAGCTCCTCCCCTCTGGGCGGCAAGCCCCAGCTCCAGGATGTCGGCGGTGTTGGGGGTTAGCTTCACCCAGATGGGAACGCTTGAGGCTGCCTTCACTGCCCCGGTCACCGATTCCACCAGATCTGGATAACGTCCCAGCTCGCTGCCGTACTTCTCGGCATGAGGGCAGGATAAATTAAGCTCCAAAGCATCAGCATCCAGGTTTCGAGAGATCTGAGCAAACTCCTCTGCGCTGGATGCGAAGATACTGGCGATGACAGGTACCCCCCCTTTTCTGGCAGCATCGATCTCGGTCTGAAAATCCTTATAAGAGGGATTGGGAAGGCCCATGGCATTGATGAGACCACAATCCACATGAACGATGCAGGGACCGGGATGGCCCGCTCTTGGCACAGAGCCAATGGACTTGGTGACGACCCCTCCTGCGCCCGCCCGTGATGCGCGGCAGAGGGACGCGCCAGTAGTGCCCAGGATGCCTGCGGCGAGAAGGACCGGATTTTTCAGGTCGAGGCCGCCAGCATGGACAGAAAGGGATGGCATAGTGAGGGATGGGAAGAAAAAGGATAAAAGCATTGGGATAGGCCATACTGCAAAGATGGCAGTACCAATATGATGATTGCCGTATGATTGTTATCCCAAAATGAGAATTTAGGCCGATGTCGGAGTGAGAAGCGAATCTTGATATTCGGCCAGAGTGCTATGGACCTGATCTATAGTTTTCATCAGGCTCATTCCCTTCTCCGTCGTCTGATAGACCACATGTGGTCCTTGACTGGAAACTATCAGATCGTTCTTAATGAGAAGCTGCAAATAGGGATCAGCCGTTCTGAAGTTGAGGTTTGCCTGATATACCACTTTTGTCTTGCGCGCTCCTTTTATGCAAATTCTAAGAATCTCGGAGATGATCTCATTTCTATTTCTTTTCATCGTCTTCCTCCATTCCAGTCCTAATCTCTTTACCGTATTATAGACGATTATGTCCATTCAGAAAAAAATACTGTACTGAATTAGCTGCTATTAAAATTCTTATCATCTATCCTTAGCTTTTGTTCATGTTATAAACAAATTGTTGAATATACAATGAGTTCAGCTTTCATGACAAAGAATTTAGCTCTCGTTGCATTAATCGATTTCATCTGCTCAATTCGCACCTTATTCGATCAGCGTTAGTACGTTGCGGTATTTGAGCAGGTGGACAAATTAAGGGGGCAAGGCAAGTCCTCACTTCTGGAATAACGTATCATTGATCTTATTGATGCATTCCAGGAGATTTTCGCCCTTTGTCGTAGTTTTATATAATATTTGTTCTCCTTGGATGGTTTCAATTAGATGCTGATTTTTTATTAGAATATCAAGATACGAATTTGCGGTTCTAAAGTTCAAATTCGCTTGATACACTATTTTGGTTTTATTTGCTCCATCCAGGCATATCTTGAGGATTTGGGAGGAGATCTCTTCTCTGCTTCTTTTCATAGTATCTCTCCGTGCGATCTTTTAGTGTGATCTACTGAAACAGGCTTCTTCACCATTGGGGCATTACGGTCATAGTGATCCTGCTCCATCAAGCTCCATTTCAGCTAACTGGGGAATTCAATTCGGCTCTTTCCGCTCGCAGGTATCATCAACAATGCATTCTGCATTGAATAATTATGCAAATAAGTGACTATCTGCCTGATACGCTATATATGCTGCATATTATTCCGGATTGCGTTCATCGATCCAATATTTAAATAGACGATTACGTAAAGCCCTGACACAAAAATGTACACATCGAACTGGTTCAAAGGTCCTTATTAATCATCAGTTCTTCACAAATTGGATTATGCCTTTTGCGCTGATATATCCCAAAAGATCTGCTCTTATGCAAATCAAGCAATCTTATCCGATTAACTCCTGCAGCGGAAGAATTGATATACCCTGACGTTTTCTCTCATGGCACAGTGTAGCATTAGCAGCATCATACGAGCAAAATCAAATTCATCAGGGTATGAAAATGAATTACTGGCAACCGAAATTGGAGCTAATGGAAAGAAAGGAGCTGGAAGAGCTGCAGCTCAGGCGGCTCAAGAGCATCGCAGAGAAGGTCTACAATAGCGTTCCATTTTACCGCAACAAATTCAAGGAGGCAGGAGTTTCCCCAGATGATATAAAAAGCCTCAATGACCTGTCAAAGCTTCCAACTACTCGCAAGCAAAATCTCAGGGAGAACTACCCCTTTGGCCTTTTCGCTATTCCTCTGGACGAGGTTGTGCGGGTTCATGCCTCTTCCGGAACGACGGGAAAGCCCACAGTGGTCGGCTACACCGCCAGAGACATTGAGACCTGGTCAGACCTCATGGCCAGAGACTTTGTGATGGCGGGGGTAAGAAAGGGAGACATATTCCAGAATGCAGTGAATTACGGATTCTTCACTGGCGGGCTTGGGGTTCACTATGGCATCGAGCGGATGGGTGCTATGGCCGTTCCCTCCGGTGTGGGAAATACTAGTCGCCAGCTGGAGATCATGATGGACTTCGGGGTGACCGTCCTGCACTGCACGCCCTCTTATGCCCTCTACCTGGCAGAGACCGCCAAGGCCAATGGAGTGGTGGATAAACTCAAGCTGAGGATCGGCTGCTTTGGAGCTGAACCCTGGTCGGACGAGGCACGCAAAGAATTGGAGGAGGCCCTGAACATCAAAGCCTACGACTCTTACGGTCTCTCTGAGATGATGGGTCCGGGCGTAGCTTTCGAGTGTCAGGAGCAGAACGGTCTGCATATCTGGGAGGACCATTTCTTGATTGAGATCCTGGATAATAACGAGCAGCCATGTGCGCCTGGTGAGCCCGGCGAGCTGGTGGTTACCTCTCTGACCAAGGAGGCTATGCCTCTGATAAGATACCACACAGGCGACGTGACTTACATTATGGAAGAAAAGTGCTCCTGCGGCCGCACCAGCAGAAAGCTGCATAGATTCCTGGGCAGAGCCGATGATATGCTCATTGTGCGGGGCATCAACGTCTTCCCTAGCCAGATCGAGGATGTCTTAGTGAGCATTCCGGAGATTGGAAACTACTTCCAGGTGGTCGTGGACAGAAAGAAGCATGGTCTGGATGAGATCAGCATTCAGGTGGAGTTGAAGGACGAGGCGTTTACCGGCGAGCTGGCTGACTTAGCCCGGATCAGGAAGATCACTGAGGATAAGCTGAAGTCGGTCTTAAATGTGCGGAGCAGGATAGAACTGGTGGAGAAAGGGTCGATTCCAAGAACGGCTGGTAAGTCAAAGAAGGTCGTGGACCTGCGGGACGTCTATGCCAAGGATGAGAGGGCAAAGGGAAAGAGCTGAAAGTATAAGATCTAGATCGCCTACCTCTTGTTTTTCCTATTTTTTTCAATATTTTGAATACATATCACATAAGGGAAGAGTTATATAGTCTATAATTCTTAATAGTTATATAACCTATCTCAATACGCCTGTGATGCAACTGGTGTATATCAAGTGATGACATATGCGGCACCTGCATGTTCCCTTGATTAGGATCGTGAGGCTGCGGCTTCAACGGCAAACCAATCACCGGTTCCGATATATGGCTAGGAGTAGAAGGACATGATTGAATTTGCAGAAAAAGGGAAATCCGATTCGAAGACTGGCCAAAGCGAGTTCTTTGAGCATACCTGCGGTGCTGAAGACCGGAGAGATTGCATTATGATGAAGCATATCATCATGGCCGAGATTCACAAATCCAATGTACCTTCTTGGGTCTCAGAAGAGCTGGAGAAAAAGTTCGAATGTCTCGGCTGCAAGAATTCTCTGGGAGGGAAGCCGAAGATTGAGCTTTTGCATCGTTCTCATGGGCGATAGATCATCCTCAAGTTCAGGATGAGGCCTGAAATTGGCAGATCATTCCTGGTATAAGAATCCATGTGATCGAATGATTCCTTTTAAAACTCCATAAAAGCTTGCCATAAGTGAGAGTGGGCCCGCACAGTCTATTGCATTTCCATCCTTTTCATAAGGCCTCCTGGAATTTCTTAAGGATCGCATCAACCCCAGAATCTCTTTGTCCGAGCATACTCCTTTTCCGCTTTAAGGATGTCCCTGTAAAACTCGATCTCGTCCTTCTGAAGCTTGCCTATCACCCTCGCCGCGGTCTCAGGTCCCAGACCCCGGCTGGCAAGGGCAATGGCTGCGGTCTTGCCATAGCTTAAGACCAGGTTTGCATTGCGAAAGACCCTCTTGGTCCTGCGCTTCTCCTCAGAGGTCTTCTTATCCCGCTTTCGGACCACTTTGATCTCATCCTCCTCCCAGGGCTTGAGAGCAGCCACCATCCTGGAACCACAAAGAGGGCACTCAGGTCGGTCGGGCACCCGTTCGACCTGACGCATGGACTTCCATTTCTTGCAGTTCACGCAAAATAGCAGTACGCGGTCGTTCATAATCCTGTTTTTGAGGAGTTTGATCACTGCAGCATCCGCATTCTCCGGAGAGGTTACATCCTTTCCGCCTCCCCTGCCGCTGGTCCCAATAGGCGAGAGGCTGCTGGTGGTCATGGCCATCGAGCCATCCCTGATCCTCACCAGAACCATCCTGGTCCGTTCGATATCCAGGCGATCGTGATAGATCTCCCGCAAAGCCTCTCGATACATGGGGGTGCCCTCGAATACTGCCAGCAGCTTTGCCATGCTCACCCTCTGATAGTCCACATCCCTGGATAGGGCACCGAACTTGCGGGCCACATGGATCATCTTCCAGCGAAGGAGGGAGGTGTTCTTCAGTGTCATCTCCAGGATGGGCTGCACATAGTCCTGATCAAGATCCTCTATCAGCTTCTCGATCTCTTCCGCCAGCAACGCTTTAGGAAGGGTCAGCTCTATTCTGTAGGGATCGATCTGCAAGGCCACGCTGCTCCCAAAGCGGGCGGATAGGATGGAGGAGATAACCCTGCCCAGAGTATCATTCGTCTTATGGCCGAAGCAGCAGTTTATGATCGCTCCCTCCCCACTGCCTTCCACTACCACCAGAGATTCGTTTGGTACAGGATGATTCTTCTCCTTCTGTCTCATTATGAGATCGACCAGCTCTCTTGTCGCCTCATCGTCCACTGGATAGCAACTCTGGAGCCACTCTTCCGCATCTTCCGCAGCCTTGCCCGATCCGAGCATCTCGCTGATCTTCCTCCGGATCCGGCCCACCTCCTGGGCCACATCAAAGGGGACGGGAATCTCCTCTCCTGTCCAGCTGGGGATCTCTCCGCTTCGCTGAATGGGAACCACCTTAATCTCCTCCTCAGCAATCTCGGTTATCTCCCAGATCTCTCCCTTGGTCACGAATGTGGCACCGGGCTGGGCGAAGCCAACCACAAATGCTTCATCCAGGGTTCCCACCGATCTGCGTCCCACTATGTCGTAGACATTGTACCTCTTCTCATCCGGGATCATGGAGAGGTTCTCGATATAGTACTCCCGTGCCTTGCGAGTCCTCTGCAGGATGCCTCCATCTCGCCTGACCAGTCTGTGCTCCTCCATCTGAGAGACTACTCCCTCCAGCTCCTCCATTGTCAGGTCCCGGAAAGGATAGGCTCTGGAGACTATCTGATGGACTCTCTGGAGGCTTATATCGCCAAAATCGATCTCCAGTCCCACTATCTGATTGGCCAGGACATCCGTCGGCTTCTCATGGATCTTGATCTCCTCCAGCTTCGAGTCTGCCGCTCTCCTGGCGATGGCGCAGGCCTCAGCCACATCGTCGGCACAGGTTGCGATTATGCTCCCAGATGAGACGAGACCTATCCTATGTCCGGCTCGACCAACCCTCTGCAGCAGCCGGGAGACCTCACGGGGAGAGCTGTACTGTATGACATGATCCACATCGCCAATATCGATTCCCAGTTCCATAGAGGAAGTGCAGATAAGTCCCTGCAGCTCTCCCGCTTTGAAGGCCTCCTCTGCCTCCACCCTCGCCTCCTTCGACAGGCTGCCATGATGAATCCCAATGGGCTCACCAAGCTGTCTGAACCTTGAGCCCAGAACCTCGGCCGCCTGTCTGGTGTTGACGAAGATAAGGCATTTCTTATTTTTCACCTCATCTCGGATCCAGCGGATCTGAGCCGCCAAACGGGGGTCGCACTCCAATGTGCTGGCCAGGGAATAGTCCCCTCCTTTAGGCTGAGGGCTTACCACCTGGTAGTCGCTTGCCCTTTCCACATCTGCACAGACGATCCTGTATCTTCTATTGGTTCCGACGAGCAGCCTGGCTACGGCTTCAGGGGATCCGACGGTGGCAGAGAGGCCGATGCGCTGAAAATCTCCGGCGATCTCAACAAGCCTTTCCAGGAGAACAGAGAGCTGAGAGCCGCGTTTGGATGAGGCCATCTCATGAACCTCATCCACCACTACTGTCCTGACGGTGGAGAGATTAAGGCGCAGCCTCTTTCCGGTGAGCATGACCTGCAGAGTCTCGGGGGTGGTGATCAAGAGGTCTGGTGGACTCAATGATTGCCTCCTTCTATCGCTCTGGCTGGTGTCGCCATGGCGAACCGCCACCGAGATACCCAGGCTTTCGCCCCAGTCATGAAAGCGGCGAAGCATGTCTCTGTTCAGAGCGCGCAGGGGTGTGATGTATATCGCTTTTATTCCTTTTATGCTCTTTCCTTCGCCGGACAATATCTGGTGAAAGATGGGCAAGCTTGCAGCTTCCGTCTTGCCTGTGCCTGTGGGGGCGATGAGGAGAACGTTCTCTCCTGCTAGAATTGTTGGTATCGCCTTCTCCTGAGGGAGCGTTGGCTCGGTTATGCCCTGCTCTTGCAGTATTGCTCTGATCCGATGATGAAGATGGTCGAAGACGCTCACAGTCGGTTATTCACAGAATCGGATATGAATACTTTGCGGCAAATTCGGAAGAATGTTACGTCGATGAACGATTAAAGCGTATTTATCTCTCACTAGCTGCAGGGAAGCCAGTCTGGTCCTGAAAAGCCATAAGAATCGTTACTGCTCAGATGTATGAACCTCTCAATGCTGAGGACACCGATCAAGTCCTCCTGCACCAGTCCATAAACCGCATGGCGGCCATAGGGATCTGATTCTATATCTTTAGACTGCCAGGCGATATGAGCCTTGCCGGTAAGAGAGGATGCAATCCTGGCCTCTAGAGTAGCATTGCCTCTGCTGCTATCATCCTTGATGCCGGATGGATGAAAAGACCTGCTATTGATCTCCGTCTCCTTTTCCAGATGATCGAAGTCGGAGTATGACTCAGTAACGCTGGCGCCTGCATCATAGTTCTTGACGCAGATGTAGTCTGAGGTGTTCATATGGGTCATGGCCTGATAAAATGAGGCGGGCATGCCTGAAACTGCAAGGCTTGCCAGCAGAAAAGCAATGGATAATGAGGTCAGGCTCGCAAATATCGGCCTCGCGAATATTGGCTTTGTGAATATCTGCCTCATAATCCAAATCATCCCCTCGATTGAAGGACAATCTTCTATTTAAGGCATATGCGTGCATCTAAAAAAGACAAAAACGTAATGCTGGCAATATTTCAATCACTTAAAATAAAAATGGGATGATCGTCTCTCAGAGCGGTATGAATCCATACTCTGTGGCGATATCCCGTCCCTTAGAGCTCAGCATGAAGTCAATGAAGGACTGCGCGCCAGCAGTTGCCTCATCGTAGGTATAGAAGTACAGCTCGCGAGCCAGCTCATAGCTTCCGTCCTTGATGGTCTCTTCTGTTGGCAGAACACCATCCAGGCTGATGGTCCCTACGGAGTCGTCCTGAACATAGGAGTATCCCAAGTATCCAATGGCCTGACCGCTCCCGGTCAGAGCGGTTTTAATCTCTGCATTGCTGCCAGCAACTGTGCTCACGCCCGGAGTCTCAGCGGACTTATCGCCCATGATCTCCTCATTGAAGGTATCCCTGGTTCCAGAGCCTTGCTCTCTGCCGATGACCAGTATCTCCTCATCCGGACCATCGAGCTCCTCCCAATTTTCGATCTCGCCTGCATAAATCTCCTTGACCTGTTCCTTGCTCAGGGAGGTCACGCCTGCATCATATATCTCCCGGCTGACGGCGATGACTATGCCGTCATAGCCGATGACGTTCTCCTGGAACTTGTCTCCGAACATCTCCCGCTCCTCATCTGTGACCTCTCGAGAGGCCATGGCTATCTCGGAGTTGCCCTCGGCGATGTTTTTCATCCCCACGCCTGTGCCGCCTCCAGTGACGGTAACCTCGTAATCTGACTGCTCGGCGTTAAAGGCCTCTGCTCCGACTTCTGCAAGAGGCAGTACGGTTGTTGACCCTGAAACACGAACATCTTCCATAGCCACAACCATAGTAGTGCCGATTGCACATACTATCATGGCCATCAATAGAGCACCAAATAGCTTTCTCATCAATTCACCGGCGGAAGCTTTGCATGAATAATATTTAAACCTATCCAAAATAAAATATAGTATTGACCTTACCAAAGTTATCGAAACATAAACTATATAGACTTTACACGCTAGATTTTAGCTAAACGCGGATATATTCTCTTTTCAATAGCATCTAGTTCAACAAACCATTGGCTACCGCTTTTCCGAGATCCGTGCATCTCTCCAGGTCCTCTTTGGAGGGAAGCTGGACCGCCGTTGTTCCTGGCTCTATCACCGACATGCCAAAGGATTTCATCCGATCGATGAGGATAGGCACCCCCTCACCACTCCATCCGTATGAGCCAAAGGCCACTCCCACCTTTCCCTTCAGGTCGAGCTTCTCCAGCTGAGCCAGGAACGGGTCCATGGTCTTGATAAGCTTGCTGTTATAGGTTGAGCCGCCGAGAACCACTGCATCGGCGTCCAAGACGTCGTCAGGCTTCGCTTGAAATACGTTTTTCAGCAATACATCCACGCCCTCAATGCTCTTCGCTCCATTGGCAATGGCCTCTGCCATCCTCTTCGTCTTTCCAGATTGGCTGGCATAAATAATGGCAATCTTTGGCATCATAATCCCCGCAGGTTGATCATTACATATTTTATAACTAGTTAATGGTTGGATCGTTTTAAAGGATCGATATGGAGCAGAAGCGAACAGAAAGAAGATGTGAAGATCGGAACTTGTCGCGCAGCAATTTGGGCAGATTGGTGGCTGCCTGCAGCACTCTGAATTATCTCTTTGCTCTCAATTACTAACGCCAATATCACTATATAGATTATACAGAGATAAATACTGTACGCAAATTATATGGAGAGAGTTTATAAACTTAACATATCTTTACTTTGATGAATGGATATAAAGACATAGATGGCATCAATAAGATATATGATAGTAATCCGAACGTTCAGCATGCGCTACATATATCTTATTATTGTGATAAAAATCAATACAATATAGCGTCAATCGTGTTGTTCATTATCGTAATGATTTGGGGGAAAATAAGGATATGGAAACCAGAAAAGTACAAAAGACAGGGAAATCGACTTTAATTGTATCTCTTCCCAAGAAATGGGCCAGGAAAAATGCAATTGGGAATGGCTCATTGCTTTTTATCTCCCAAAGCCAGAGCGGCGAGCTGCTGCTATCAACGAATATCTCTGAGCCGGATCAGGTGATGAAGATAGATATCGGAAGCAAATCCGGAGATTCATTGATTCGAGACATCATAGGTTGCTACTTAGCAGGCTACAGCACCGTGGAGATATCCTCCTCTCAGATGTCAGTGAATCAAAAAAAGGATCTGCATGGTATTGTAAGCAAGCTCATAGGACCTGAGATACTGGAAGAGAACATCAATAAGATGGTTATCCAGGATCTGTTAGGCTCGGAGGAGCTGCAACCGGATCGTGCTCTAAAGCGAATTAAAAATATGACTCGATCTATGACCCAAGACGCCATAACCTCTCTCATAAATATAGATAAAGAACTGGCTCATGATGTGATCCAGAGAGATGATGACGTGGATCGCCTCAATCTGCTCATATACCGTCAGTTCATGGAGATTTTGAGATCGCGATCCATCCAGCGAGATGTGGCGAGCTCACTTTTGGCCTTTAACTACATGCAAGCCTCTGCAAACCTGGAGCGCATGGCAGATCATGCTTCAAAGATAGCGGAGATCGCGTCAATTGCAGATCATGAACTCCCTGCGAAGATGACGGATGAGCTATCCAACATAAGCTCTGTAGTCGCCAAACTGATGGATGAATGCATTTCAACTATTCTGAATCCCGATGTTGATCGGGCCAATAGATCTATCAATGAGATAGCAGAGATAAGGATGCGGTTTTTAGATACAGCTAAATCGATATTGGAGAACTCCAACGACTGGATTTTTATCAGGCTGGTGGCTTCCAGCAGCATCGAGCGAATGCTCCATCACTTGATAAATATCGCGGAGCTTGCTATTAATTTAAACAATGCCACATTGAGGATTGATGGATAAGAATGATATCGTCTTCTGGAGTCTGCCTTTCAGTATTGCTCCTGAAATTTGGGATGGCTTCAGCAGACAATCTTGCTCACCCGAATTCAGATAACCCATATTAAGCAAACCGATCTGTGCATCGAGATCGGAGCTTCTGATTCTGAATTCCTCATGACAATCCAGTCGAGGAGAAAGAAGATGTCTGTGCAGGATATACCTCCGTCTTTTATCGAACTTAAGCTTAATAACCCAGCTGCATCGCCGTATCCAAATGAATGCCCTGCATCAGCTTCTGTAATGAGTTTCCTCTAGCAAGGTGAACTGCAACCGTAGCCAGATGCACAACCTTATCCAGCTCATCTCGCTCAAGGCCGATGTCGATGCCAAAGCTATCCTTTCTATCACCAGGAAAATAGAGAACACTATAGGCTATTAACCCGTCATTGGTGAAGACTCCGATAATGGAGTTCTCCATCTTGAAGTGTTCTAAAAGTATTTCGGCGGATGAGTTCGAAATATCTCTTTGTCACTCAGATTGTGAATTACGGTTTCCTGCAATTTCACGACATACCGCAGATGGCTCCAGTCCAGGAACCTCATTTCGTAACGCATATTTTCGTGATGCGTATTTTCGTAGGGCACATTCTTCTGCAATGGAAAATTTTATTCTTCCGTAGCACTCCTGCTCTTAATAAAGAAGGCATGGCATCCACCTCCTAGCCTGCAGCAAATGCCTCATTTCTTATATCTCGGGTGATCATCAGATAGCTGTATTCAGTCGCCACCAGCATGGTTCTTGACGCATTAACGGATCCCATCTCTTCTACATGGTCTATTAAATCCATCAGTTTATTTCTATTTTCTGCTTCAAGAATCAAGAGAAGATCATGATCTCCAAAAATGTGATAGATCTTCCTCACTCCATCTAATTCCTTAAGGGAATGATAGACCATTTTCTCTCTATCAGGAGCTGCCTTGATAAAGGACATCGCTAATAGCATGAATTCACCTTTTTCATTAAACTATAGAGGATCAGCATGTTCTGGCTCCCAAAAACACATTATCTCTTGAAACGTGACACATTCCGAATAAAGGACATTTCCCGCAGCCAAGCACCAAAGCATTGTTTGTCTTTGGTTCCAAGCCTATCGCACGAAGCTGTTCTGCGCATCGCTCATGCTCAATGTAATCATCTTCCGTAATGCTGAATACAATCCACTTTTCATCTGGAAACATGAAATTCCTCCGATAAATGAATATCTTCTGCAGTCGCTATCTTTTTCATCATATAATCCCTTGGAAGAATTACAGCCAAATAATAAAGAGTTAACCAAAATAGAATATGGATATGAAAAATCAATTTATCTGAATAATGTTTGTATATAGATCAGCTTCTTTGTGATCCTTATCTGCTCAGTGGCAATCAAATGCTGCTGATGGGATAAAACCGAGATCGAAGTATCTAAATCGTGAAAATTAAATTTTGGGATGCTGGCAGGGCTCGAGAGGGGAAAGAAGCCAGTACCTTGGGCTTAGAGCATTAGCTCGTATGCAATCTGCCAGCTCGATTTGACACCATTTTTCTAATCCCAGCCATCTCTTCCAGAGAGTTCAAGGGTTGGAGTGACGCATATGAGGTGCCAAGAGGGAATCCCAATCCCTCATTCGTTTTAACGGGCAACTTACCCTATAGTCCTTTTCCAAATAGAATATAGGAAGAAATGTACCATATATATCGCAATTACCTGTTACCATTCAAAATAATCTATAAGCATTGCTGGCTATGCCTCTGGAAGGTTGATATTAGATAGCTTTCGCAGTCGTTAGTTCAGCATTATCTGCCCTTTAATGTATAAAGACCGGATCCGTCTCCAGCAGCCTGGCTGCGGCATAGGCAGGAAAGACATCCGAGATCCTGCTGCCATATAATTCAGAGAGCAGAATGCACTCCATGCCCAGGGTATTGGCCGCCTCGGCAATCAGCCACTCTCCAATTCCCGCTGCAGCCACCCTTTCCAGTCCATGCCTTTCTGCCTGCCTCTCCATGGCCTCAGTAAGAGTTCTCTTCTGCTCTGTGCAGGCCTGCTCCGCTATGGCCAAAGCTCCGCTTTCCCCTATCTCCTCCAGATCGGCGCAGACCGAGCGCGTCAACCGGCGGAGGGATGAAGATCGGCTCTTGTCTTTTCCGTCTGCAGTATCGCAGGTATACCTATCCAGATCTATATGGCCCAAAACAAGACGAGCATCGGCGATGATGGCGAAAAGCTCTGGGGCAAGCGGCACATGATGGCCTCTGATCCTGGCCACGGGCAGAATGCAGGCAAGACCGGTGCGCAGGAGGCCCATGTAGACCAGCTCTCCTCTGGCCAGGCGGAGGAAATCGGTCTTCGCTGCCAGGGGCCTTGACTTAACGGCAATCAGGTCTGTAGTGGTGCTGCCCATGTCCACAAAGAGGCAATCACCTATCTCGCGAGCAAGAAGCGCAGCCGAGGCGGACCAGTTGGCTGCGGCGATATGCAGAATATCGGTCGTGTTGATCATGTCAACTATGCTGGTCATGCTAGTCGGATTTATGATGTCGTTTTCGACAAATCCATCATGGCCCCAGAAATAAACCGGACAGGAGAAGGCACGGCATGCTGCAGTCATTATTCTCTCCAATCCCTCTATCTTGGAGGAGAAGCAGTCTGCCAGCTCGCCAGTGATGACCACCGCCACAGCCTCCGGCTTCTGCTCGGCATTGATCCTCTTTAAGACCTTCTCCAGGGGCGAGTTCTTCCAAAGGGGAAGATAGACACTTTTGGCATATTTGCCGTCCGCACTCGCCGCTTTGGTGTTCGCCCCCCCAATATCCAGACCCAGGATCATCTACGCTCAAACCTCATTCGAACCATAAAAGCTTTAGGTCGGGAGGTGATTTAGCCCTCTAACTTTTGGAGATCATGATCATGGCTGCTAAGGAGAAGATTGCAGAGCCCACTTACCTGGAATGTGGTTTCGGAGAGCTGGAGTATAAGGTCATAAAATCGGATGTATGCTGTCGCTGTGGCACATGCGAGGCCCTCTGCCCCAGGATTGAGCATGTGGAGGACAAGCCAGAGCTGGTGATGTACGATCCCCACTGCGGCCTGTGCTTCACCTACTGTCCCAGAAACATCCTGGATATGGGTCAGATGGAGTCCAAGCTCTTGGGCAGGACTCGTAATCCCGAGGAAAAGCTGGGCATATACAAGAAGGCCATATCCGCTCAGGCTGTCTCCCGCGAGGGTTTAGCCCAGGATGGCGGCGTGGCCACTGCTCTGCTTGTTTTTGCGCTGGAGTCGGGGATGATCGATTGCGCCATCGTCACCGACAAGGATGATGAGTGGAGGACGGTATCCCGGGTTGTTACCACCGCCGATGAGATCAGGGCAGCCGCTGGCACCAAATACACCATAAACAATAGCGTCAATACATTGGCTGAAGCCCTAAACATGGGATTCGAAAAGATCGGATTTGTAGGAACTCCCTGCCAGATCCAGGGCCTCAGAAAGGTTCAGCTGCTGGAAGAGCCCTATCAGTTCGGCCAGGAGAAGATCGCTCTGCTCGTCGGCCTGTTCTGTATGGAGAACTTCGACTACGACCTGCTCATGAACGGCTTGGTGAAGGGCAGGTTCGGCCTGGATCCCAAGAATGTGGCCCGGTTTGAGATCAAGAAGGGTATGTTCAGGGTGATAGATAAACAGGGCAAGGTTAATGAGGTGAAGCTGGAGGAGACAGACCAGTATAGCTTCAAGGGATGCGGTCCATGCTTCGACTTTGCCAGCGAGCTGGCGGACATCTCCGTTGGCAGCGTGGGATCGGGTGATGGCTGGTCGACTGTTCTCACCCGCACGGACAAGGGGGAGAAGCTCTACTCTGATGCCCTTGCGGCAGGTGTCCTGCAAGAGAAGGCTATCTCGGAGAAGGGCTTGGCTCTTGCTGGCAAGCTCGCCGGGAATAAAGCAGCCCGGTTTGAGGCCAAGTCCGCCGAGATGAATGTTAAGAACATCTCTCGCTGAGCGGGAACTCTGACCTGATATGCTCTCTGTCGGGCTGGCTGGAAAGCCGAACTCTGGCAAATCCACCTTTTTCAAGGCTGCGACCCTGGTAGAGGTGGATATAGCCAACTATCCCTTTACCACCATCGACGCCAACCATGGCGTCTCTTATGTGCGCGTCCCCTGTCCCTGCAAGGATCTGGGGATTGAGAAGGGCTGCGGAAGATGCAAGGACGGGGTGCGGTTCATCGCCATCGAGCTGATCGACGTTGCCGGCCTGGTGCCGGACGCTCACCTGGGCAAGGGCCTGGGGAACGAATTTTTGGATGCCCTGCGAGTGGCGGAGGCGGTGATTCATGTGCTCGATGCTTCGGGTGGCACAGATGCCGAAGGAAACCCGGTAGGTACGGGCAACTACGATCCGGTCTCCGACGTAAAATTCCTGGAATACGAGATCAGCATGTGGCTTAATGGCATCCTAAATCGCAACTGGGAAAAATTGATGAGGAACTTCCGGGCATTGGGCGGCAAGCCGGATCAGGTCTTAATTGAGCAGATGGCGGGAGCGGGAGTTTCTGACAGCCAGATTCGCCGCGCTCTGACCGAGATGAAAAAGGACCTGGGAAGCTGGAATGCAGAGGATGTGAAGATGTTCGCCATTCTCTTGCGCAGGTACAGCAAGCCAATGATCCTGGCGGCAAACAAGATGGATGTTGCCCCCCCGGAGAACGTGAAAAAGCTTCTGGCTCTGAAAGATGAGGTGGTGATACCGGTCAGTGGAGCAGCGGAGATCGCTCTTCGTATGGCAGAGAAGGCGGGACTGATCAGCTACCGGCCAGGGGACCCAGACTTCCAGATCAAAGGCGATCTCAATCCCGCCCAGAAGGCGGGCCTGGAGAAGATCAGAGCTTTAATGAAGCAGTTCGGCGGAACCGGGGTGCAGGAGTGCATCAACCGGGCGATTTTCGAGCTGTTGGACTACATCGTCCTCTATCCGGTGGAGGATGAGAACAAGTTCACCGACCGCAAGGGAGTGATATTGCCTGACGCCTTCCTGATGAAGCGGGGGAGCACCGCCCGGGACCTTGCCTTCCGGGTGCATTCGGATATAGGCGAGAGCTTCCTATTTGCCATCGATGCCCGGACCAAGATGCGCCTCGGGGAAAAGCACGAGCTTAAGGACGGGGACGTGATAAAGATAGTCTCAACGAAGTGAGAGGGGCAGGCGGTCTATCAGGCGCTCTTTCTTTTTAAAAAGAAGAGTAGAAAATGCTTATAATCGAGGGGCTCGATCGGCTGCCGGGCATGATTGCTTGGCCTGGACGATTGCCCCCTAATTTTTTCTATAACAAATCAGTATCCACGGCTTTCGTCTATCAATAGAAGCGTGACCCTGCCAGGCTGGGACTCATTGGCAAGGATGACGCATTTTCCAATCTTGCTCGGAACTCCATATACATTCCGGGAGCGAAGATCCTCCAAGGGGAAGGTGTACTCCCTTATGCGGCGCAGAGCATCATCCAATGAGGGGACGATCTTATTCGTTCCCGCGACAAGCAGCAGGTTCCCGGCGCCGTAAGGCCACGCACCTACTCTGCTTCCGGTGGCATCACAGCCCACCAGCTCCCCGGTCATGGCTATGGCATTCACTCCGGACAGGAAAAAATCGGAGGTGACGGTCTTTCGCCTGATCTTGGCTCTTTCCTGAGCATCGTTCTCTCCGGTCACCATCCGCTTCATATCCTTCCATTCGTGCTCGCCGCTATCCATAAGCTCCTGAAAACCAATCTCGATGAGGGTGGTCGAGTAACCATTCATAACCTCCGAGCCGGGAGGAATCAACTCTTTGATCTTGGCCAAAGCCTGATTGCCATCCCGCAGCCTTATAACCTCTATCCCTCCTTCCTCGATCGCCTTTACGGTAGCTGCTATAACCTGCTCCTCAGGTATCTGATTCCATTTCTCTGTATCGAGATCAAGCTCGGGCAGCAGGTGATCTGTGCTGTATTTGCTGGGGTATTCCATTTTCATCGCCTCATATGATCTATCTCCTCAATTCAGAAATAGTTTGGCCTTAATGCCCCTCAATCTGAAGATGCCATCTCTGGATTCTCAGATACTGACCGAGAGCGATGTATGGCGGAGACAGAGGAGATAGATCGAAAGATCTCAGTGATAGAGAGCTGTGAACTTGAATACGATCTGACTGGTCAACTTAAAAAGCCAAAATGCTTCCCGCCGTCTTACTACCGCAGGCTATATTTCTCTGGACCAAATGCTATTTTAGGAATCGGTTCGATGAGGCGTGAAAATGGGACTGTCTGCAATCAAAGTGTTATTGATAAGCCTGTTCTTGATAGCGGGAATGCTGCTGCCAGGTATTGTCTGGCAGCCCAAAGGATCCTTTGAGGTCTGGAATATCATGGAGAACGACTTTCCTCGCAATGGAAGCTCAGAGGAGAAGATGACCTTCCTGCTAAACTATGCCATACTCGCTCCTTCCATCTATAATACCCAGCCCTGGAGGTTTAATGTATCTGATGGATCGATTATGGTCATGGCCGACGAATCCAGGTGGCTTGAGGCTGCCGACGGCAATAAAAGAGAGATGTATCTGGCCATTGGCGGAGCTATTGAGAATCTGATCATAGCCGCCGACCATTTCGGCTTCAGCAGCACCGTCAGCTACTTCCCGGATCCGACCTTATTGAAATCAGATCTGTCTGAATCATATGATATCGTGGCCAGGGTCTCATTTCAGCCCGGTGCTTTTCCATCTATGGATTCTCGTCTCTTTTATGCTATCACCTTGGGGGAGATGAATGCCAGCCGCATAGTAAATGAGAGCCTCAATGAGCAAAAAGGCATGAATAGAGATTTGGATAAGCTCGTCGAGGCCATCGGAGGCCTTAAAACCGACCAGGATATCAGTATCATTCTCTCCGACGATCCCAAGACCAGGAAAGGAATTCTGAGTCTGACAGAAGCCGCCGACAGGTCGCTATACTCTGATATCACCTTTAAGAGCGAGCTGGGCCACTGGCTCTCCCTGGGAGGCATGGGGCCAACAGGATTCCATGCCAAGGTTGATCAAATAAAGGTGCTCTTCTTAGACAGCCTTCCCGGCCAGATTAAGATGGACACTGAGGTCATAAACAGCTCTCCATATCTGGGATTTATCGCCAGCAGCAAGAATGATAGAGAATCTCAGGTCAGGGCGGGCAGGCTGCTAGGGCGTATATCACTATTGAGCAGCTCCTATGGCTCCAGCTTGGTGTCCATGGGCCGGGCACTGCAATCGGAAGAGACGGAATCTGGAGCCGTTGGACTGCGGGTAGAGGTGGACGGCGATGCAAATGGCTCCATAGTTCAGCAGATCTTCTGCTTGAGATCCAGCGGAAGCACCAGTGAGCTGACTCCCAGAAGACCGTTGGAAGAGGTATTGGTTTAAGCAAGTGGAAAAAAAGAACGAAATGCCCTTTAGGGAATGCCTTAGCAGGAATGCGATAGCTCCTTATACTACCGGCAGGGCATTTCCCGGGTTCTCCGGTGCTGTTCCTGGTACCGCTCCAATCCAGATATATATGAATCCGCAGAACGTCCAAGTATCTTTCCGCTGGCATCGGGCTTCAATACCCAGCTGCTGGATGATCTCATTGGGGCACAGAGGGGATAGCGGGTGAATTTGTTTATCAGCGTTGTGTTATCGGAAAAAGAGGCCCATAGGAACTAGTTGTAGCTATCCAGGTAGGCATTATACTGCCCGGCATAGTCGGTCACATACTGGCCTCTTCCGTAGTATTCCCCCATGAATCGCCCTATCTTCAATCCATTGGCCACTCCTCTCTGATAATCGTTCATCTCCGCCAAAACTGGCACCGCCGTAGCCAAAATTAGCACAATCAAGAATGTTCTTGTCCTGGTATTGGTTATTATATAGAGTATCCTCGCTGGCAAAGACGCTCGAATGAGTTTATAGCTTTCTCCAGGGACAAAATGAGAAAAAAGAGTGGAGAATGGCCCGGAACTTATCTATTTCATTCCCCGGAAACACTCCATCAGGTGCCCTTTGTCCATTCTCTTTGTGACCAGGCTTACCACAACGGTAACGAGCGCCGCCAGGGGCAGGGCAACCATAATAGGATCGACCACCGGCCAGGGCATATCGGCTATAAGAAGATCCCTGCCCAGGAGCATTTTGCTTATTCCCAGAGGCACTGCTTCCGCTTTAGTAGCTCCTTTCCAGTACAGGGCCGCGGTATACATAGGAAGGAATGCGGATGCGCAAAGGCCGAAGAAGATAGCAGTGCCCCGGGCGATGATGTTATCGGGAATGATATAGCCGAGGGTGACGGCAATTACCATGGCAACTATTATGCCTGCCCTGGTGACCATTATTGAGCTTCCGCCCTTCTTATGGCTGATCGTCTCGTAAATATCCCTTCCAATGGCGCTTCCCTGAGTATGAAACTGAGAGCTTGATGTGGACATCGCTGCTGCCAGGAGGGTGAGCATGAAGAGATAGATGAACCACTCCGGCATTGCGGCATTGATGTAGACAGGAATTATGCTGTCGGCATTGCCCTTGGCTGCAGTGATGGCGATGTCGCCCTGGGTGTTAAAGAAGAAGACATTAGAGAGGGCTCCTACGGTGAAGGCGACACCGGTCATGAAAAGAATGAATATCCCACCGATCAGGGTTCCCCGGTGCAGTTCCTTGCTGGACTTGACGGTCATGAACCGGACTGCGAGCTGCGGCATGGCTAAAACCCCTATTCCCACCCCTAGAACTATGGTGGAGACGAGCGTCCACCACCAGGTGCTGCCAAGAGTTGGCATTTCCGTCCATCCAGTATGGCCCATCAAAGCGAGATTTTCTGGGACGAGATGGCCCATATTTGTAAGTGCCTGATGAGCAGCAGTTATTCCTCCCAGATGAGCATAGGTCATGAAAAGGAGAAAAGCCATAGGCGGCGATGATGACAGAATATATCAACAGAGCCACATGGAAGTCTATGGCTAAGGTGGTCTCCATGAAACGCGCTGCTCCTATCAAAACCACCGCCGCATAGAGAGGCATTCCAAGGAAGATCACCACGCCGCTGAAGTACTGAACGAATCTGCTGTCGAATCTCTTTCCCAAAAGCTCAGGGAAGGTCATGGCATTGAGGTTGTGGCCCATCTTTCAGGTCCTCTTGCCATAAAAGACGAAGGCTATGAAAATGCCAACAAATATATTGAAAAACGTGAGCCAGAGCAAGCCCATGCCGAAAAGCCCTGCATTCCCGCCGAATCCGACTATAGCCGAGGTGCTGGCGAATGTGGCGCCATAGCTCATAGCCATGATATAAGGATGGGCCTTCCTTCCTGCAACAAGATAGCCCTCTGTGTCCTTTGTGCCCTTCCATACACGATAGCCGAGATAGAGAGTGACCAGAAGCTATATTCTCTGCCGGACCTCACTACATAATTCAGCGAAGAGCCAAATATATTTTATGTGAAAGACCGAAGCGATTGCATGAGGAAGCTAACAGACAGTCTTCCGAATGAGTTAATGCAGCAGGAAGCTGAAAAATAAAATCCATGCAGACAGTCCATTTATGCTTGCAGTGCTTAAGAATATTTCTAAGAAAGATAAAAAATTTGTTTCTATACTGAAATATACTCTTGAAGATGTGAGACATATGCAGCAGCGGGCAGTTATTCTGGATGAGAAAGGTTACAAAAAGTCAGCAGACACAATTGGCGGCTTCGGATTCGACATATGGAATCATAATGGGAACATGCTTCTAGTGGCTGCATTTCCGGGGCTTGGCATTACCTGCAGTGCAAAACTCGAAGTGGATAACGCATGAGAATACATCCGGGCTCGATGAAGAAAAGGCGCCATCGCTGCCACCCTGCGAGAAGGCAGGCCTTGTCCGTTTGGCTTAAGGCCGGTCCAGGGGCAATCCCATGCTCCGGATTCTCTTCTTGGCGAAGGATCGCGAGACTTGCAGCTAAGTTGGCATATAGCACATCCTGTCCGGCCCATTCTGCGGTCAGACCACAGAAAGCTTTATCTCATTTTATGGTCCACTGTTTTAGTTCAGTTCCGGGGAGTTAAATAGATGGGCTCAGAGAATGATCTAGATAAGTGCGGTGCAATTGAGGTTGCAGAACTGCTTTTAACCGCAGACATATACAACCGCAAGGAGAACCTGACTGAGGACGACCTGCCACCCAATATTCGCAAGCATTATTTCGATGCGAATACCAAGAGCGTAAAGCGGCCGATCTACGTAACCAGCAGCGATGTTCAAAAGATCTACGGCATAGATAACGTCAAAGCAGCCATCAAGGATCTTACTTTTGTTTCCTTCGAGGAGTTCGGGTCGCAGCTAAGGCTCACGGTATTCGATGTGGCAGCGAAGTGGTTTGCCAATCAGAAGGATCTTGCCAGGATCAGATCCAATCCCGCTCTTGCCTACTTTTATGAGAACTATGACTCCATGGGGGTAAGCTATTCCGAGGCCAGAAACGGCAACAAGCCGCTTTCTGCAGACCGCGAGTGGATCGATGCCCGCATAAAAGAGCTATGCAAGGACCAAAAGGAGGCAGATGAGCTTCTCAAGCTGGCTTACATCAAAGCGCCAGAGGATGTAAGAGACAGCATCTCCGGTTTGATCCTGACCGATGATCAGAAGACTGAGATCGAAAAGACAGGAAAGGCGCTGGAGAACAGAGAATACCTGCGCCAGATAGGCCTTTTCGAGATCGGCAAGCTACTATTCGTCGGACCGCCGGGAACGGGAAAAACCTCCACTGCCCGGGCGCTCTCCAGCTGGTTTTCTCTCCCAATTGTAGAGGTCCGCCTCTCCATGATCACCAGCCAGTACCTGGGTGAGACATCCAAGAACATAGACAAGGTATTCGAGCTTGCCAAGAGGCTCAGCCCCTGCATCCTTCTCATCGATGAGTTCGATTTCGTGGCCAAGACCAGAACCTCAGACGAGCATGGTGCCATGAAAAGAGCGGTCAACACTCTGCTAAAGGCCATAGATGAGATCAACCTGGTCGAGCACGGCGTCCTCCTTATTGCGGCCACAAACCACCCTCAGCTGCTGGATTATGCCGCCTGGAGACGTTTTGACAAGGTGCTAAACTTCCCCCTGCCCGACCAGGAGGCGAGAAAGAGGATCTTAGACAAGATACTGGAGCCCATCAATGCCAATGTGGATACCACAACGCTGGCAAAGATGACCGATGGCTACTCGGGTTCCGATCTGCGGCTTGTGATCAGAGAGGCGGTGCTCAATGCACTACTGGAGAACAGAAAGGGGCTATGCCAGCAGGACCTCCTGAACTCCATAGATGACTTCCGCCAGAGGATATCGGACTACAAACGGAGCATTGAGGCATGAAGGTCACCCTCCTGGGCACAGGCGACGCCATTGGCACCCCCAAGATCGGCTGCAAGTGTCCCGCCTGCATGGATGCCCTCCGGGGAGGGCGCAGCCGGAGGATGAGGTTTTCAATCCTGCTGGAGTCGGACGAGGAGGACGGCCGGGTGCTGGTGGACTCGAGCCCTGACCTGCGATGGCAGCTCTTGAAAAAGGATCTCGCGAGTGTGGACGGGGTGATCTGGACCCATGCCCATTATGATCATTATGCGGGCTTCGGAGACTTCCATCGGGTGCAGAGCCACGTGGACGTCTATGCTCTGAAGAATACTATGGACTACATCCTCAATTACCTCTACTTCCTGGCCCCAGTGCGCCATGATGTCATAGCCGGCCAGCCCTTCGAGATAGCAGGAATGCAGTTCACCCTCTTCAATGTCAACCACCCCCCCATTGAGACCGTGGGAGTGCGGATAGACAATGGAAGCAAGGTGGTGGTCATTACCAGTGACACCAAGATGGAGCTCCCTGAAGAGAGCCTGGAGCTGATGAGGGACGCTGACCTGATGCTGGCCGATGCCATAACCCCGCCGGGCTATACTATTAGCAAGCACATGACCGCAGACGAAGCCATGGAGCTGGCGGAAAGGCTGGGGACGAAGAGGCTGATCCTCACCCATCTGAGCCATCTATATCCGCCCCATGAGGAGGCTTTAAAGAAATGGCCGCTAGGGCATGATATGATGGAGATCGTATTGTAGACTCTGTACGTGAATGCTCCCCGCCCTAAACGCCCATGTGCCTCAGGACAATGGCCCATACGAGGCACAATCGAGGCAAATAAAAAAACAAGATCTATCGACATCTTAAGTCTTGTTTTTCATGGGAAAAATTTGGTTGATGATATCGTCCACCATAAATGCCTGGGATCTGATGCTCCAGATGACATGCATTATATTCTAATTTCACATAATAATCTTCTCTATCCTATCCAGAGCCTGACGGATCCGGTTCTGGCTGGTAGCATAGGAGAGCCGGATATAATCCCTTCCCCCTGGCCCAAAGGCAGATCCAGGAGTGGCGGCAATGAGGGCCTCTTTGAGCAGCCTCTCGGTGAACAGATCTCCTCCCCCAAAGCCTGATACATCCGGGAATACATAAAAAGCGCCACCTGGAACGCTGCAGGGAATTCCCAGGCTCTTCAGGCCCGCGACCAGGAGATCCCGGCGGGCGCGGAATTCCGCCACCATCATATCGACATCATCCTGCGGCCCCTGCAGGGCGACAACCCCTGCCCGCTGCACAAAAGTGGTCGCCTGGGAAACGGAATGTGACAGAAGCCTGATCACCCACTTCATCGTCTCCTTGGGGCCGGTCAGATAGCCCAGACGCCAGCCGGTCATGGCATAAGCCTTGGAGAATCCATTAATGGTAACCGTTCTCTCCGCCATTCCCGGCAAGGAGCCCATGCTGATGTGCTCATGATCATAGATTATCTTCTCATAAATCTCATCGGAGATCACAAAGAGATCGTGATCTACTGCCAGGTCGCGAATCTCCTCCAGCACAGGCCGCTCGAAGACCGCTCCGGTGGGATTAGAGGGGGAGTTGATTATGATCATCCGGGTCTTGGAGCTGATCTTCTCCGCGATGTTCCGGGGCATGAAATCAGCATCAACCTCGCCCCAGACCACCGATCCGCCGGCAAAGGCCACGCTGGGCTCGTAGCTCACCCAGGAGGGACCTATCAATATGCACTCCTCGCCCTCCTGCAAGAGCGCCTGGATGGCGGCAAAGACGGCCATCTTAGCCCCTGGAGTCACTATCACGTCCTCCGCTGTAGAATGAATCAGATTCTCCCGGGATAGCTTTTCTGCTATCGCCTGCCGCAGCTCGGGAATGCCGCCGGTTGGTGCATAATGAGTCTCGCCCATCCTGATGGAGTTGCAGCCCGCGTCGACGATATGCTTGGGGGTGTCGAAGTCCGGCTCGCCAACTCCCATATCGATGATGTCAAGGCCGCTGGCAGTGAGCTTCTTCGCCGTGGCCGAGATCTTCAGGGTGGTTGACTCATGAATGGAGGCTATACGCGCGGATACCATTCTTTAATCCCCACCGAGCCTCTGCAGGAGCTTGACCGCCGCCTCCACCGCCCTCTTGGAATAGTCCACCCTCTTTTGCGCATCAGCCCGGGACATCTTGGGGCCGGTGATCCCCAGGGTTACCGGCTTATTGCATTCAAGAGACAGATCCATCAGCTTTCTGGCTGCATGATTGACCACAACTTCATCATGGGCGGTCTCTCCCTGTATCACACAGCCGATTGCCACGACGGCATCGATGTCCTCGCGACAGAGCATCTTCTTCACTGCTATCGGCATATCAAAAACTCCAGGAACATAAACCACCGCTGCGACATCTGCTCCCAGGAACTGGGCATGCTCCCTGCCCAAAAGCTCCATCTGATAGGTGATGTCCCTATTGAACTCCGAGACGACGAAACCAAGTTTAGCCATTGACACCAAACCCCATAAAGAGTAGGCACCTAGCTGCCTTCCTTCCATAATAAACCCATCGATTCAATCAAAATGCATTTATCCTTGGTAATGATGGAGATACAGGATTCTCTATGAGCCTTATTTATCTTGATGGTGAATATGTTCCGGCTGAAAAAGCTGCGGTCTCGGTTTTCGATCATGGTTTTCTCTATGGCGATGGCGTCTTCGAGGGCATAAGAGCATATGGAGGACGGGTCTTCCGGCTGGAGGATCATGTCAGGAGGCTCTTTGATTCTGCTCAAGCCATCATGCTCTGTATCCCCCTGAGCCAGGATGAGATGTGCAGGGCGATCAGAGATACGCTGCGCAAGAACAACCTGCGCGATGCCTATGTCCGGCCTATAGTCACCAGAGGATATGGAGATCTGGGCCTGGATCCCCTGACATGCAGGAAGCCCACGGTAATCATCGTTGCAGTTGAGTGGGGGGCGATGTATGGAAGCCTCTATGAGGTCGGCCTGACCGCCATCAGTGTCTCTGTTCGCAGAAACGCCCCCGATGCCCTGCCCCCGAATATCAAGAGCCTCAATTATCTGAACAACATCCTGGCCAAGATAGAGGCCAATGTCAAAGGGGGAAATGAGGCTATCATCCTTGATTCCCAGGGAAGGATCTCTGAGGGAAGTGGGGATAATATATTTATCATAAAGAATAAAAAGATCTATACCCCTCATACCCTCAATAACCTGAAAGGTATAACCAGAGAGGCGGTCTTCGAGTTGGCGGAGAAGAATGGGATTGAGGTCATTGAGGCTGATCTGGGCCTTTTCGACCTTTACACTGGAGACGAGGTCTTCGTCACTGGCACTGCAGCAGAGGTTGCTCCCGTCACCAAAATCGACGGCAGAATAATAGGCAGCGGAAAGCCTGGACCGATAACAAAAGAGCTCATGGTGGCATTCAGAGAATTGGCAATGAACTCGGGAACACCTATCTAACGGTGCCAATTGTTCTGGCGAAAAGCGGGCAAATAAAGACAAGAAAAAGAACATTGGATGAGGGGCTGGCATAAGAAAATGGATATCTTTCGTCTCTTTCTTTTTTGTCCTTTTGATTTCTTTCTCCACGCATTAAATTAATTTATAATTTTCACGGTATGGTTTTGATGTAAATTCTCCTCCTTCTCGGACCGTCAAACTCGAAGAAGAGGATTCTCTGCCAGGTTCCTAATTTCGGCCTGCCCTCTGCGACAGGGATGGTGATGCTATTGCCAATGAGCGTTGCACGCAGGTGGGCATGGGCATTTCCATCATGATGATCATGAAGATAGCCACCGTTCTCGGGTGCCAGTCTCTCCAGAAGGTTCAGTATATCCTTCATGAGGGAGGGGTCTGCTTCATTTACCGTCAGGGCAGTGGTGGTATGGAGGGTGAAGACAAAGGCAATGCCTTCTTCAATTCCTTCCTCATGCAGGGCCAATATTACATTTGATGTGATATCTATCGCTTCTGTAGGCCTGGTTGTATCGATCTCTATCATTGCCTGTCACAGTTCATTAAGGTGCTATATGATAGATCAAAATTCCGGTTTATCCATAATCTCAATGCAGATCACCTTCAGATAATTCGAGGGGAGGATCCGGGTATATTCATCTTGAGGGGATGGATGACTTAAAAAGTCTTTAAGCGAATCCCGGATCCTTGCTCTAACTTATCTGCTATCATATATAAATTTTACTGTATATGGTATCCAGAATTGCATTCTAAAGTATTTTGGTTCACTATTCTGTGATGAAGTGATAAAGAAATGAGATAAAAATATGCCAAGAAATAAAAATAAAAAGCATCCACCATCATATCTACCAGTCCATTGTATGCGGTCTCCCCAGAGTATTGAATGTGTGGGGGCCATGGAATTTGGATGTTCTCTGGATAAAGAGATACGATATGGAGCTTTAAAAATACTTTAATATCTCTAATTTTTTTTTGAATTAGATTGGCATTCTCGCTCTCTTTGGATTGGCATATGAGATATTATCATTATAGCAGTGTGTGAGATTCATTTGTAGTTGCAGTCAAATCGATGTCACTTAAAAATTTAATATATAAATTAATAGTCCTGATGGCGAGGGTGATTTGCAGGAGCACATCGTACTCTGGTAATTGTATTATTTATCATTAACTTATCCAAAAGATATCTAAGTGGGGTTGATATCAATCATTTAGCACTATTATCAATTAATATTTTTAAGGATAAAGGATTAATATTTAGGAATATAATGATGGCTGCATCAGTAATCTAGGAGGGAAAGAATATGGAAGATTTTAAGAAAGGAGCGATGAGTTCGCTGCGACTAATCGATAACACCGCAAATCCATCTCCATTAGGCCTGATGGGCTTTGGTATGACCACTGTTCTGCTGAATATTCACAATGCAGGATACTATGAGCTGAATACAATGGTCCTGGCCATGGGAATATTCTATGGCGGCATAGCCCAGATCATCGCCGGAATAATGGAGTGGAAGAAGAACAACACCTTCGGGACCACTGCCTTCACATCCTACGGCCTCTTCTGGCTCACTCTTGTGGGATTGCTCCTCATGCCCAATCAGGGCCTTGGCACTGCAACCAGCAAGGTTGCCTTTGCGGCCTATTTCTTTATGTGGGGGCTGTTCACCTTTGTGATGTTCATCGGAACCCTGAGGATCAATAGAGCTCTGCAGGTAGTATTCTTAACTCTAACCATTCTATTCTTCCTGCTGGCGGCCAGAGACTACTTCGGAAGCGTCGCCATCGGGACGCTGGCTGGATATGAAGGCATCATCTGCGGATTGTCTGCGGTCTATGCAGCACTGGCTCAGGTCTTGAATGAGGTATACAAAAAGGTCGTCTTGCCACTGGGACCAGTATAAAAAGGTAGCAGCTTTTACATAATAAGGATCGTGACCTTCCGATCCTGTAATTCTTTTTTTAAACAATCCCTTATAAAAATCGCAAAAAGAGGTGATTGCCAGGAGCTGCCTAGCAATCTATGCCATCACAGGGTGGCTGGTTGTCCTTTTCGGGTACGGGATTCTCATGGAACTTTATGAGCTTCTCAGCCTCGAATGTTCCGGAGAACAGCTCGTGGGCTTTGATGTCCTTGTAGAATATCCTATGCCATGTGGCATCCGTGCCCCAGGTACCATTGAAGGAGTTCTTGGTCTCCAGGCCGATCACGTGGGCCGGGTTATAGGTACCATCCTTTGAGGTCATCAGCTTCTCGACTGCATCGGTGTCCCTACCGGCATTCTTCAGCCTTTTTATGAGCTCCTCAGGAGTTATACTATGCTTGGATTCGGCCATGTACTTGGAGTACTCCTCAGGATAATAGGTCTGAAGGAGCTTCAAGTAGTCATCGCACTGAGGATCAGCGGGCTCCTGGGGATCGTATGGCGTGGTTGAGACAAAGAATGTCGTCTGGTCCTTCTCCATCTCTGTCACCGCGAAGGTCTCCTGGACTTGGGCTCCTATGCCGCCATAGAACGCCTTTGAATTGAGGAACTTGGCCCCCATCAGTGGCGTGTCTCCAGCATAGGTCAATTTCGTACTCTCATACATGTTCAGGCCGGATTTGTTACCACCGTTAACCGAGGATATATTTCTCTTCAGCTTATCGGAATTTTGCGAATAAGCATGCTCGGAGTCGAGCTCGAGATCGCCATCTCCAGCCATTGTATTGTAGTATTCGAGAGCGATCTTCTTATCGACTATGGATGTGCTAACATCTATAATTCCGGTTCCGGATACCTTTTGGCTCTCACAAAACTGTTCATACTGTACAGGAGGCACAAGCGGTGGAGTAGCCATCGCTATGCAGCAAAGCAATTGGGCTACGACTATAGCTATCGCAACTGATACTCCCTTCATATTTCAAATTCACCCCTATACTCCAATGAGTATACCATCAATTTATCTCAAAAGGATATAAACATATCGAATACTGTCGGGATGGAGTATCATCTGAATATTCGGAGAAATGATAGCAATCATATTAAAAATAATGGTGATGATATTCTCATAAAGATTTGAATTAAAAAGTATCATAAGATCTTATCAGAATGGTGTTGGTGGCATTGACAAGAAGAAAAATTTTGGCTCGAATCCTTGACAGATCTACAATACAAATAATATTAGTATTATACGCGAAGAGCAGGATCTCAGACCGCTGATCAAATCTGACTTTGACTCTATTTGATCCATCTCATCAAGATTCCTGTCTGATATACCGATCTGATATATACAAGGAAGCATCAATAGTTATCCAAGGTTGCCATGACAGAAGATCCCAGTTCCGGCATAGATCCATCGAGATCCAGCTGCCAGCCAAACCGCCTCTGCAAAGAGAAGAGCCCTTATCTATTGCAGCATGCCTGTAATCCAGTGGACTGGTACCCCTGGGGAGAGGAGGCATTCGAGGCAGCCAGAAGGGAGGATAAACCGATCTTTCTCTCTGTGGGCTACTCCACCTGCCACTGGTGTCATGTCATGGCCCACGAGTCCTTTGAGGATCCCAATGTGGCCCGCCTCCTGAATCAGTCCTTCATCTGCATCAAGGTTGATCGGGAGGAGAGGCCGGACATAGACCAGATTTACATGGCCGCGGCCATAGCTGTCAGCGGCAGAGGGGGATGGCCATTGACTGTTATGATGACTCCTGATAAAAAACCCTTCTTCGCTGCCACTTACATACCAAAAAAAGGGCATATGGGCCTGACGGGATTGATGGAGCTAATCGCTCAGGTCAAGGAGATGTGGGATAACGATCGAGAGAGCCTCTTGAGCTCGGCGAACATCATCGTGGATCATCTGAAGGGACGGCAGAGCGGCAAAGGGGCAGATGGGCAGAAGGAGGCTCATAAGGACACACTCCCGGGGTCGCCATTCGATTCTTCTCTTCTTTCCCGGGGCTACAGCGCCCTATCTTCGATCTACGATCCTGAGAACGGTGGCTTTGGCACCGCCCCCAAGTTTCCCACCCCCCATCACATACTGTTCCTTCTGCGCTGCTGGAAGAGAACCAAAAACATCCTGCCCCTGGAGATGGCCAAGACCACCCTTCAGGGCATGAGGATGGGAGGGATCTACGATCATGTGGGGTTCGGATTTCACAGATACTCCACTGATCCCGAGTGGTTCGTACCCCACTTCGAGAAGATGCTCTATGACCAGGCGCTCCTGGCTATGGCCTATGCTGAGGCCTATCAGGCCACGGGTGAGGAGGAGTACGCCCGGACGGTGCGCGAGATCCTGGAGTACATCTTGAGGGATATGACCTCTCCCGAGGGAGGCTTCTACTCGGCTGAGGACGCGGATAGCGAGGGAGAGGAGGGCAAATTCTACACCTGGACCGCAGTTGAGCTAAAGGAGTCCCTGGGCGAAGAGGATTTCCGGATATTGATCCGGCTATTCGATGTCTATGAGAGCGGGAACTTCGAGGGGGGAAGAAACATCCTCCGGCAACGATCAAGCTTTAGCGATGCTGCTAGTGCCCTGAAGATCCCGGAGGAGGAGCTGTACCGCCGCTCCAGCGATATGATATCCCGACTCTATTTGGCCAGAGAGAGGAGGGTCCATCCCCTCAAGGACGACAAGATCCTCACCGACTGGAATGGACTGATGATCGCTGCCCTGGCGCGGGCGGCAGGGGCCCTGCAAGATCCCGATCTCGCTATGGCGGCCAGCAGGGCAGCGGACTTTCTCTTAGAGGTGATGCGGACTCCCGAGGGGCGTCTGATGCATCGCTACCGGCAGGGAGCAGATATTCAGGCCAACCTGGATGACTATGCCTTCCTCATCTGGGGATTGATCGAGCTGTATGAGGCGACATTCGATGTCAAGTATCTGAAGGCGGCAGTCCATCTGAATGAGATCATGGAGCAGCACTTCTGGGATGGTGAAGCGGGGGGCTTTTTCTTCACGGCGGATGATGGCGAGGAGCTGCTGGTCAGAAAGAAGGAGTACTACGATGGCGCTCTGCCCTCTGGAAACTCCATTGCCCTCCTAAACCTCCTCAGGCTGTTGCATCTGACGGGAGATACAAGCTTAGAGGAGAAGGCCGCCCTCCTCGCTCGCTCTGCCCTTCCTGCAGTTTCCGCCCAGCCCCTCGGGTACACCATGCTTCTCTGTGCCCTGGACTATGCTCTGGGACCTACATATGAGGTTGCCCTGGCCGGCAGCCTGGAGGACATGGGACTGAAAGAGATGCTGGCCGCGATAAGAGGCAGATTCTTGCCCAATAAAGCGGTGGTTTTAGTATCGGGAAGCGATATCGTCGTGGTCGCTCCCTTTACCAGAGATCTGGTCCCGGTGAAGGGAAAGGCAGTGGCTTATGTCTGCTCGGATCACGTCTGCCAGCTTCCAGCAACCAGTGCGGCGGAGCTGATGGCTCTATTAGAGAAAAATTAGCATCCGTCTTGAATTGGGCGGAATGTGGGTTCTGGGATATCCTCGCGAAATATCTCTGAATTCCAGGGATCGATTTCCATTTCTTGTTCGAATAAATCGAATCTGATCCGGACGGAGGATTTCAGGGATCGGTTCAAAGGCATCTGGACGACAACGATAAATACTACATGCGGACTAGAACGCTCTTCGGGGATTTCAGATTTCAGAGATTGAAGTTGCATCCGATCCGGAGCGGCACCGTAGTCACATAAGGCACCGTAGGGTACCGTCTGGAAAAAAACCTGATTGGCAGCACAATGTGGAACTTGTGGACGCAAATCTGTCCAAAGTAAAAGACCTATTCTCTCACACGCAGATCGTGCGGTGATCATTTAATGAACCAACGACGGGATCAGATTCCTAAGAAGGATATAATGTACACCTTAGTGGAGGATGACTCTCAGTACATTGTCAATGAGAGCTACTTCTATAAGACTGAGCCGTACTATGCCATCGTCAAGAGTGAGAATGAGGGAATCATAACCACTCCCAGCAGCAGGGATGTTTTAGACGCCTATATCGTTCCTATATGCCTGGAGAAGGCCAAGCTGGCGGGCATCTCCGTCTGCGACTGGACTGTATCCTACCAGTTCGTGCCCCTTCCGGCCATCATCTATGGCCTGAACTACTTCTCCACTCCCAGTGAGTACTTCCTGGTGAATGATCATGACGAGGCAAAGAAGGTGGTAAAGCACATCACCAACCACGGAAGGTATCCTTTCTGCTACCAGAAGATTGCTGATACCTCGGCCGTGATCAGATGTGTCTCCATTTTCGGCAGGAGCCTGAACTGCTGTGAAGAGGTAGCGGAGATTGCGGAGAAGATCTACCAGGTCTTCAAGCTGCCCTTGGTGGAGATCGTAATGGTGAAGGACAATTCTGGCACCCATAATCTCTCATCTCTGGCGCCGGTGAAATACTCTCAATTATCCAAAGAGGAAAAAGAAATGCTCCAGGACCTTCTGGACAAGAGGGTGAAACGCTTTGAGTAAACTTGGAATCTTCGTCAATAGAAAGACATTGAGCAGCTCCTCTCAGCTCATGGCCCTGGTGAAGTGCCGGGATGTAGCAGAGAGCATGGGCCATACCGTCGAGTTCATCTTTCCCGTGGATATGAAAAAGATTCCCCGACTGGATGCGCTCTTCATCCGTGCCGACACCGATCCCATGAACACCACCTATGTGGCCGCCAGGATGGCGGAGATGTACGGCGTGCCGGTGATAGACGACCCCACATCCATCAGGATCTGCGCCGACAAGATAAACATGTACATGCACCTGCAGAAAGAGAACGTCTCCATACCTAAGACCAGGTTTCTGAAGAAGAGGGAATTAGATGACCGGCAGGCCAGGCAGCTTTTCGATGAGCTGGGCAGCCCACTGATTCTCAAAGAGCCGTCAACATCCTTCTCCGTGCGGGTGGAGAAGGTCTCGGATGTGGAGGAGCTCTTGAAGGTGGCCAAGAGGTTCTTCAAGCTATCCGACTGGATTGTGGTTCAGGAGTACATCGAGAGCCGGTTCGACTGGCGGGTGGGGGTGATCAATGGCCAGTTGCTTTACGCCTGCCGGTATATCATACCCTCGGAGACCTTCAAAATCCAGGCTTCTGTCAACGGCCATATCGTCTACTGCGATGTGGAGAGCGTGCCCGCAGATCAGGTGCCGCCAGAGGTGATAGATCTGGGAAAGCATGCGGCAGGGGCTATCGGTAAAGGATTGTATGGGGTGGACATAAAAGAGAGCAACGGAAAGCTCTTCGTCATAGAGGTGAACGACAATCCCTCCCTGGAAGGGGGAGAGGATGAACATTACCCGGAGATGTTCGGACAGATCATCTCTCATCTCGTGTCCGCCCAGGCTCTGGACGATGCCCGCGACCTTTCCATGGAGACGATCTCTTCTGCCGGTCTGATGGGCAGATATCCGCAGGAAGCAGAATCCGCCTGTATACAGGTCGGCCAATTGGGCGAGAGCGACATCTACTCGAAGAGATGATATTTGAATGGATGAGGACCTTTGCCAGGCCTTGAGCCGGGCCTGCGATGATTGCCATCTGGCTGGTGGCTGCTGCTTTGAGGCCAGGCCTCCCCTGAGCCAGAAGCGGATCGACATGCTTATGGAAAACGGCGTCAGCGCGGATGCGATCGAGTTTGTCGGATATAAGAGGCTCTGCCTCAGGCAGGATGGATTCTGTGTGCTCTTCCGGGATGGGAAGTGCAGCATCCATGATATCAAGCCTGAGACCTGCGTAGCCGGGCCGTTCACCTTTGATATTGAGGGTGATATGCTGCAGATATTCCTCAAGAGGGAGAACATCTGTCCCATGGTTCGATTCCTAAGGGCTAACCGGAAGGCATACGATGCCCTCTTCGAGACCTCAGTGGAGAAGATCATGGATCTGATAAGAAGCGTGCCTGAGGAGGAGATGGCCCAGATTCTACAGATCGATGAGCCCCAGACTGATCTTGTGGCGGAGATCCGGCTGGAGGACTGAAAAGGAATGCCATTGCAATTCGGGAGAGTATCCAGGGCAGCAATGCACCGGGCAGTACCAGCACAATCTCTTCTGGGAACGGAGCACGAGTACTCCATAAACGATAACATCTTCCGCCCCCTGGCCATATCCGACAGGATCATCGAGAGAATAAATGGCAGGGTAGAGCATGAGGTGGCCTTCGGGGGAATTCGGGTGTCCAAAGAGCTGCAAAAGCATGTCCTGGAGCTTATTCCGGCGTCTCCCGGCAACCTCTGCCGCCTGGAGGAGAATCTCTTTTCGGGACTGCAAGAGCTTCTCCGGGCGACGAAAAATGAGTACCAGTTCCTGGGCCTGGGAATGCATCCCCTGCTAACCCTGGATCAGACGACCTACTGGGATCACGATGAGCAGGACTACTACCAGGCATACGACCGGCTCTTTGGCATCAAGCAGCATGGCTGGCTGAACATCCAGGCGCTGCAGATCAATATTCCTTATAGGGATGAGGAGGAGCTGGTGGGGATGTTCAACAAGATTCGCTCGCTCATGCCCTATCTGGTAGCGGTGACTGCCTCCTCTCCCTTTGTCGAGGGACAAGTCAATTCATATATGGACAGCCGGCTGGTGTACTACCGAAGAAATCAGTCCCAGATCCCCCAGATCTGCCGGAATGTGATTCCCGAGAGGCTGGAGGGAATCAGAGATTATGTCGTGATCAACCGCAATATCTATCGGGAATTGAAAAAGCAGCATGCTCAGATACTTTGCCACGAGTGGGTGAACTCCAGAGGGGAGATCGTGCGCTTCACCAGGAGGTGCCTGGAGATCAAGGCCATTGATGAGCAGGAGTGTCTGCATTCGGATATGGCGATCTGTGCTTTCATCATGGCCCTCCTTCGCACTGACTTGGAGCTGGAGGAGGATGAGAGCCATCTATTAGCGATGCTGGAGGATAGCATGCGTCGCGGGGTGGCGGCCATGAGACCGGAGCTGGAGAGGCTTTATGCCCTGGCAGAGAGGAACGCCACCCGTGAGGAGCAACGGTATCTTCCCCTGATCGAAAAGAGAATCGAGCAGGGCAGCCTGGCTGAGATCATGGTACAAAGGCAAAAGGAGGAGAAGGAGATCTTGCCCATGCTCTCTCAGCTGGCCTGGTGCCTGAAGGAGAACATCCCATATTCTGCTGAGCCGGGGCGCTGCGGATGAGTGAGATGCCAATGAAAGGCATTATTTAGGCGAACTGGCAACTGGACTGCCAATAGAGGAGAAGGATCTTGATCGCCAGGAGAGCAGAGGAGATAGCACCTTTCATTGTGATGGAGGTTTTA
>WOYI010090330.1_pt1 | contig 50035 bp, 56 predicted proteins | sample 6423411 | NCBI WGS metagenome assembly WOYI01 (sample SAMN13441803, study PRJNA592873) | oil field metagenome | biome: oil field; feature: oil-well bore; material: oil-contaminated soil; isolation source: oil-contaminated soil from oil-well borehole | place: Germany: Wietze | collected 2016-10-18 ... | reverse complement strand
GACTTGCAGGTTAACGAGAGATGTAGGGAGTAAGTCATCGCTGATCAGGTTATGAGAAATACCAGGCCGCAGGCTCTGGCCACGAGGCGTTCATCTGAAGACCCATTATACCAGCTCATTGTCTTCTCATGAACCTTGCGGGGCAAGATGTGTGATTGAAGCAGTTTCTCAGCTGAATCAAAATACAGATAATCTGCCGGGACAACATGCCCGAGAGCCTCCTCCAGATTTGTCTGGATGGCCTTATGCACCATAGTCAGCTGGTTTCTGAGCTGGCTTTCAGTGCCGGTCTGATCCAGTACACGCAGGGTATTCTCCCAGAAGCGTCTTCTAACCGGCAGAAGAGGATAATCCTGGACGAAGAAATTGATGTCATCCTGCCTATGGCCGATGGTCGTACCTGACAGATGCCGGGCTATCTCTCCGAGGTTGGTCTGCATCACTTGCTTTATCGGGAGATTTGCAGCAGCATTCTTTGCGAGAATCACTTTGCGAATCACCTCATCAACATCTGCATCAGAAAGCTCGACTCTAATGGTAAATCTGCCTTCAAACCGCTTGAGGTTTGAGGTGCCCGATAGGGCCGTTTGTCCGGTCCCTACGAAAAAGAGCTTTGAGCCGATGTTCTTGCAGCAGGCTTCAACAACCTCTTGAACATCTTGAGACCTCTGGCTATCCTCGCCGATATACTGCTGGATCTCATCAAGGACGATGAGTGTTAGAGGGAATACACCGTTTTTGGACAGGGCCTGACGAATAGCTTTGACCATCTCATCGCTGGATATATCCTGGACAAGGGGATACTGATTGCTGAGAATCTCAGCACAGGCCAGTGGCGACGAAAAGAGGTTGGGTTTAACATGGACCAGTGCCTCTTGGAGACCCTCTGCAACATAGAAATTGTCCAATTCTTCCTTCCAGCTGTGTCCGTTCTGCTCCAGATATTTCGTTACATCGTCATAAATGCCTTCGCTCTTCAGCCACATAACAAAGCGGGCAACAGGATAAAGCTCGGGGAGGTCTGCAGATTTGAATATAATACGTAGAAGTGCCAGTCGAACGCTTCCGCTTGCGCTTGCACCCAGAGTTCCTGAAGCGGCATGAAGCCCTCCGTGTCGTTTTGATTCTGTGCTCAGCTCTTTGAGGAGGTCCTGAATAGGAAGCGGTAGATCTGCGACGCCCCGTGCTGTGGCTTCATCTTCAAAGCGCGTATCGGTCCAGAGCGCACGAAGCATTTTAACTAGATGGGATTTTCCAGATCCATAAAAACCACTGACCCAGGCAGCCGGCTGCTGGGCTTGGCCGATATTTTTCAAGTATGTTTCCAGTATTGTTTCTATGCCTTTCTTGTATTGCCCATTGCAGACAAAGGTTTCCAGCTCGTAGCGGAGGACGGCCATGGCCTGTTTGGTCTTTTCGTCATTTACGCTCGCTACTCCTTCATTGACAAGCTTTCGGGTAGCAGGATCTTTTTGATAAATTTCCCGGTTGATCATCGTCCCCTCAAATTAAGACACTTTATCCGCAGTTATCGGCACTGCATGGTAGTTCCATCCATCATAGCCATCCAGTAAGCGGTAATTGTTGTTCTCGTAACTTCCTGGAAAGAAAACCAGAAGCCTGCCTCTCACGAGGGGCGCAAATTTGTCCACAACTTCTTTGACCTTCAATAGGCCAAAAAGCGAGCCCACTCCCTTTAAGGCAACCACTGAGTTTTCGCCATGTGAATTGACCCCAAGAAATTCTTCGAAGCTGTCCGCGATGAAGATGAGATAATTGGGGAGCAATGTATAGAGGTGTTCTGGTTTTTTAAAGTAGCTCTTGGCATATTTCTGGCTGGCAAGCCACTTGGGAAAGGTATCCGTAAGATCAAAAACCATCCATTCATGGCCTGATTGTCGAGTAACAATCTCGAATTCATCTATTCTTGCCCTGAGACGAAGTTCGTCTTTCTCGCTGTAGATGCAGAAAATAACCCGTTGAGCTGCTGCAACATCGCTACTCCAGGGAATGGTGATGAATTTGCTGTAAGAATTAATGAGCTGTTTAATCTTGGTCATTTGTCCACCCCATTTCTTGTGCTGTGAGAATCTTGGGAAACTGAACCTCTACCACATCTCCTATCCTTTTCATGACGATCCACCCTCGTCTTGATGCATCTTCAGCCAGCACCATAGCCTCACTAGGGGAACAGTCAAGGAGGGCGGCATACTCACTGGTGAACAGAGATTGTCCGCGAATTCCATTCAGATAACCGAGAAAGAGAGCATAAGATACAGACCCTGGAGTTGCCTTCGCCATAATCCTCATCTTTCTTGCTTTTCCCATGAGATGGCCTGACTTGGTCCATGTGCTGTTCAGGTTTTGTGCGGCTGATATTAGAGTTGCCCTGCTAAAGCGGCCTGGGCAGCGTTCTTCTATATATTTTTCAAGAGACGCTCGACTGACTATCGTACCCTTTTCGAATTTAATAATGAAGGAAGCACTCATTCTGAGAAGAGCGTCCCTGCCATAAGCACACAGCAATGCTAGAATCGGTTGACCCTCAAAGTCCCTATTCCAGAAATAATGAAGGGAACGAAAAACCAAAATGGAAGAATCAAGAGAATAAAGGTAAACTAGATGGCTTGCAGCAAGCTTTCTGGATTTTCCGGAACGCTTTCCCAGGCAATTATCTTCTACGATCGCCTTGATATAATCGCTTTTTGTGGCGTCTGGATTGTTGATATATGATAGTAGATGCTGTAAATCCTCCAGCATTATGGTGCGGGAAGTATGTACTCCAACCTTTTCGAGCCTGAACCCGAAACGCGATGTTTTGCTTGTATTTTTTTCCTTCATTTCAATGACTTTAGGGAGTATTTCTTTCTAGCACAAAAATCGATCGCTTGAATCTTAGTTCCCGCTGAGATAGAAGATTGCCATCCTTGCGCGGCCTAGAAGGATTCAGGGCCACGCAGGCGTGAGAGTGCTGCGACACGATCTGCAGGCAGCAATGCAGAAGCTCCATGCCCCCGCCCGCCTCTCTCCCCCGGACTCTTCCCCTCAGTTGATCCTGGCTACCGCCGCCACCTCGTCTCCCGGCTTGACATTCATGATCCGCACCCCTTGCGTTGACCGGCCCTGCACCCGGATGTCGCTCGCCGGTATCCTGATCACCACCCCTTCTTTGGTCGTGACCAGAAGCTCATCATCCTCGGAGACGGTGGTGGTGCAGCAGACATAGCCCTTTCGGGCATCGATGTTCTTGACTCCCTTCCCCCCCCGCCTCTGCTGGGGATACTCCTCGAGCTCGGTCCTCTTGCCATATCCCTGGTTGGTGATGGTGAGCAGAGTTGAGCCTGAGCCGGGCTCAATCACATCCATGCTGATCAGCTCATCGCCCATGTTCAGGCTGATCGCTTTGACCCCCATGGTTCCCCGGTTGGAGGCACGCACATCGCCCTCTTTGAAGCGGATGGCCTTTCCGAACTTGGTAGCCACCAAGAGCTCCTTTTCTCCATTGGTCAGCTTGGCCGAGACCAGGCTATCGCCCTTAAGGTTCACCGCCTTTATCCCCCCCTTGCGGGGATTGGAGAAGGCCTGCAGAGGCATCTTCACAATATTGCCGCTCCTGGTTACCAGCACGATGTATCCCGCCTGGAAGCTTTTCACCGGTATGGCTCCGGCGATCCTCTCATCCGGCTCCAGCTGGAGCAGGTTCACTATGGACTTTCCCCGGGCCGCCCTTCCCAGAGCGGGAACTTCATACACTTTTAGCCAGTGGGCTTTGCCCTTGTCGGTGAAGAATAGCAGATAGTCCTTGGTAGAGGCGGTGAAGACATCGGTCACAAACTCCTCTGTCTTTGTCTCAGCACCTATAACCCCCCGCCCGCCCCTTCTTTGCATGCGGTACGTATTGACGGGCTGGCGCTTGATGTACCCGGAGCTGGTGATGGTCACAGCCACCTCCTCCTCCTGAATGAGGTCCTCATTAGTGACCTCGCCCTCAGCATCGATGATCTGGGTACGCCGCTCGTCGCCGTACTTGCTGATGAGTTCCATGAGCTCATCCTTGATGATGGTCAGGATCTCCAGATTGCTGGAGAGGATCTGGCGAAGCCGCTCGATCTGCCGCTCCAGCTCTGATGCCTCGGAGACGATCTTCTCCTGCTCAAGGCCCGTCAGCCTCTGCAGCCTCATATCTAAAATTGCCTTCGACTGCTCCTCGGAGAGGAGAAATGCCTCCATCAGACCATCCCTGGCCTCAGCGGGCGTTGAGGCGGCCTTGATGATCCTTATCACCTCATCGATGTTCTTCAGAGCGATGAGCAGACCAGCCAGGATATGGGCCCTCTTCTCCGCTGCATCCAACTCGAAGCGGGTGCGCCTTTCGACCACTATGGAGCGGTAATAGATGTACTGCTCTAAAGTCTCCTTCAGGGAGAGGATCCTGGGCATCCCGTCCACCAGGACCATGTTGTTGATCCCATAGCTGGTCTGCAAAGCGGTATGCTTATGCAACTGGTTTAAGACCACATTGGCGTTGAATCCGGTCTTGATATCCACTACCATGCGGATGCCATCTTTGTCCGACTCATCCCGCAGATCGGATATGCCCTCCAGCCGTCCGCCTTTCACCATCTCCGCTATATCCTCAATTAGCTTGGCCTTGTTCACCTGGTAGGGAAGCTCGGAAAAGATGATCCTGGTGCTCTTTGCTCCCTCCTCGATCTCCGACTTGGCCTGCATGATTATGCTTCCCTTGCCGGTCATATAGGCGGACTCGATGCCCGCCCGGCCCACGATATAGCCGCCGGTGGGAAAATCCGGGCCCGCCAAATAATGCATCAGCTCGCCTACTGTTGCCTGGGGATTGTCTATCAGATGGATGATCCCCCCGGCCAGCTCATTGAGATTATGGGGTGGGATGTTGGTCGCCATGCCCACAGCGATTCCAGTCGAGCCGTTGAGCAGCAGGTTGGGAAGCTTTCCCGGAAGGACTGTCGGCTCCTTGAGCGAGCCATCATAGTTGGGCACGAAGTCCACGGTGTTCTTCTCGATGTCTGCCAGCATTTCCTCGGCGATCCGGGATAGCCGGACCTCGGTATAACGCATGGCTGCTGCAGGATCTCCGTCGATGGAGCCGAAGTTGCCCTGGCCATCGATCAGAGGATAACGCATGGAGAAGGTCTGGGCCATTCTGACCATGGTCTCATATATGGCCGCGTCACCGTGGGGATGGTACTTGCCCATCACATCGCCCACCACGCGAGCGGATTTCTTGTAGGGCTGATCGTGGGTCATGCCCTGCTCATACATGGCATAGAGAATGCGGCGGTGAACGGGCTTCAATCCGTCTCGAACATCGGGCAGAGCCCTCCCTACGATCACGCTCATGGCATAATCGATGTAAGAGGACTTCATCTCCTCGGTGATGTTAACCAGTACTTCTGTCACGATACACCTCAGATATCAAGATTCTTCACATACTTGGCATGCGTCTCTATGAACTCCCGGCGCGGTTCCACCTGGTCGCCCATGAGGATGGTGAAGATCCTGTCCGCCTCCACTGCATCCTCCAGGGTGACCCGAAGCATGATCCTCTTCTCCGGGTCCATGGTCGTCTCCCAGAGCTGCTCAGGATTCATCTCACCCAGGCCCTTGTACCTCTGAATGACCGGTTTGTTCATGCCTGCTACCAGCTCGCTCAGCTGCTCATCGCTATAGGCATAACTGGACTGCTTTCCCTTCTTGACCTGATAGAGGGGGGGCTGGGCGATGAACACATAGCCGGCATCGATCAGGGGCCTCATGTAACGGTAGAAGAAGGTGAGCAGGAGGGTGCGAATGTGCGAGCCGTCCACATCGGCATCGGTCATTATCACCACCTTATGGTACCTGGCCTTGGTGATATCGAAGTCGTCTCCCACTCCCGTGCCGAAGGCCACGATCATATTGCGAATCTCGGCGTTCTTCAGGATCTTGTCCAGCCTGGCTCTCTCCACATTGAGGATCTTGCCCCGCAGAGGCAGTATGGCCTGAAAATGCCGGTTCCGCCCCTGTTTTGCACTCCCCCCAGCGCTCTCGCCCTCCACGATGTAGATCTCGCATTTCGTCGGATCGTTATCTGAGCAGTCGGCCAGCTTTCCAGGCAATCCGCCGGAGCTCAGGGCATTCTTGCGCCTTGTCAGCTCCTTGGCCTTCCGCGCGGCCTCGCGGGCGTGCATGGCCTCTGCTGCCTTCTCCACAATGGTTGTCGCTACAAGAGGGTTCTCCTCGAAGTACTCCCCCAGCCCCTCTGCCACCATGGACTCAACGATTCCCCGGATGGAGCTGTTTCCCAACCGGGTCTTTGTCTGGCCCTCGAACTGGGGATCGGGCAGCTTCACGCTTATGACTGCCACCAGCCCCTCTCTCAGGTCCTCGCCCCCTAGCTTCATCTCGTTCTTGAATAGCTTGTTATTCCGGGCATAATCATTGACTGTGCGGGTTAAGGCGGCGCGGAAGCCCATGAGGTGAGTTCCTCCCTCGCGGGTGTTGATGTTATTGGCATAGGAAAATATGTTCTCCGCATAGGAGTTGTTGTACTGCAGGGCCACCTCCACCTGGGTCCCATTCTTGCTGCGCGAGAAGTAGACCGGCTGCTCGTGCAACACCTCCTTATTCGTATTGAGGTATTGCACAAAGGAGAGGATGCCTCCCGCATACTGGAATATGTTCTCCTTATCGGATCGCTCGTCTTTTATTGTTATCTTCAGGCCGCGATTCAGAAAGGCCAGCTCCCTCAAACGGGAGGAGAGGGTGTCGAAGGAAAACTCGGTCTCCTCGAATATGCTGTTATCAGGCTTGAAGGCGATGGTGGTTCCGGTATGATCCGAGCTGCCCCGGTCCTCCAGATCCGAGACCACCTTGCCCCGTTCGAATCGCTGCCAGTAGATCCGTCCATTCCTGCGGACCTGCACCTCCATCCACTCGGAGAGGGCATTGACCACGGAGACGCCCACCCCATGCAGGCCGCCGGAGACGCCGTAAGATTCATGGTCGAACTTGCCCCCTGCATGCAACACCGTTAAGACGATCTCCAGAGCAGGCCGGTTAAACTGGGGATGGTTATCAACCGGGATGCCCCGGCCATCGTCCCGGACGGAGACGCTCCCCCCGGGGTTGATCGTCACATTGATCTCGCTGCAAAATCCTCCCAGGGCCTCGTCCACGCTGTTGTCCACTACCTCATAGACCAGATGGTGCAGCCCCAGGGAGTCTGTGCTGCCTATGTACATCGAGGGCCGGCGCCTGACCGCCTCAAGGCCCTCGAGAACCTGGATCTGGCTTGCATCATAGCCCGTAGCTTCGCTCAAAATCAACTAAGCCTCCTTAATAATTAGGACTGTATTGCGCTGACTTGAGCAGATATAAGCTTTTCCTGAAAATGAGAAGCCAAGGTCCGGATTCGAACCGGAGTGGTAATGCTCTGCAGGCATTTGCGTAGCCGCTCCGCCACCTTGGCATTAGGAAGGTCCATCTCAAGAGCGCTGCTGATACCCCCACCTTTATCGATGTGGGCTCACTCTGAGCAGAGATCCTGCTGCAACCTCTCCCCTTATAAAGATTGCCTTCGAAGGCCGATCCTCACATCTGGATACTATTCTTTCACACCTGGTACTTCTTCCATCGATTATGATCTCACGGCAAATCTCGGAATGGGAGACTTCTTCGTCGCGCATCTCTTATAAAATGATTATATAATATCGGAGAAAGAGGATCTCTCTTCAGGATAATATAAATAATCATTTGATTGAACACTTAATCATGAAGATAGCTCTTGTGCAGCCTAACGGCAGATTTGCATATTCCATTTGTCCAGAACCGCCCTTGGGGCTGGCATATCTGGCATCATCCCTTCTGGCTTATGATAACGATTTAGATATAGAAATAATTGATGGCTTTATTGTGGAGCGAGAAGAGTATGTTAAAAGAATTTCTGAATTGAGGGCGGACATCATCGGGGTCACCGCCACCATGCCTCTGCTGGGTGAGGCGCTAAAGATTCCCGGTATGGTTAAAGAAAAAGATGCCCTCTTTATCATCGGTGGACCGGGGGTCATGAATTTGCCAAGCACCAGGCTCTATGAGGGCGGCTACTCAATTGTATGCTATGGTGAGGGTGAAAGGACCATCGTTGATCTGATCCGTGCGCTGGAGAAAGATCTGCCTCTGGAGGAGGTAAGGGGCATCTCTTTTATCTCTAAAGGAAATGAGGTAAGAACGCCTCCGAGGGAATTTATAAAAAACCTCGACGAGATCCCCTTTCCCTCAAGGCATTTGCTGGATATGAATAAATATACAGATTCATGGAAAAAAAATATGGGAGTCGCCTTTTCCCCCATGGTCACCTCGAGGGGATGTCAGTTCTCTTGCAGATTCTGCAGCAAAGACATATTCGGAAATAAGATCCGATATCGGTCTCCTGATAGCATAATCGAGGAGATGAGGCTGCTTTATGATGAATACAAAATTGAAATGATCTTCTTTGAGGATGATCTCTTCACTCTGAATAAGAAAAGAGTGCTTGATTTCTGCACCGTCATGGAAAGGGAGCTTCCAGGGAAGAAGTGGGGAGCCATGTCCAGGGTGGATACAGTTGATTTTGAGACGATATCCCGAATGAAGCGAGCAGGTTGCGTCGAGCTTGCCTTTGGCGTGGAGAGTGGGAGCCAGGCCATCTTAGACCTCTTGAGGAAGGGAATTACTCCAGAGCAGATAATCAGGACGTTCAAACAGGCGGATGAAATTGGATTAGTCTCAGGTATGTTTCTGATTGTGGGAATTCCTGGAGAGACCCAGGAGGATATAGATATGACCAAGAGATTGATTGCAGAGTCCAAGCCGAAATGGGTGAATATCGCTTATCTCACTCCGATTCCCGGAACAGAGATTTATGAGATGACAAAGCATTTGATCAGGGATGATGTTGATTTCTGCGATTTTAATGATTCATTTGGTGGAGTCTTTAAAGAGGGTGTGTTTGAGGTGGGGCCTAGGGAGAGGATGAAAGAGCTAATGGGCTTTTATTTGGAGGAATTCAAGGGCAGGATTGATCCAAGATTGAGCATATATGATGGCTCCATGATGGCGGATTAGAATTCGGTTTCCCAGTTCATTTCGTTTTATCCTGGCGTGTTATCTCATCGGCGATTGCTTCAGACGGAAACAAATATATACGTTGATGATCGTACCATGTCTGTGCAAAGGTCATATTTCCCAATCCCTCCTATTTGAATGACTTTTGCCCCCCTCCTAATTATCTCTTTAATGAGCATCTCGGCGTGCAGCCGAAAAGCTTAAGTCGTCGAATGCCGTATTAATGTGCAGGCAAAAGTCGACGGCCATCAATCCCTCCCGTACGGTGACTTTTGCCCCTCCCTCCTTTTCACAGAATCGGAAGTTCACGCTGATCGTCTACACCCAAAAAGGTTTATATCGTCTTACGTCGAACCTAAGGATGGCAAAAGTCAATCACCAATCCCTCCCCTTCGGCGAGGTGGAAGACCGGATGGTGACCGGCTATCCGGAGCAGACGGAGGAGAAGATGGTGGGCTTTCTGGATCCCAGACAGTGGACGAGAGTGGAAGACGAGCCCTGCACAGTGCTCTGGACCCCCTGGTCTCGGTCCCGCTGGAAGCTGATCAATGAGGTCAACCGCTTTCCTGGTGGCAAGCAGAACCTGTTCTTGGAGATACTGCAGAAGAGGAAGATCAGCTATGCTGGGCAGGTGTACGAGCCAGGAGATACCTGTTACTATCTGACCATGAACCCGGAGTTCTCCGCCATCTATCCTCTGGACGAGGCCCTGCTGGACCGCATATCCGTTTGTGTGCCTGCTTTTCAGCCCAACTTCCTGGCAGGGCTGGCCCTCTCAGAAAGGGAGAGGGGGGTCGGGGAGCTGGCAGTGCTCTGCCTGGTGAGGGACTTCACCCTCTGCGAGAGGGCGCCGTCATATGACAAGACCCAGCTATCCTCTGCCCGTCCATCGCGAGGCCTGTGTGCAGGCTGCCATTACAGCGGCAATCCAGAGGCCATCTGCTGGCAGGCGGACGAGGGATTGTCAGATCGGGTGCGCCAGGATCTGAGATCCTTTTCCCGGGCTCTTGCCTATCTCTTGGATCGAGAGGCCGATCTGGAGACATCCATCTGGAGGGCGATGGAAGAGCTATCGATCTTTGACGATCCCATCGCCCGTCTGGACTTCATAGGTGATCATGTGGGCGAGAGGATGAATGGGGGGAGGATCTATCTTCGCCAGAGGGCAGGCGACTATCTGGGATTGCTGATGAAAGGAGGTCGTATCACCGTTTTTGGCCGGGCAGGAAGGAGGGCGGGCTGGCGGATGAAGGGCGGCACGATCAGAGGGCTCTGCAGCTTGGGCCGCTGTATCTGGAGAACCTCTTCCATCATCTCATCGTTCAATACATCTTCTGCCCCCGATCACTGGAGAATGCTGGTATCCTCTCTCTGGCCGCGCTCAAGGGGCTGGGTCGTCCTTCAGGATCTTCTCACCTGGTATCAGGGATAAGAGCCTCTGGCCCAGGCAGTGCCAGGAGATGGCCCGCATCCTGGGGGCATTGGAGCCAGGCATCCTGGGTCAGGGACCGGTCCGGGCGCAGGAGATATTGAACGGCAGCGCAGACGCCGTGCCCCTGCTATGTGCCGCGGAACTTGATGCGGGTGAGTATGAAGAGGCCCTGGCGGTGCTGGGGCAGAAGGGAGATCTCAAGCGCTGGTATCGAGACCAGAGCTACTTCATTGAGATAAGAGAGGTTCCCAGGGCCCGCTCGGAGGTCACTCCCTCGGGCTTTGCCAAATGGAAGTTCTTAGCCACCCGCACCCATATACCTGGAAAGAAAAATCTCTACCAGGAGTGGGAGGACATCAAGAGGGCCTCGGAGGTGGGAAGGTTCGTCCTCTTCTCTATAGACCCGGCCTATAGGGATCGGCATGTGGAGGAGTCCCTCTCCAGTCTCGGCCAGATCTACTACATCCGGCAGCTTGATGATCTCATATCCCTGGTGGTGGAGGTTTCGGAGAGAGCCTACGGCGGGGAAAGTTTTATCTTCTCCTAATAGACTGGGATTCTGGCATGCCGGGATAGGGTAGTGGCTATCCTGAGGGACTGTGGATCCCTCGAGCTGGGTTCGAATCCCGGTCCCGGCCCCTTATTACTGATAGATCAAACGGGAATGGGCTTTTTATGCTCTGGCTATTCCTTTTTAGCTGAGCCCGGATTCAGATTATGCCAGATCATCAGGATATGCAATAATCCTCTGTTCCTGGGGCATTATACCGCTACAGATGCATATGTGGACATGATCCGTCTCTCCGACGGCCAGGTGGTTTCCACGGCTTCCATACCATCCAATCCGAGGTGCATCAAAGTGAGTTCTGACGGCCATGGGATATTTGTGACAGAGCACAACGAGGATGCCCTCTATGCATATGATGTATCCGGAGAAACCTTGAGCCCCGCAGGCCATGTCGATTTGAACTCCGTTAGTGGCCAGCAAGCCTCACCAGTAGGCCTGGTGATCCAAGAGGTGGCTCTCATTCCATCTGGGGAGATGATCATTGAAAGACCTCCTCGGCCTCAAGATCTCCTTCCAAACGAGCCGATACGATTAATTGATACCCTGCCCATTAAATTCGAACGATACAAGAGTGGATACCTTGGGGCTTCGTCCCCAAGGGATCTTTACAGCCCAGAATCCTATTTGATATCCGGAGAATACTGTACCTTTCTGGAGACCTTCCAGAGGTTGAAGGAGTCAAGGGAGTTGTCCACTGTGCACTGATAGACCCTGACACAGCGCTCAGAGTACGGCCTGGACAGCTCCTCATAAATGGCCTCATCAGAAAAGTCCACTCCCTGAGTGGCGGCATCAAAGCGGGTGGCGGCGAAGAGCAGCATGGGTATATTGGCCCAGCAGATGGCAGCGTAGCACATGGGACAGGGCTCTGCGCTGCTGTAGATGACGCAGTGGGACAGATCGCCCGGCTGGGGAAGCTTTGACTCATCCTTTCTGATGCTTCCCAGGTCAAAGACCCCGAGACTTGCGCAGGCGCTTCGAATGGCCATGATCTCCGCATGGGCGGTGGGATCCAGTGCCGATGTAACCTGGTTATGATTGATCCAGTACCTCAGGATCTGATCGGTAGAGTCATCGATCTGCAGTATCAGCGCCGCAAAAGGACCGCCCTTCTCTTCCACCGACTCCCGAGCGGCCAGGCAGGCCAGTTGCATCCAGCGGTCGCCCTCCACCTCGATACCAGAGTAGATGCCGTTCACTTTGATATTGGCGGTCTGGACGGGATAGTACTTGCAGTCCTCTTGATCTTCCAGGGTGCATTTGGGGGCATATCCGCTCCAGGGCTGATGATAATCAACTCTGCCAGAGACGAGCGGAACGGGCTTGAATTCATACTCCTGGCCTGCAACCTCAGTGGGAGTGGAGAGATGGGCAGGGGCAACGGCAACGGCGCCGCTCACCGAGCGCTGGTAGCCATATAGCAACCTCTGGAATCTGGCCTTCCCCTCCTCCTCAACTGGCCGTTCTGACATATCCCCTCATAAAAATTGCAGGCATTAGTTTCCCTCTATTTTTAGCTTGCCGGCTTGGGGCCGTCTGCCTATTTGCTTACCTGCATCTCGAAGGTGATGCTCTCTCCGGGTCCTGGCCTCATCCTGATCTGCTTCCACTTATATAGATACGGCCCCAGATCCCGCCAGAAGGCTCCCAGCCACATCCGGCGCTCATGATCGCTCCAATCCTCTGCGCTCTTGTCCAGGTATTGAGCCTTTTCCAGAGCCAGATCCTCCATCATCTTCCGGCTCTCGATAACCTGGACTGCACATCCTTCGCCGTTCTCGTCCTCGACCACCATCATCTTGAAGCTTCCGACTTCCATAGACGATTCAGGAGCAAGCCTTCCCGCCCTTGCCTTCAGCGCCCCCTGAGCAATCGCCAGGAAGATCTCCTCCCTGGCGACAAGTTGCACTGCCCTCGTTCTCATCTCCAGCATGTCTCTTCCCCGAAAATGCCACTCGATATCGTAATGGAGCATTGTGAATGAGAACGGATAAATAATGATAGGTCACGAATGATGGCCTGCTAATGATAGCCATTGAAAAAGAAGGTGCATCCGGAGACCTACCTCTCCGGAGGGAGATTGCCCCCGAATTTGATTAAACGATCTGGAAAATCCTGCCAATCTTGGGTCCAATCCTGCTTTGATGGCCTTCTGTTCATATCGGTCACATTTACCCAGAGATGCAAATCCCTATAGGGGGCAGTGAAATTTCCCTCTTTGTATAGGAGGAACTGCAGCTTCTGCCGGTCTCCTGTTTCATCCAGGACGTAGGTTAAGGGCTGCTCCCAGGTATCGTTGTGCTGCAGGCTGAGGTTCATGCTCATTATGGGGATGATGAGAGCCGATCGGTCGTGTTCAAATGCGCTCACCACAATGGCGGTATCATTCATCAGAATATCATCTGCGGGGGTATTGTTCAGCAGAATCTCCATAGTGTAGTTGGTGAGCCTGTACTCATGGTTGACCACCCCTACGATAACTGTGCTGTTGTTTCCTGCTCTGACCTCTGTCGGATAGTCATAGGCCTTCCCCCCTGGGCCCAGGATATAGAATTCCGTGAACTTCTCTCCCTCCTTGGGAGTGACCACCACATAAACTAGGGCGACGATGGAGGCAATTATTGATAGTATCAGAATTATGGTTAAGGCCTTGTCCACCCAACCCCTCTCCCCCTCTGCTCGGATCTCATCTTTCAGTGAGTCTATCCACTGGCGAAGATGAAGGGAGAACCTCTCCTCCGGAGAAAGAGAGATACGCCGCCAGTAGGCAACTGCAGCCATCAGCAGGGTAAATGCCACAATGGATATGACAACCGGTATCAGCCTGATTCCCCAGGGGGTGTAGTTGAGGCCCAGACCGATCAGGGGGACAACGGCGATGCTCAAGCCAAAGCTAAGAGCTATCCTTTCGATCCCATCAAGGTCTCCCTTTCTTGGAAAGAGGGCGGCGATGAGCACATACCCTGGAACAAAGAGCACCATCAAAAGGCCGATGGGGATCCGCAGGAACAGGCCGCTCAAAGGAGTGAGGGTGAAGAGCAGAACCGCCAGGGCAAGCACCACAGCTGCCAGGAGATCTGCCGGCAGCTGCTCTAGATTCCTCTCCATCCTTGGTTTCCCCTGGGTCCGCTGCCTATAGCCCCAACAAATCTGTCAGCCAGGTAACTACTCCCTTGCTCTCGCCGGATTCGGCTGGCGGAGTAGCTTTCTCCTCTTTAACCGATTTTTCGCCTGCGGATTCGTTGGCAGCTGCGCTGGGCTTGGTTTCATTCTCATCCTTATCTGTTGCTACCTTTTTCTCAGCCACACTGACATCTGAAGCAGATGAGCGGGATTTTTCTCTGCTCAATATGCGCACGGTCTTCTCATCGCCATCTCCCTCGATCAGGTAATTGCCCTCCGGTATACCTGAGGTGTCGATGACCAGCTTGTAGCTTCCACTGGAGTCCGCCAATACCCCCGTCTCGGCCTCAATGGTTATGGGAACCTCATTTGCTCCCGGCATAGCGCTGCCGGATACCTTAAGCCTGTACACTCCCGTGGGGATATCTGCTGCAGAGAGATGCACTACCCCGTCGCGTGATTCGAAGCTCTTGGTGATCCAGATTCCCATCTTCACTCCTGCATTGAGGTTCTGTACATTTTTCGCCGTAACCGTAAAACGGTTTGGCTTATTGGGGACTTTGACCTCGGTCTCATAGTTGTACTTCTCTGAGGTCACAGGCAGGTTCATGGTGAAGCTGGAGATGAACGTGTTCTCGCTGTTCGGCTCGCTCGTCCCGGTTATGATCAAATTCTCTCCAGCGGTAACGCTGTCAGCAGACAGCTCAAATGAGGTTCCTGGCGATATCAATATGAAGATAAGCATCAAATTGATCGCCATGGCGATAGCCAGGCCCCTGCCTGCATTCTTCATCCATTCTGGTTTCTTTGGCATATCTCTTCCTCCAGTCAAAGTATTCTCCTGACCGCTACAGCACTTCAATCTGCATTCTAGCTATTGCAGATGACGATGGTTCTAGGCAAACCGAACTCAATTTTCTCAAATAATCCACTTATGGCTCTGGCGCGGAGGCTGTATCTGCCCTGCGGAAATCCTGCAGTATTGGCGACCAGATCAAATGTCCATTGATGACGACCCTTTTCTCTGCAGTGAGGGTAAGCTCGACCATGGTCGCATCCGATGGAGCATCCCCGAATATCCTCGCCCTGTATATTCCCCTTGGATTTGGGTAGAGGAGATCGCTTCTGGTTATGGCCTGGTATAATTGGTCAGCCTGGAGTTGACGGCTTTTCCAGGCGCGATTTGCATCTCCATCCAGCCGTATAAAACCGACATTTCCGGAGATGGTCATCTCTTTGCTGCTTAAGACCATATCTGTTAGCTAGAATGCTCAAGCTGATTATGCAGGCTATTGCCTTCTCGACTCTTAATATATGCTTGGTCACCTCTAGAGATATTCAGGGATCTATTCCTGAGTCATATCTATTTAATTAATTCGTTTTTCAGTTTTTCTCCTCAAGATTATCATTGATTCTTTTGAAGATTGTTCTAATGCTCAATTCTATTGAATTTGATATCAGATAAAAACCTCACGTCACATTGCCCAGTAGCAAAAAATTTTAGAAAAATTATAAAGTCTTATTATAAAAATTAATTAAGGGTGCAGGCGGGTTAAATCACCTCAACAATTTTCTGCTTCAATCCCTTCAGCCCAACCTCCGGGGAATAGATGGCGCATACGATCACATACTCCCCCTTCACCCATGATCCATCAGTCAGAAAGATGAGATCAACCGAGGATTGAGCGGCCTCCTGCATGCTGATGGCGCTATTGTCCGGCAGAAGAGAGATCATACCCATAAGCTGGTCTTGAGCGGTGGCGGGATTGACCTCGATCTCGGTGGATCTGTTGCCTATGGATAGAGCGACAACCGGCCAGGTTTTTGATTCATTCGCGACCAGCCTCATTGTGGCATTATCATACTCTTTGCGCGGCATAATAGCTGCTGCGAATATCTTGGTCCGGTTGTCTTCCATCCCTGTGCTCAGATTGATCTTAATGAATTCATTCTCTGAAGGAATGCTATCTTCCATTTGCAGGACCGCCGCTCCTTCCGTCAAGATGAAGGCCTGAGCCGGGGCTATAGATGATCGATTTCCATCAAGGGCATATAGCGCATAAAGGCCGCTTCTCCTCTCGGCCGTTCTATCCGAAGCGATGCTGAAAGATAGATTGGCCTTCTTCGCTGCGCCATCATTCTCCGCGCCATCCATTGCCACGGCCTCTGTGCAGATCGCTTCCTCAGATAACTGTACATTGGCAAGATCTCCAGCCAGATATACCGCCAGGCTGAGTGGAGCTATGCAGACGTTGATTCCCGGCTCGGAAGGGATCTCTAATGGGACTTGTTCTCTGGAGAACTCGATTTTCCCCTGTATTGGCATTCCCCGAGAATAGACGGCGAGCTCCTCTGGCAATAGCAGGTCCTGAGAGGTCTGGTTCTCTTGCAGGATGCGGCCCATTCTGGGCAACTGAATCCGATCGTATCCCTCCAGGCTCCAGAAGGTTCCATCATTCTCAGGTCTTTCCTGTGATGAGATGTTTATCTGTGCATAGTCCCCTATCTCTGCGGCTGCGGTCGCATTGCTCATTGATGCTGTGCCCACTGATGCTCTGTCCAATTGGGATTCATTCGTTGCAGTGCAATTCATTCCCAAGGAACTGATGAGAAGCATAAATAGGCATAGAAAAAGCGATATCATCCTCATAGTTCCTAATAACATTTATAAAGTATTTATGCACTTCTCTCTGATTATCTGCAAAAAGAGCTGGGAGCAAAGGACATCTGTCGCTTCTTCGGCCAATACGATTTCTTCCTGGTGGGGAAGCCCGAAGATACTATCGGACCATTCTCAGGCGGAGTCGCTACTCTTCTCTTCCCTCTCCTGGCAGCCCGCCTCAATCAATGGGGCGAACTTCGTGCCATAATAGATTATGCCCCTGTCACCCTCCTTTCCCAGGATTCTGAATACCGCCCGGACCCTCATCCCGATCTTCACCTCTTCTTGGCTGGATACGATCTGGCCGGTGATCTTGGGCCCCTCATCCAGCTGGATTATAGCCAGATTATAGGGGGTGAGCCTCTCGAAGTCATCGGTGGCATTGTGGATGGTGGTGTAGGTGATGATGGTCCCCGTTCCCTTGAAGGTATGGCTCTCCAAGTGAGCACCTCTGCGGCAGTTGGGGCAGAGGTTTCGGGGAGGAAAGAAGTATTCGTTGCATCTATTGCAGTGCGTTCCCAAGAGATTGTATCTCTGAGGTATGCTTCGCCAGAATCTGGGAGCTTGGGTCGTCATCTTTACCTCGTGAATATATGGACCAAGGCAGTTCCCCCTGACCCACCCACATTATGAGCAAGGCCGATCTCCACCTCGTCGACCTGGCGGCGTCCTGCTTCTCCTCTCAGCTGCAAAGCGATCTCATAGGCCTGCTTGATCCCGGTGGCCCCTACCGGATGGCCGCAGGCCTTCAGTCCGCCAGAGGTGTTGACTGCAACCTCTCCATCCAGTGCGGTCAGCCCTTCCTCAGTTGCCCTGCCACCCTGCCCCTTCTCCACAAATCCCAGATCTTCAATCGCCAGGATCTCAGCGATGGTGAAGCAGTCGTGGACTTCGGCCACATCCACCTGACGGGGCTCGATCCCTGCCTGGCGGAAGGCAGAACGCCCGGCGTGGACGGTAGCATCCAGGGTGGTCAGGTCGCGGCGGTCGTGCAGGGCCAGGGTATCGCTGGCCTGAGCACAGCCCACGATCTTGATAGGAGTGTCGGAGAACCTGCGAGCTGTCTCGGTGGGAGCCAGAACCACAACCGATGCACCATCGGATATGGGAGAACAGTCCAGCACATGCAGGGGATCGGCCACCATAGAGGATCTGTTCACATCATCAATGCCGATCTCCATCTGATACTGGGCGATGGGATTCATGCAGGCATGATGGTGATTTTTCACTGCCACCTGGGCCATCTGGTCGTGAGTTGTGCCGTAGCGGCGCATATGCATCTTGGCCATCATGGCATAGAGCGCTGGAAATGTGGCGCCAAAGAAGCATTCCCACTCCCTGTCTGCTGCTGCTGCCAGGGCGTCGGCGGCGGTGCCTGAGGAGACGTCGGTCATCTTCTCGACCCCGGCGGCGATGACGATATCGCAGTAGCCGCTGGCCACAGCCATGACCGCCTGGCGGAGGGCCAGCCCTCCGGAGGCGCAGGCGGCCTCTACCCGGGTGGAGGGGACATGCAGCCGGGAGAGACCGGCGCAGTCGGCGATCAGGGCTCCGATATGCTCCTGCTCTATGAACCGCCCGCCGCTCATGTTGCCCACATAGAGGGCGTCTATCTGCTCACCGGTGATCTCTGCGTCCTCAATCGCCAGGACCCCTGCCTCGGCGATCATGTCGCGCAGGGAAGAGTCCCATCTCTCCCCGAACTTGGTGCAACCTACACCAATAATAGATACAGACCTCATATTCTCAGCTTACCCTTGTGCTTGGCGTACATTGCATAATCAAGATACTCAGCATCGCCGATATAGTCGCGAACGCTCGGAGCATTGCAGCGGATGTCCTCAATTCTGTCCAATACCTTGATGCTGAAGGCATCGCTGCCCGCACCGGAGCCAAAGCTGGTGACGAAGATCCTCTCTCCCGGCCGGGCGATGTCCAGGGTGGCGGCCAGGCCGATGAGGCAGGATGCAGAGTAAGTGTTCCCTATCATGGGCACGACCAGACCGGGCTCAATCTGACTCTTGGAGAAGCCCAGCATCTTGGCCACTCGCACCGGGAACTTGCCATTGGGCTGGTGGAAGACTGCATAGTCGTAGTCCTCCGGCCTGGTTTTCATCCTCTCCATCAACCCAGTGGCTGCGCTGGTGACATGCTTGAAATAGGCGGGCTCCCCTGTGAACCTGCCGCTATGCTCTGGGTAGGGCATTCCCTCTCTTCTCCAGAAGTCCGGGGTATCGGTGGTGAAGGAATAAAAGCCCTCGATCTGGGCCGCCAGGTCCCTCTTTCCGATCAAATAAGCCGCCCCTCCGGCCGCTGCGGTGTACTCCAGTATATCACCTGGCGCTCCCTGGCTGACGTCTGCGCCGATGGCCAAACCCAGATCGATCATATCGGAGCCTACCAGGCCCAGGCAGGCCTGAATCGCCGCGGTCCCCGCCTTGCAGGCGAACTCAAAATCCGCAGTGGTGAAGGAGGATGAGGTGCATACCGCCTGGCCGACGATGGTCCCCGTAGGCTTGACCGCATATGGATGGCTCTCCGAGCCCGTATAGATGGCCCCTATTCGCTTGGGATCAACGTTGGCGCGATCCAGAGCGTTCCTTGCCGCCTCCACCGCTATGGTCACTGTGTCCTCATCAAGATCAGGCACGGATTTCTCGAAGACCCTCAGGCTTGAAGAGATGTCATCGCCACCTCCCCACACCCTGGCTATCTCATCTGCTCGTATCCTGAATCGGGGAATATAGACCCCATAGCTGACAATACCCGAGACCAATGGATTTCACCCTTTACTCAGAGCACTGGTGATCTCATCCACGGAAAAATGTGTCGTCAAAAGAGGGATATTTTCGACCTCTGCGATCCTGACCGCGATTGGGTCCACATCTACTGGCTCCATTCCTTGCAGGACCACTGCCCCTGGTTTTAGATTGCTCACCCTCACCGCAACCATGCTCGATCGGCCGGTGTGAACGCCGGTGAATATCAGAGCCCTGGCGGTGCTCCGGCCATAGATCTTCTGGAACTGGTCGGGGAGCATCTCCACAATGGCCTTCAGGCTGTCTATCAGCGTATAACCCCAGATGGTGATATCCGTCCGGCCGTAGACGACCTCAGCATCCAGCTTGCGGGCGATATCGTTCAGAGGAAGGGGCTCTTGATACTCGCAGACGCTGCAGATGGAGTCCAGTCCCAGGATATCCCCCCACATATCCTCATAGGCACGCAGGACATTGCAGCCCCGGCTCTCATCCAGCCTGAGCAGGGCATCGATTATCTTGCTGACTATCATTATGCCTGGAGACTTTCTCCTGCCGCTCTCATAGTCGGATATTACCGAAGGAGATATTTTCAGATGATTGGAGAGGTCGGTCTGGGTTATGCCGAAGTTTCGCCGCCACTTTCTCAATGTCTCGCCAGGATTTTGGGATAAGGTGATCTCGCCTGCAATCTTCTCTGCCAGCAATCCTCTTGCATTGGAGATCTCCCCACCAGAATTCATGAAATATTAACTGGTGAAACTAGGATATAAATGTAGCGAAAAATATTCGGCATTTAACGTATTGGCCACCAGAATAGGCAAATTCAGAAGAATGAGGCCTAAGAGTGCGTCGACCGGGATTCGAACCCGGGTTGTAGGCTTGCTTCGCAGATTCTATTGATCTGCCTGGAAGGCCCAAGTCATAACCACTAGACCATCGACGCCCGCCCATCTAGTCTCACAACTTGAACTTAACTGTTTCGATCAAAAGCCAAAGAACCTCTTGTTTATTGGCCCCCACTCCGCTATATACCAGTGCATCTTCTCATCGTTGAAGAGGTGCAGATGGATGATCTCCTCACCAATCCGGCTGTGATCGAAGCACAGGCTGGGAAGCCTGGCCAGTTCTTTTGCCGTCAGATCGCTGAATTTCCTGCTCAGATAGATGCCTCCTTGCTCCATCATATCCCACCGGCTTATATTTGCTGGTTGAATGAACATGCCCACCGATCCGATGGTCGAGCATCAGATAATTTGATATATGGGGGTGACCGCGAAGGGAAAAAATAGGAAAGAAGAATAAACTGGAAAATAGGAAGAAGAATGATTGCCCTTATCGTCGCCTTCTGGCTGATGCTGCCTGCCTATGTGCCAAACAACTTCGCAACCATTTTTGGGGGCGGAACGCCCCTGGACATGGGCCGGGTCTTCCAGGATGGGGAGAGGACCCTGGGCGATGGCAAGACCTTTAGGGGGACGATCGCCGGGACGGTTTGCGGCGTCCTTATGGGTCTGGTGCAAAACCAGATCGCGCCGTTCTTCGGCCTGCCGGTCTTTGGCACAGGCTTCGAGCAGCTCCCCATTCTCCTCGGCCTCTCCCTGGGAGCAATGCTGGGGGATATTGTGGCCGCCTTCTTCAAGCGCCGCCTGAGGATGAAACGCGGTGCTCCCCTGGTTCTGATAGATCAGATCGATTTTGTGATAGGGGCATGGCTTCTCACTATGTTAATTGCGCCTCTCTGGTTTTGGCATAACTTCACACCTTTGATAATGGTAATAGTGCTGATCATAACCCCTATTCTGCATCGCATAACCAATATCATTGGCTACAAGATCGGCGCAAAGAGAGAGCCCTGGTAGAAGTTCCTTGATAATTGCCGCCTGAGAAATTTTTGCCTGCCGGAGATCGCGAAAGGTTTATAAGTTTGGGTAATTGATACCAAGAGCGTCATAGCCAATTTTATAGTGGAAAACTATGAAATTGGTAAAATGAAAAGGAGGAGGAATAAATGGACGCATTTAGCATGGGGCTTATAGCCGCAATGGGAGCCCTTGCGACGGTCGCTGGTGCCTCTGAAGATATAGAATCCGATGTAGGATCTCAGAGCAATCCCAACTCGCAAGTTCAGCTGGCTGCCCAGGTCGGCAACCCCCACAGGATTTATAATAAGGCCATCTCGGGCGAACCCCCGGCCAATGCCCTGTGGTGTGCCACGGCAGCTATGGTAGCCTATACGCTTATTACGGCCTTCCAGATGCCCGCACTGCTTGCCCTGGTAGCTGGCGCATCCGTTGCCGCTTTATTCAACGGTGTCTTTTCAATGAGCGCCTACTTTGGCAGGAACTCCAGCCAGGCCAGGTTCAACCAGTGGGTCTATCTGGATATCGTCAGGTACACCACGCCATCGATTATGGCGCATGCCTGGATAACATCATTCTGTATTGCAACTATATCGTATATCATGGTATATATGCTGCCAACGCCGCATCCCTTCCCAATGCCCATCATCGCATTGATCTGGGGGCTGGCTGTCGGTGCTATCGGCTCATCGGTGGGCGATATTCATTATGGCGGCGAGAGAGAGTTCCAGAACAGGCAGTTCGGATGCGGTCTGAACACCATGCTCTCCGGCCAGATTGTGAGGAAGGCGGAAGCAGGTCTCAGAAACTCCATAGACAACGCCTGGTTCTGCACCAAGTTCGGCGGGCCTGCCACTGGAATGGGATTCGGCTTGACGGTCTTTCTGGATAACTGGCGGACGACAGTATTCGATCCCGTAACCCAGGCTTCCTATGCCATTCTCATGGGTGTCTTCTTCATTCTTGTTGAAGTCGCTTATAACCACTATATAGAGAGGTCGGCAAGGAGAAAGTACGGAGCTTATCCGGAGTACAAGGGGGATATCGCAGCATGAACTTCGATGCTTATACTATTGTTTATATTCTGGAGATCCTCGTGGGCGGGCTGTTGGTCGGGATTGGCGTTCACTTCGTCCCTGTGGGCGGTGCGCCTGCGGCCATGGCCCAGGCTACCGGCATCGGCACAGGCACAGTGCAGCTCGCTGCCGGGTCAGGCTTGACTGGTCTCTTGGCTGCCGGCCTCATGATGTCTGTCACAGATAACCTCTGGGTCATACTGGCCTCAGGAGCTGTCGGCGCAGGTATTATGATCGGCTCTGCCATGCTCACAGGCTCCTGGATCTATGCTTATGCCGTAGGGGTGCCTTTTGCCTCGGCCAAGGTCAACTACGATCCCATAACCGGATTTTCCCAGCCACCTTATGTCTCTCCGGGAACAGTCGGCCAGGGCATTCCCACCATCTGCTTTGTCAGCGGCCTTATCGGCGGCATGATGGGGGGCCTTGGCGGAGCCATGATCTATTATCCGCTCTATCTGATCAACGGCAATGCCGCTTTGAGCGCAATGTTCGCCATCGGTATATTCCTGGTGAACGCTGTGATTGCCTCCTGGAACATCCAGGGAACCATCGAGGGCTTCCATGACCCCAAGTTCAAGAAGTGGCCCTTCGCCTTCAGAGCCTGCGCCATCGCCAGCATTCTGCTCGCTTTAGCATCAGTGTTGATCACCGGAGGTGCCTGAAATGTCCTTAGGAGGAGCTGCAGGCGGAGCGCCGTCTGCATATGAGCCCAAAAAGCTGAGAATGTACGGCCTGGTGGGCTCTGTGGTGGGAATATATCTGGGCGCAATACTCAATTCAGCCCTTAATACCGAGGTGTTCTCCTTTATCGGAGCTGTGGCTGCCATATTCGCCGTGGTCATGGGCGCTAATGCAGTGCGGAGAGTCTGTGCTTACGGTATTGGTACCGGAGTTCCCTCGATCGGCATGCTCGCTTTGGGCATGGGCATAGTGGCCGTCATGTTCGGCCTCTCTGTGGCGGAAACACTGGGATTCGGAATGCTTGGCCCGATCATCACTCTGGTCTATGCCGGCGTCTTCGGCTACATTATCGGCGTCATCGCCAATAAGGTCATCAAGTTCAACATCCCGATCATGGAAGAAGGCAATGCCGATCTTTCCATGGCAGGTGCAATGGCCATTCTAGGCTGGAGCTTTGCCATATCCGGCACTCTGGGATATGCCGATATCGTGAATGATGTTCTCATGACCGGCTACATCGCCATCATCTTCATTGCCGGAGGCCTGGCTATCCTGCATCCCTTCAATGCCAATCTCGGCCCGGATGAGAAGCAGGACAGGACTCTGGTCAATGCGGTGATGTGCAGCGGAATCGCCATGATCACCACGGGAATTGCCGCCTTGCTCACGCAGGGCCTGGGTGCGGGACTTCTGCAACTAATAATCGGCTTTGCCATATGGTACTACTTCTTCAAGATGTACTACAAGCTGGTGAAGAGGGATGCATCCGCAGTCGTCGGAACAGGACTATTGCCGCCAACGGTGCAGTGAGGTGTTCTAGATGGGATTTGTTCGAGTTTCACCGGAACTGGGCCTGATCTTTGACCCCATGAAAGGAGTGGTCTCGGAGCAGAGGGCGGACGTGGTATTGTTCACCTTCGACCCAGTTTATGAGAGAATAGAAAAAATGGATAAGATTGCTGACGACCTGGTGAACCAGCTCGTGCCGGACAATGAGCTCCTGTCGTCTTACGCCAGAAGAGGAAAGGCATCGTACATAGCGGGCCTATACACCAACATCTGGGTAGGATTCATCATCGGCCTGGTGCTGTCCTTCGTGCTGCTGCTTTCTATGGCGTTTACCAATCCGGCGACCTTTGAGATCGTCAAGAAAGCGCTCGGAGGTGCTTAGAGATGGTTCTTAAAAAGAAGCCTTCTGATCCCTGGCCGACGATCACTGGCGAGTATGAGGTGGGCAATCCAGAGAGCCCGGTAGCAGTGTGCACCTGCGGATCGCACCTTCACGATGCCGATCTGATCAATGCAGGGGCGGCTCTGGCCGGGCCGTGCAAGACCGAGAACATCGGCATAGAGAAGATGGTGGCCAATGTCATCTCCAACCCCAATATCAGATACGTGATGATCACGGGAATGGAGGTCAAGGGGCACATCACCGGGCAGGCGATAGAGGCCTTCACTCAGAACGGAATCGACAAGGAAGGCAGGATCATAGGAGCCAAGGGGGCCATTCCCTTCATCCAGAACCTGACTCCTGAGGCCATTGAGCGCTGGAAGACCCAGGTGGAAGCAGTGGTTATGCTGAACACTGAAGATATCGGGGCCATCACCAGTAAGGTCAAGGAGCTGGCCAGCAAAGACCCAGGTGCTCTTGATGTCGAGCCCATGGCCATCGAGATCAAAGAGGGCGGAGAAGAAGAAGAGGCAGGCGGCCTCAAGCCCATGGCGGCTGAGATGGTGGAGGTAAGGGGACGAATGCGCGGCATAGACACCGCCGTGACCAACGTCGGCCTCCTCAACAAGCTGCAAGCGGGCATTTATGTAGGCAAGATCGAGGGCATTGCCCTTGGCATGACCGTGATTTTGGTCCTCTTTGGATTGATTCTCAGAGTGGCAGGAGGAATGTAAAATGGCAGAAGAGATTGCATATGGCCAGGGATTGCCCGCGGTGATAGAGCCAAACATGCCCATGATCGACGCGATTGTAGAGGATGTCCGGTATAAAGGCCAGCTTCTGGCCAGAGAGACCAAGCTGAGCTCTGGCGTCATGTCCACCGTCTCCATAGGGTTTGCAATCGGCTTTGTCCTCGCTATTGTGATGATGCTTGGGCCTTTTGCCTTCATGGGAGGGATTTGAACCATGCCAGAACATATGCCAGAAGATACCAAGCCGGTAGTACCCGTTGCGGTGGTCGATCCTGATCAGCTCAGAGATGTGATGGCAAGGCTGGAGAAGATAGAGGAGAAGATAGAGTTCTACTCCTCAGAGAAGTACATGAGAGCCGGCAAATCCATCGGCAGAGATCTGGGCATGGCCTATGGTATCTGCGCAGGATTGATCCTGGTCTTAGCATACGTACTGTTCGTTTACGCAGGCAATTGGACGGCGGTGATTTGAATGTTCAGATTTGATAGAAAGCAGGAAGTCTTCGATTTCGGTAAATTCAAGTTAGGGGGCCAGCCCGGCGAGTACCCCACATGCTGCATTGGCACCATGTTCTATGCCAGGCACAAGATAGTCTCAGACCCCGAGCATGGTGTCTTTGACGTAGCAGCCGCAGAGCGGCTCTGGAATACCCAGGTAGAGATGAGCGAGGTTACTGGAAACAGCTGCATGAACCAGATCGTGGCTGAGAGCAATGAGGCCATGGCCAAAGAGATAGACTGGTTCGTGGGCATATCCGATTACCCATTCCTCATCGACTCTTCAGCCCCAGAGGTGCGGGCCTTCGGCGTCAAGCACGCCACTGAGATCGGAGTGGCAGACAGAGCCATCCATAACTCCATCAATGCCTCCATCACCCCAGAGGAGCTGGCAGCAGTCAAAGAGAGCGATCTGGACTCGGCGATCATCCTCATCTTCAACGCCATTGAGAAGGGGACCAAGGGCAAGCTGGACATGATGAACAAGGCCGCAGGCGGCGCTCAGAAGCCTCTGATGGATTACGCAAAAGAGTGCGGCATCACCAGGCCTCTCATCGATACCGCAGCCATGCCCCTGGGAGCCGGATCCGGTGCTACCTACCGCGCCTGTATCGCCATCAAGGCCATGTACGGCCTGCCGGTGGGCGGAGGATTCCATAACGGCGCTTCCGCCTGGGACTGGATGAAGAAGTGGAAGAAGCAGCACAAGGAGGCTTTTGCTCCTGTCGATATCGGCTCGAACCTGGTGGCCGGAATTGTCGGTGCTGACTACTACCTCTACGGGCCTATTGAGAACGCCCCCATGATCTTCCCCGCCGCAGCAATGGTGGATATCATGAAGGCAGAGTCCGCCCAGGAGCTGGGACTGGAGGTTCTGGCAGAGAAGCATCCCCTGAAGACGACTCTCTAGGTCGCCTTCTTGTTTTCTTTTTTTGAGGGGATTTATGCCCCGGGTTATGGTAAAAGCCATATTTGGCAATATTCGATTCCAGTGCCAGAGATGCGGCTCATGCTGCCACCATAAAAGGCCTCTGGAGTTTGATGATCTCATTCCCGCAGAGCAGATAGAGGATTTTTGGAGAAGCTCCAACCTGATCTATCTCACGGAGAAGGATGTCCATGCCATCAGCAATAGGACTGGCATGAGGCCCCCGGACTTCGTGGATACCCTTTACGATTACAGTGAATGCTATGTGAAAATCGAGGACGAGGGCAGAAGGGTGATCCTCGACCTGCCGGTGATGAAAAGCAAAGAGGACACCACCTGCGTCTTCTACCAGGAGGGCTGCAGCATCTATTCTGTGCGGCCGATCGCCTGCCGGCTCTTTCCCTTTCGGGTGGAGGAGGAGACGCTAGACAATGGTGATATCCTTCTCAACATCAGTTACAATCCCACCTGCCCCGGGATTGGAAAGGGGAAGATGGTGGACAAAAAGAAGCTGGAGGGACTGGTGGCAGAACAGTTCCTGCAGAGGACCGAGAATGTCTCGCCTCATATCCAGAGGCTGAATGCCTCAGGAGCGATCGCCTCCGGGGCACAGATATACAGAACCTTGCCCGGCAGAGGGAAAAAGAGATCGCCTTCGATTTGAAATGCAAAAATATATTGAACGGCTTTGATCGTTTGGCCTGGGTTGGATGGGAGAATGGCTTCCAATCCGATCCCAGGCTGGGGAGGTTAGATCTTGATGGATGGACTCTTCTATGCCAGATGGCCTGATAGTGCGGCAATCAAGAATACAATTGCAGAAATAACAATAACGTAAAAGCCGCTATCCTCTGATGTTAAAGATCCCTTGACCTGTACATCCTTCCCTACATTGGGTGGTTCATTCTGTGTAAAGCCAGCCATATTCATCTCCTGTGCTCTGGACCAATCATCTCCCGGGCCAGTTCACAATCACAAGGCATGCATTCCGATTATTTAAAGTTTTTTCCGATAATAGACAATATTTTAGCCATCTAGTTTCTATATTGATCCAATATTTTCCAATGAATCCATAATTAGTAAATATCCATTTAACTATATGTCTAAATTGCTTTTTTACCATTTTTGCCTTTTTACCTTTTTACCATTGCCCCTCTCTCAATAGTTCGCTTCAAGCCCCAAATCCATGCTGCACTGGGCGGAAGATCCTCTGGCTGTTCAGAATCCAGCAGCAAAAAGTTTATCTTGGTCTGCACCTAAACTCGACTGGGATAATAATCAATTTCCGGAGGTGAGAAAAGATGGATATAATGTCTCAGATATACGCCATTATTCTATTTGGTGTGCTTGTCGTCGCCCTACCTACGCTCCTGAATAAGTGGTCTGATAGCAGATCCGGAGTCAGGTAAAGATATGATTGCTTTTATTGCATAGTCCTGGCATCTGTCAGGACTATAATTATCATTCAGATGTTCATCTCATTGTTCATCTCATCTTGCACTTCTTGCCGTAATGAGGGCATCTTGTGTTGGTGCAGACATCACGCGATGCCTCGGTGAGATTGAGCAAAAGGATATCAAGGCGGTCGATCAACTCTGCCCCCAATCCCGCAGCCTCTGCCCTGGCAACCTCGACCTCCTCTTTTAGAACTCTGGCCTTCTCGCCCTTGATATATGAGGCCCGGTCCTCCAGATCCCGTATCTCTCTCTCGGTAATCGTCTCCATAAATTGGAACTCTGTCCGCCGGACGGATCAACCTTCCTTTCCTGCCCTGACCCTCTCATCGACGGCAATTCCCAGGATATTCTCCTTTCCGGCGAATACATCCTCTGCTATCCTGGCGCAGCCCTGAGCAGCCGCCGATCTCTCCAGGGGGATAATCCTTCCATCCAGAAGGGCAGATACCCGGGGCTCGATCTCCCTTGCCGGGCTTCCGGCCAGGAAGAGCTGGGGATTCTCATGATCCAGGTCGCGGCAGAGGACCAGAAGGGCAGCCATCTCCATGGCAGCGAAGAGGGCGAGGGTCTCCATGGCCAGATGGCGCTCCTCCGGGGAGCATTGATCAAGCCCTTTCCTTCCTATCTTGGAGAGGATCCCCCCCCAGTTGAAAGCCTGGTTTGCGGTCAGCTTTCCGGAGTCGACATCTCTTATCGCCTGAACGTCCAGGGGACCCTGCAGGAGGCCGGGTGCGAAGATAGGTGCATCTATGGCTGCCACTATCTCGCCCTTCAGCACGGCGAAGCTGACGGTATTGGAACTGGCGTCGCATACGATAAAGCTGGAGCTACCCTGCCGGAAAACCCCATAGGCGAGGCCCACCTTCTCCGGGCTCATGCCGTGGCTGAATACCCGAAATCTGGGATCTATTCTGCTTGCGCGATGAATTCCGGGCAGGAGTATGGCCGGCCAGCCTGAGGCCCTGATGGCCTCGAATACCTGGGTCCCACCACCCTGGTGCAGCCCCGCCCCATCCTGACTTATCAGCCCCCGGTTAGCTGCATCCTCCAGCCGGACGATCTTTGTCAGGCCGTCGCCCATGGAGTAGGAGAGGGCAACCAGGTCCACCCTTTCCGGGCCCAGGCTCTCTTCAATCCGGGATAATATCTGCTCGTAAGAAAGATCAGCGGCCGAGCTGCGCGAGAGCTCATAAGATGAGCCCTTTTCACTGGCAAACCTGATAGCTGTGGTGCCGTGGTCTACGCCTAAAAACATCCGATCAAATCCAGCAAGCCTTTCGCCATTGCCAGACTCTCATTTTTTGTCCTCATAAGGGTTTTCATGCGCACGCAGTCCCCTGTGTAGTCGCTCTTTCCGTCGACCACAAAGATGTCTACCTTGCCTAAAAGTGCTGCCACTCCTTCATCGCTGGCCGGAACTCCCCGGGCCTCCATGAGCTTTGCCGCCGGGCCGCTCACGGGCTTATTTCCCACAAACGGGCTTATCGCCACTACCTTCTTTTTCTTCAGGCGATCTCGCACTCCGGCAAGGGCGAGGATTGGACCGATGCTGGTGACCGGATTGCTGGGGCCGATGATGATGGTATCCTCCTTTTCCAGGAGATCCAGGAATCCCTGGCAGGGGAGGGCCTCTTCCAATCCGGTGAAGCTCACGGATTCGACCCTCGGCCTTCCCTTGAGGCTCGCCCAAAAGTCCTGAAAGTGCATCAACCCCTCCGGAGTGCCGATAACCGTGGATACGATGTCATCGGTCATGGGGACCACCCTCTGCATGACCCCCAGGGCATTGGCTATGGCTTCTGTGGTCAGGCTGAGCTTGACTCCCCGGCGGAGGAGATTGGAGCGAAATATATGCACTGCCCGGTCCTTGTCCCCAATGGTCAGCTTCTCGTCCACTCCCATCATGAGGAGGAAATCGTGGGTTAATGTCCGGTCCCCCTTAATGCCCCACCATCGCTTCTCATCGATCATATCCGCCAGGGTATAAAGGACGGAATCAATATCTGGTGATATATAGTTTCCAGAAATCCAGAGGTCTTCGGCGGTGTTCACCGCAACAGAGAGCTCTTGGGGCAAAACGAACTCCTTTAAGCCTCTCAGGAGCTTGGGGGTTCCTGTGCCTCCGCTTAAGACCAGCATATCAGACTTCCAAAAGCATGATGCCTGTCTGGAGGCGGGCCATGTCCTCATCCGTCAGGGGGGAGACCACCACCTTTTCTGAGGCTATGGCGCTGTTCCCCAGTGGATCCTCGATGATCAGGGTTATGGGAAACTCTCCTTTGCGAGCGAGGGCGATGTTCTCCAGGATCTGCTCTCCTCTCCGAGCGCCATCCTGGTTATCTGCCGCCCGGGCCTGGGAGGTGGCAAAACAGACTATCTCTTCGATTCGGTCCAGCACCCCTTCCACGTTGGAGACATATGAGTCGGAGGCATACCCCGGCTCTACGTCCACCCCAAGCTCTGGCACTCGAATCGTTCCGCTTGATGAGCGAATGACCCTGGCGTTCAGATCTTCTATTGTCTGGACCGCCAGGGTATTTCTCACCGGCTCCTTCTGGGTCAAGAGAATGGTATCGCTATGCCGGAAGCCGCATTCGCAGACCCCGGCGATCAGCATGGCCTCGCCGAAATATGGTATATCCTGCGTCTCCCAAGAGAACTGCATCTGGGCAGAGCATACAGGGCAGTTGGCATTGGTTGTAAGATTCAATCCTTTCCTCCGACCACTTTTTCTCGGTCGATCTTTATGCCCTTTGGAACCAGAACTATCAGGTCGTCGCCGATGCCAGCAATATCTCCGGATACATCCTCGACTGCCTTCTTCAGCTCGCCGATTGCTCTGTCTAGGGCGGCTTTATCCCTCTTCAGGCCGGCGATGTCTGCAAGGACTATATTGCCGTTGTAGATCTCCTGCTTAACCTCAGGCAGAACCTCAATCCGTCCCATCTCCGCCACCCGCAGGATGATCTCATTCGAGCCCCTGGGCTCTTCGAACTGGCTTAAATCCACCTCTATGTAATCCTGCTCGCTGGACTTTCCAATGAGCTTGAGCTTTTCCAGAAATCCTGCCATTTAAGAATCCCTCAAAGAAAAATGTGTATTATTATATTTATATTTAACGCAGCTACATATCATCCAGCTTCAATCCCACGATGCCCATGGCCACGATGAAGAGCAGGATTATAATGGCTATGCTTGATCCTCTCTCTCCTGCAGGGAGGGTCATCTGCGCCCCCAAAATGAGGATGATCATCAAGAGCACCAGACCGGTGCTCAGCCCTATCTCAAGATATTTCTTCTTCACAAAACTCACCATCATTCCCTGGAAGATATACTTTTTCGCCACAGACCGTCCTCGCCGGCCAGGGCAGCTATCAGCCTTTGGGTCTTATGGCCATGCCACCCCTTCCTTATGAACCTGGGGTATACGGGCAGCCTCTCCTTCAGCTCATAGGCGAAAAGGCTCTTTTTCAGCTCCTCTTCTCTCGGCCAGGAGCTATTTGGATTTATCTCATCCCGGGTTATGGGACTGATCCCCCCCAGATCGTCCGCTCCTGCCTCTATCAGGGGCAGAGGGTCCGCCAGGTTGGGCGGGACCTGGACCGCTACCTCTCGAGGGAGTAGCTCGCGGGCAAGTCTTACCGTCCGTGCCAGATCCTCCCGTTCGGGTCGTGGATGGGTTGACATGGCAGTTCCCGGCTTGGGATCGAAGGGCTGCACAATCACCTCCTGAATATGGCCATGCTCATCATGAAGTCGGGATATAGCCTGAATGGATTGGATTCTGTCCTGCCAGCTCTCTCCTATCCCCACCAAAATGCCGGTGGTAAAGGGGATATGCAGCCTGCCCGCTCTGGCAATATGCTTAAGGCGCAGCTCCGGATTCTTGCCGGGAGATTGCTCATGAGCGTCGAGTGTGGCACAGCTCTCCAGCATCAGCCCCATGGAGGCATTATAGGGCTGCAAGGTGGCCAGGTCCTCTTCTGAGAGGAGCCCGGCGTTGGTATGAGGTAGAAGATCATGCTCTATCGCCAGCTCGCATAGCTCTACCAGGTAGCCCAAAAGATCCTCTCTGCCCTCTCCTGCCAGCATCAGATGAAAGCCTTCCACCTCCTCCGGCCTCTCTCCCAGGGTGAATAGGGCCTCGGAGCAGCCATGATCTCGCCCTTCTTCCAAAAGTTGCTGGGCAGCAGACCGGCTGATCAGATGGGCCTCATCCAGGTTTCTTCGAAAAGAGCAATATTGGCAGCGGTTGCGGCAGAGGTTGGTGACGGGCAAAAAAATATTTTTGCTGTAAGTTATCCGCTTCATCTATCGGCGAAACTCCACCAGCTTCAGGATATTCCCCCGGGGGCAGTCCTCCGGCGCCTCGCCCACCACCTCTACAATGGTGCACTTTTCTCCATCCTTCAGCCCGATGGGATGGCAAATGTCGTACATGCTGCAATCATAGTCATCGCATTTCATGGCCTCAAATACGATCTTGGATCCGGGGAATGCCTTTCTGGCATCGAAGGCTGCAATTATTGGGCTTTCTGCTACCTCCACGGCCCTGACTCCTGCCTCATGAATGGGGCACTCATGCACCAGCTCTCCGCGCGTTCCCAGCACCCGGTAGCGCCTCCTCGGCTCCAGATTGATGCAGGTATTCCTCAGCTTGCAGGATTCGCATTCCGGAGTAGGGCCCATGAAGGTGAACTCCATGCCAATGCTGGCAAGCTTTGTTCCAATCAATGTGATTTGGGTAGATGCTTCGGACATATTTCATTCTCCTTTTATTAATCATTATTATATAATTATTATATATTTCAATGAGGTCGGTTTTCCACACTAAATCACTCCCGTTGCCTCGGCCGCTCTGGCGGCTGCCTCACGGTTCAGTCCTGAGTCCAGGATGGTATATCGCTCCGGCCTGATCTTATGGGCATTGACCAGGGCCTCTACCACGGTTTCTGCATCCAGTCCGATCTGGTCGGCTGAGGTTGGAGCTCCTACCTGGGCCAGTGCCTCTCTTATCATCTTCCAGTCTTTGCCGTGCAAATACATCATCATTATGGTTCCCAGGCCGCAGAGCTCACCATGCAGCCCCCTTCTCGGTGCTATGCGGTTGATCGAATGGGCGAACTTATGCTCCGAGCCGCTTGCCGGCCGGGAGGATCCGGCAATGCTCATCGCCACCCCGCTGGAGATCAGAGCCTGTACCACGATCTTGGCCGATTCCTCCAGCCCTGGCCGGATATCAGAAGCACGCTCGACGATCATTTTAGCGGTCATGCCGGAGAGGGCGGAGGCATACTCGCTGAACTCCTCGCTTCTCAGCCGGTGAGCAAGCTGCCAGTCCAGGATGGCGGTGTAGTTGGAGATTATGTCTCCGCAGCCGGCGGCCAGAAGCCTGGCCGGAGCCCGAGCTATTATCCCGGTGTCAGCGATGATGGCGAGGGGTGATTGGGCGGGCAGGGACACCGCCTCTCCGTTAACCGTCAATGAGGCCTGGGAGGAGCAGATGCCATCGTGCGAAGCGGCGGTGGGCAGGGAGAGGAAAGGAATATTCGTTCTCATGGAGGCGATCTTGGCTATATCGATGGATCTGCCCCCACCAGCGCCGATGAGAAAGCCGGCCTCAATCTCCCTTGCCCTGGCCTCTGCGCGATCCACCTCCTCAAGCTTTGATGCCGTGCAGATGAGGGTTTGGGGCTCGAAACCTCCTGAGTTCAGCAGCTCTAAGATGGTCTTTCCTACCACATCATCGGTATGAGGCCCGGTGACGATGAGTCCTGGCCCCTCCAGATGGAGATAAGAGCAGATCTGGGGCAGCTCCAATATCGCCTCGTTTCCCGCGGCCACTATCCGCGGCAGCTCCATCCATCTCGATCCAGTCAACCGACTCACCCGCTTAGAAATGAGGTTAGAATTAATGCTCTTTGGCGATATAAAACCATATCTCAGCAGCTGGCAATCTCAGTGCGCAGGTCGCAGAGGATGCGATCCCTTATCTGGTTGACCTCAGTGCTGGTCCTAGTCCTGGGCCTGGGGAGGGGAATCTGAATTATATCCTTTATCCTTCCCGGCCGGGCAGACATGATCACAATAGCATCCGCCAGATATATGGCCTCGTCAACGCTGTGGGTGACGAATAGTACCGTCTTCTTCTCCTCCTCCCAGATTCTGAGCAGCTCAGACTGCATGGTATTGCGGGTCTGAGCGTCCAGGGCTCCAAAAGGCTCATCCATGAGCAGGGCCTTGGGGTCGTTGACCAGAGCTCTGGCGATGGCCACCCTCTGCTTCATTCCCCCGGAAAGCTCATGAGGATAGCGCTTCTCAAATCCCTCCAGGCCGACCATCTTCAGATACTGTCTTCCCCTCTCCTCTCTCTTGGCCTTATCGATGCCCTTGAGCTCCAGGCCGAATACGGTGTTATCCAGGATTGTCCGCCAGGGAAAGAGGGAGTACTCCTGGAAGACCATGCCCCTCTCAGGCGAAGGGCCTACTATGGGCTCTCCATCTATGGTGGCGGTGCCCGAGGTGGGCGCCTCCAGGCCAGCCACTATGCGAAGCAGCGTTGTCTTTCCGCATCCCGACGGTCCTATGAAGCAGACGAATTGATTCTCCTCGATGGTCAGGTTGATGTCACGCAGAGCCTCCATCTCCTTGCCATCTGCGAAAAAGTGCTTGTATACCCCTTTGATCTCCAGCAGAGCCATTATCTGGGAACAGGCAGTAGGATGCTTTATCTCTTTCCATAGAGAAGACAGGTGAGCAAATCAAGGGGAAGGCAGCCTTCCATCCCAGAAGCGTGTAGGGGCAGGGCTGCATTTCTTCCTTTACTGAAATGGAGCTTTCTCATATGGCTATTTATCCTCAACCCGCGCGGGGCGAAAGTATTTGCTTAGATCTTCTCCGGCTTATCCAATAGGCTCAGCTTTTGCATGAGCTCTCCCGTTCTGGCATGAGGTTGGCGAGAAACGGTATCATTCGACTTTTCCAGCTCTCTGGCCTCATCAGCCAGACGGGCAGCAGCCCGCATGACCTCGTGCCCTGCTGCAGCGGTGAGGGCGATCGGCTTCAGCTCCTTTAAGCGGAAGCAGGCCGCGGCATCTATGCTGGCAACCGTCTGGGCCATATAAAGGGCGCCCATCGCTTTGGCCTGGGCATAGGGATTGGAGAAGTGCATTCTCTCGGCGCACTTCTCCGGGGTGGCAAGAATTGTGGGCAGCTTGGCCTGTCCGGAGATGATGCTGGCTATGGTCCTGTCCAGCTCCTCCTCCACCAGACGGATGGCTCCGCAGGCGGCCAGGACGCGCAGGGCATCGGAGTTGAAGAGGGCCATCTCCGCTGGATCAAGGAACTCCCTCTTAGCTCCGATAAGGGGATCCATGGGAAGAATGATGTAGCCGTAGCCTTCGGCTGATAGAGCCTCTCTGGCCTCTTTTTTACTCGGACCATCGGAGATGATGATAGTTGGAATGCCACGGTACGCCTCCCGAGCGGCGGTGGGGCCTGCGGTAGCGGCATTGGGGCTGCTGATAACTACCAGTTGAGGCTGCCAGGCCTTCAGCTCTTCTGCAGCCTTTCCCTCCTTCTCAGTCATCTTGGGGCCGAAGCTGATGATCTTGAACTCTATATCCGTTCTCTCTGCGATCTCATCCAGGGACAGATCGATAGCCGTAGAGGTGGCTATGTTTCCCAGCTTCACAAAGCCGATCTTGAACATGCCGGTAGGGAAGTCATGGGAAAGATAAAAGGATTTTGTCTCCATTTTGCAGCCCAGTGCAGATGACGTGGATCAGACTCTGAAGCTGAATATCTCGCTGGAGATTTGTTTTCCATCTTTAACATACCACAGCTTGACGGTATATGTTCCTGTCAGCCAGGTATACTGTTGTCCCTGAAACCAAGTGGGAGCCAGATTCAGCCAGAAATTGCAGTCAATAGGCTGATTTACCGCCGTCGAAGACGTGGCAAAGACGTTTTCTATAATTACAGCAGCCCCGCCGGGCGGCACCGTGATGGTTTCCATTTTGAAATTGGTCTCATTCAATCCGCAGATGTCTTCCTGATTTGCTGCGGATCTTACCTTCACCCCGACAGTCACCGGCTCGCTATTGCCCGGAGCCGCAGGAGCTATCTTTATTTGACTTATGCCGATGGTGGGCGCAAAGAGCTGAGGGTCTAGTTTTTTAAGAGATACCTGGCTGAAACCTGGCGTGGGATACCCGCCAGCGACGCTTGCTGCCAGGACCAGCAGCATGATTATGCCTAGAGCAGCTATTCCTCTTTTCATTATTGATACACCCTTCTATTTAGACAATGCAGCACGGAATCTATGTCAGTTGATTCTGTTTTTTCCATAAACCTGGCAGCAAATTATTGGCTCCTCGCTATTTGGTATGGGTGAACTTGAATCGGAAATTCTCTGTGTCTTTTGTGCCTATGTAGTGAAGCGCAATGCTCTGACCCAACCACAGAGACACAGAGGAACAGAGACTATATTCTCTGCCGGACCTCACCCACATAATTCAGCGAAGAGCCTGCAAAGATTTAAAGCTTGGGTAATTCATTGGATTAATGGTGATCAAATGGGTTCAAACGATTCACAAAAAAAAGCAAATAAAGCTATGAAAACGGCATTAGGCCAATCTCTACCACCGGGAGTGGCAAATGTAATTCCCGATATGCCAATGCCAAAACCACCAAAAGAACCGAAAAAACCAAAAGATGATATCGCTGGTGGCACAGTGAAGCTTTAGGCTCAAATTGGGGCTATTAAAACCACCCCCTCATCGCCTTCATAATATAAAATTGCTCCCTTGCGGCTCGGCTGTTCGCCTGATCGCAAAGGGGCACCTCTTTCGCTACTGCCTTGAAGAGGTCCTCTTATGCTTGCTGTTTTTCCCGGGGTGAAAGATCCTTGGCGGGGCAGCTGCAGTTGCCCAGCGTGGCCACATAATAGGGCGTTTGCTTAATTTCAGCGCTATTTCGCCGGGTTGCCTGCAAAAGCCAGCATTTCAGCAGGTGCTTGGCCGTGGTTGTGAAGGGAAGGCAGGATAGTGATCTCGGGCGGTATAATGAAGCTTGAAATTATCCTACCCTTCCAGGCAAAACTCCTGCGGCCATAGCCCCTTTTCTTTAGGGCCCACACCTTCAACTTCAAAACGGCATAGGATCATCTCATCAACCTCCGAGAGCGGAATCCTAAAGACCTCTGCCAGAATCTCCTTGGCGGCTTCCAGCTCCATAGCCTTCAGATCACGGTGCACTACCCTATTTTGCGGTCTGATTAGCTGCTCAAGGACTCCTGCCATAGATAGCATATACTGCGTGCAAGATTAAGAAGATTTGCCAGAAAACAATATCAATAAACCATTTTTACATAATAGAATGTATGAATAAGATACAAATGAGCAAATCAAGGAAAGTGTGTTCAGATCTCAGAGAATAGCCAAATGAAATCGTTTCCTTGGGCTATTTCTTACAGGAAATAAAACGCCCGGACCGGGATTCGAACCCGGGTCGAAGGCTCGACAGGCCTTCATGATGGGCCACTACACCATCCGGACACAACAGATCCCGCCTCCCAGATTCGAACCGGGGACATCGCGGTGACTGCGCGTAGCACCTCTACGGTGCGAGACATACTACAGCCGCGCACTCTACCAGGCTGAGTTAAGGCGGGCCTCTCGCTACCAGGTTAGTTCTTGTACTTAGATCTTTCGGGCTGGTCCAGATGCAACTGCAAGCATGAGCGCAACTGATAAGAATGCTACAATTATAGCATAAAGGGATCTTATGTTGATTGGTATAATGTCCGATGCCCATGACCGATTTCAGGGCGTCAAGGATGCCCTGAGGGTCTTCTCCTCCAGAGGTGTCTTTATGATCCTCTTCGCCGGAGATATGATCGGCTCAGGCAACTGCTATATCTTCGAGGGCCTGAATATCCCCATAAAGCTGGTGTATGGCAACAACGATGGGGACCGGGTGGGCCTGGCCAAGGAGTTTGCCCGGATGGGCGGGGAGTATCTGGGAGACTTCGGAGAGGTTGAAGTGGATGGTTTGAAGATAGCCCTTATGCATGGCACAGAAGAGCCTCTGGTGAGGGCGGTCCTGGCATCCCAGCTCTATGACGTCCTCGTCCGTGGGCATAACCACATCTTTGAGGTCTCCAGCCATGGCAGGACCCTGCTGGTCAATCCGGGAGAGATCTGGGGCCACCTCACCGGCTACTCTACCGTCGCCATCCTGGACACCGCCAGCATGGAGGTGGAGCGGGTGGAGCTCGGCCGGTTTAAGACCTACAGGGAGATCATCGAGGGATGACTACGGGCGCTTTTGTCACTGCTCTTGACCTCTGCATCATTGTGGAATGCTCGGGGCAGAAGGTCAAACGAATCTATCTCTCCCAAGAAAGCCCGGACGAGCCCTCCCTCCTGGCGGAGAGAATTGCCGCTCATTTAGAGAAGGGCGTGCCCTGCCCCTCTCCGGATCTGGATCTTTCCAGATGCACTGATTTTCAGAAGAGGGTATACTCAGTGGTGCGGGGGATCAGGCGGGGAAGGACTCTGACCTATGGAGAGGTTGCTCTTCTTGCCGAATGCCCGAAGGGCGCAAGAGCCGTGGGAAGTGCCTTGGCCAAAAATCCCTTCGCCATACTCGTTCCCTGCCATCGTGTTGTCGCCAAGAAAGGCTTGGGCGGCTTTGCCTGGGGTCTGGAAGTCAAGGAGCGAATGCTGGCCCTGGAGAGGAATGACGCAGCGGAAATGACGGAATGGAAATGAAGCATAGCGATCTGGGGCTGTAGAAATGCTCTAGAGCGATCCGATCCGCAATCAACCCTTCTCCGCCTGCTTCGTAGCGTGACTGAGGTTTATGGTCAGCTCACCGATGTTCATGATATAGTCGAACATCCTCTCCAGGCTGCCAGCCAGGACGAGACGCTCCAGCATCTCCGACTTGCTCAGGTTATCCGAGGTTACAGTTATCCTCGTGGCGCTCTTTTGAATCTCCCTGATCAGATCTATCATCTCATTGGCCTTGTCTGAGTTGGTCTGCAGCAGATAGGAAATGGAGTCGTCAATAAATCCGCATAACTGAGCCTCCATATCCAGCAGCTCCTCTTTCAGATCATCGGCCAGGGTGCAGTTGTACTCTCTGGCGATCTGGGCAATCCTATGGGCGTGATCGGCAATTCGTTCCAGGTTTGAAGCCGCCTGCATGTAGTTGAACGCATGGATGGGATTTTGTGTCTCCTGCTTAACCGAACCGGTCCGGAGTATCTCGGTGAACTGGCGGGAGATGAGAAGGTTGAGCCGGTCCACATCGTCATCCCTCTGAATCACATCCATTGCCAGTTCATCCTGGTTGTTGTTCAAGAGGCTGGTAAAAGAATCATGAATCATGGATTTGACCACCGTCCGGATCCTCCTTAAGGCCTTCTCTGACTGAAGCTCCTCTGAGCTCAAAAGGTCCTGAATTACCACCTTATTGATGGTCTCCTCTAAAATCTCAGGCCCGATGAGCTTGTTTACGATCTGATGCAGATCCTTTTTCTGGGCAGATGACATATGAGGGCTTGTGACCTCAATGATCCTGTAGCCGCCAACATAGCATCCGATGATGTCCCTGATCAGATCATCTCCCGTCTTCTCTCCTATATCCAGCTTCACTCGCAGATCTCTCTCCGAGCGATCGGTGGATAGGGTTAAAGCCCCGTTATCCCCCTGATTGATGTAGACTATTGAGCCAGCGGCAATCCCGTTCTTCGTGGCCCAGGTTTTGGGGAGGGATACGATGAATGTGGACTTGCCGGTCCTCTGCACCTTCCTGGTGTCCATGAACCTCCTAATTCAGGTGTTCCCTTTTTGCTTCCACTATGTAGACGATTGTCTCACAGATGTTGCAGATGTGGTCTCCCGCCCTCTCCAGATGCCTGTTCACCATGAGCAGCGAGGTCCCCTCCTTTATCACTTCAGGCCGATCGATTATGATTTTCAGAAGCTTATCCATTGCCTTGACATACAGCCCATCGATCTCATAATCCCACTTGGTGATCTGCCGGGCCATATCGTCGTCGTCGTCCATCAGGGCCACCATCGATTCCCTGAGCATCTTTCTGCTGATCTCCGCCATGCGCGGTATGAACTCCAGCTTGGTTATCTCGTTATGGGACTGGGCGGCAACTCGAGCTATGTCCACAGCCAGATCTCCTATTCTCTCCAAATCTATTCCTATCTTCAGGATTCCAATGATCCTCCTCAGATCCCTGGCCATGGGCTGCTGAAGCACCAGGAGCTCCATGCATAGGTTCTCGATCTTGATGCTCAGGTCGTCCACTTCCTGATCATTCTTTATGATCTCTCTTGCCAGGTCAACATTTGAATCGGACAGGGCGATAACGGATTTTTCTATGGCCTCGCCCACATGATCGGCGAGATCCTTTGTCAAGCTTTTCAGATCTGAAAGATCTTTGCGATACCGCTGTCTATAAGGGATCATTCGCTCCTTCCCCACCAGGACTCATCCAAACCGTCCGGTGATATAATCCTCGGTGCTCTTCATCTCGGGCATTTCAAAGACATGCTTTGTCTCTCCTACCTCAATCAGCTCGCCGAGAAGGAAGAAAGCAGTGATGTCAGAGATCCTGGCAGCTTGCTGCATGTTGTGAGTGACTATTATCTGGGTGTACTCTTGCTTGAGGCTCTCCATGAGGCTCTCGATCTTGCCGGTTGAGATCGGGTCTAATGCACTGCAGGGTTCGTCGAACAAGATAACATCAGGCCGCATGGCCAGGGTCCTGGCGATGCATAGCCTCTGCTGCTGGCCACCGGATAGGCCCAGAGCCGGCTGGTCCAGCCTCTCGCTGACCTCCTCCCAGAGGGCGGATTCCTTCAGGCTGCGCTCCACTATCTTGCTAACATTTTTTTGTCCATGAATCCGTGGGCCGTAGGCGATGTTGTCATAAATGGACATGGGAAATGGATTAGGCTTTTGGAATACCATACCTATTCTCTTGCGCAGCTCTACCACGTCTGTATCTTTTCCATAGATGTCCATATCATCATAAAAGACCTTGCCTTCGATTCGAATGCTAGTCACGAGATCGTTCATCCGGTTCAGGCAGCGAATAAATGTCGACTTTCCGCAGCCTGATGGGCCGATGAGAGCAGTTATCTGCTTTTCCGGTATCTTCAGGGAGATGTCCTTGAGAGCCTGCTTCTCCCCATACCAGAGGTTCAGGTTTTCCGAGACTATCTTAAAGGTCAAAGCATATCCCTTTTAGCGTTATCTGCATATGTACATCTCTGATTGGGGACTCGCTATATAGTTCTTCCTATATAGACTATATGTTAACTGAGCTAAATAACAATGAAGATAGCAATCACGCGAATTCTTTATATAGAACTTTAAACTCGTATTAAGAAAAAGTCGGGGAGGACTAAGGTTTGGCAGGTTTGAGCGGAGTACCAGTAATCATATTGAAGGAAGGAAGCGAGCGAGAGAGCGGGAAGAATGCTCAGCACAGGAATATTTTAGCAGCAAAGGCAGTCGCAGAGGCTGTGCGGACTACTCTTGGGCCTAAGGGTATGGATAAGATGCTCATCGATAGCGGCGGTGATGCTACTATAACCAATGACGGAGCTACAATCCTCAGAGAGATGGATATAGAAAATCCCGTGGCCAAGATGATCGTAGAGGTGGCAAAAGCCCAGGATGATGAGATTGGGGACGGAACCACCACCGCAGTGATCATTGCTGGAAAGCTGCTGGAGAAGGCGGAGGCACTCTTGGAGCAGGATGTCCACCCCACGGTTATTGTGCAGGGATACAAGCAGGCGGCCGCCAGAGCACAGGAAGTATTGAAGAAGATGGCAATAGATGTCTCAGGAGACCAGGAGATGCTCCTGAAGATCGCCCGGACCTCTGTCAGGGGAAAAGGCACTGAGATGGCCCTAGATAGGCTCTCTCAGATATCCGTGGACGCCGCGCGGGCCGTGGTGGGATTTGAGGGCAAGGACATTGAGGAGAATATCAAGATGGTCCACATTCCTGGAGGCAGAATTGAGGAATCATCCATAAACTACGGCATTGTGCTGGAAAAGGAGAGAACATCTCCTCAGATGCCGAAGTCAATTAAAAATGCCAGGATTATGCTTCTTGAGGGCACCTTAGAGCTGAAAAAGCTGGGAACTGATGCCAAGATTACCATAACCGAGGCCAAGGATCTCACCTCCTTCAAGGAGGGTGAGGAGAAGATCATCAAGGAGCAGATCGACGCCATTATCGCTACTGGAGCCAATGTGGTCTTCTGTGAGAAGGGAATTGGAGTGTTCGCCCAGGGCTATCTGGCTAATCGCGGAATCCTGGCTGCCCGTCGGGTTAAAAGAGAGGATTTGAAGATGCTGGCCCTGGCAACAGGGGCGAAGCTGGTGGGCGATGTAATGCAGCTGCGGCCAGAGGATTTGGGATCTGCAGCCCTGGTAGAGGAGAGACGGGTGGGCAAGGAAAAGCAGATGATCTTCGTTGAAGGCTGCGAGAAGGCCAAAGCCATTTCAATCATCCTTCATGGGGTCTCGGATCAGCTCTTGGAGGAGATGGAAAGGGCTCTGGACGATTCGCTCAATGTGGTCTTGGATGTCATTCGGTCCGGAAAGATCGTCCCTGGAGGAGGAGCCCCGGAGATCCTGGTGGCTGAGAATCTGAGGCAGTACGCCTCCACTCTGGAAGGGAGGGAGCAGCTGGCCATCAGAGCCTTTGCCGATGCCGTGGAAGCCATTCCATTTACCCTGGCCGAGAACTCGGGATTCGATCCTGTGGATTCTCTTGCCGCTCTGAGAGCCAAACAGGGTGAGGGCAAAAACTATGGATTGGATATCGCATCCGGCAAGCCGGCGGATATGATGGCCCAGGGCGTGGTCGAGCCTTTAAAGGTGAAGACCCAGGCCATTAAGTCTGCAACGGAAGCCGCTACCATGGTCCTTCGGGTGGATGACGTCATCGCCGCCAAGAGGGAGGAGATGACGCCCAAACCCGGTCAGAGCCCTCATGACTACACCATGCCCCAGATGCCAATGCCTCACTATTGAGGGAACCAGGCGGCTTTTGCCTATCCTCCCTTTTGATCAAATGAACAACGATACTTCGGGTGGAGCAAATGGATGACGATACAGCAGTAAGCGCACAGGATGAAGAGGAGGATGAAAGCTCCTTAACTGCCAGAATAGATGAGCTGGAAGGGAAGCTGGTGGAGATGCAGATCCTGTCTGAGGAGCGCCTCGATCAATTGATACGCTGCCGTGCAGATCTCGACAATCTGATGAAACGATCTGTTCGGGAGAAGGAGGATACAGTTAGATATGCGTCAGAAAAGCTCGTCCAAAAGCTTCTCCCCGTGCTCGACAGCCTCGAGCAGGCGGCAAAGCACGACGAGGGCCAAAAGGTGCTCCATATGCAGCTTCTGGGAGTACTCTCCACGGAAGGTCTCGTTCCCATAGAAGCAGTTGGCAAGAAGTTCGATCCCTACCGGCATGAAGCCTTATTTCAGGTGAAGAAGGATGATCTGGAAGAGGACATAGTGGCCGAAGAGATACAGAAAGGCTATCTCTTCAACTCTCGGGTCATTCGCTTCTCCAAGGTCGCTGTGAATAAGCCCCTGAAGGCAGAAGGCTGTAAATAAGGCGGGTTGAGATACAATTGGAAAGATATGATGATAGGTTTAAATATTTACAGAGTAGTAGCATTTACTAAGTTCAGGAGATGAAATATTGTCAAAAATTATTGGTATTGATCTTGGAACCAGCAACTCGGCAGCAGCAGTTCTGATCGGCGGCCGGCCCACAATAATTCCCAGCGCAGAAGGGACAAGCATCGGTGGCAAGGCTTTTCCATCCTATGTAGCCTTCACCAAAGATGGTCAGGTTCTGGTCGGAGAGCCGGCAAAGAGGCAGGCTGTAACCAATCCAGATGGAACCGTCCAGGGAATAAAAAGGAAGATGGGCACGGACTACAAGGTCAGGGTTTTCAACAAGGAGTACACCCCTGAGGATATCTCCGCCCAGATCTTGCGAAAGATCAAGACCGATGCCGAGACCTATTTGGCTGACAGCGTGGATAAAGCGGTGATCACCGTTCCCGCCTACTTCAATGACAACCAGAGGCAGGCGACGAAGGATGCTGGCACCATCGCTGGCCTGGAGGTCGTTCGCATAATAAATGAGCCTACTGCAGCCGCCCTCGCATTCGGCCTGGATAAGGCGGGCGAGCATAAGATCATGGTCTTCGATCTGGGCGGAGGCACGCTGGATGTCACCATAATGGAGATCGGCGAAGGAGTTTTCGAGGTCCTGTCCACATCGGGCGACACCCAGCTGGGTGGTCGAGATATGGATGACCGGCTGACCAACTATGTGCTGGACAGGTTCAAGCAGGAATCTGGAGTCGATCTGCGTGGCGACTCCATGGCCATGCAGCGCCTGAGGGAAGCAGTGGAGGTGGCGAAGATAGAGCTATCCAGCGTCCTGCAGACCAACCTCAATCTGCCCTATATCACCGCCGATGCCAGCGGCCCCAAGCATCTGAGCATGACCATAGCCCGCTCCAAACTGGAGGAGCTGGTAGCAGATGTGCTGGAGCGCTGCCGTGGTCCCATGATCCAGGCTCTGAAAGACTCCAAGCTGGAGAAGTCCGATATCGGCAAGATCATCCTGGTGGGCGGACCGACCAGGATGCCAATGGTCCAGGAGTTCGTTAAGAACTTCCTTGGAAAGGATATCGAGCGAGGAGTGGATCCCATGGAATGCGTGGCTATGGGGGCAGCGATTCAGGCGGGCGTTTTGGGTGGAGAGGTCAAGGATCTATTGCTATTAGATGTAACGCCTCTCTCTTTGGGTATAGAGACCCTGGGAAGCGTCACCACCAAGCTGATCGAGAGGAACACTACCATTCCCACCAGAAAGAGCCAGATATTCACCACCGCTGCCGATAACCAGACCAGCGTTGAGGTCAATGTCCTTCAGGGAGAGAGGCCCATGGCCAAGGATAATGTCTCATTGGGAAGGTTCACCTTGGTCGGCATCCCTCCGGCGCCAAGGGGAATACCTCAGATCGAGGTCACATTCGATATCGATGCCAATGGCATCATTCATGTCTCAGCCAAGGATCTTGCCACTAAGAAAGAGCAGAGGATCACCATCACCGCTCCCCATAAGCTGAGCAAGGAGGATATCGACGCCAAGATCAAGGATGCTGAGAGGTTTGCCGCCGACGACCTGAAGAGAAAAGAGGAGATTGAGGTCAAGAATGCTGCTGAATCTCTGATCTATGCCTCGGAGAAGATGCTCAAAGAGGCAGGCGACATAGCCACAAGCGAGCAGAAGGAGAAGATCGAGAAGGCCATCAGCGACCTGAAGAACGCCCAGACCGGTGGAGAGATCTCCGAGATCAAGGCCAAGACGGAGAGCCTGCAGAACGCAATTTATGAGCTGTCTGCCGCCATGTACCAGAAGGCGGCGCAGGATCAGCAGGCTCAGCAGGGACAGGCAGGCCAGGGATCCGGCCCGGAGGCGGGTCAGGATTCCACGGGGCAGGATCAGACGGTGGACGCAGATTACGAGGTAGTAAACGATAAGAAGTAAATTGGAGAATAAACTATAAGGAAGAAAAGAGTACTGGAAGACAGGGAAACCAGAAGAAGGAACTGACTGTACCATGCCGGATAAGAAGGACTACTATGAGGTCCTTGGGGTATCCAAGGATGCCAGCGAGAAGGATATCAAGACCGCCTACCGCAAGCTCGCCATGAAACACCACCCCGACCGGTCAGACGATCCCAGGGCGGAGGAGATGTTCAAGGAGCTTTCTGAGGCTTATGCGGTTCTGTCCGATCCGGATAAGCGGCAGAAGTACGACCAGTTCGGCCATGCAGGAATCAACAGTCAGTACTCGCAAGAGGACCTGTTCCGCGGAGTGAACTTCGAGGATCTCCTTCGGGGCTTTGGCGCGGGCGGAGAGAGCATCTTCGATATGTTCTTCGGCGGAGGGGGAGGACGGCGGGGGCCAGCCAGGGGCCGGGATCTGCGCTATGATATCGACCTTACCCTGGAGCAGGCGTCACGCGGCCTGGATACCATAATAGAGGTTCCGCGGACGGAAAACTGCCCCAAGTGCCAGGGCAGCGGGGCTAAGCCCGGCACAAGTCCAGTGACCTGCAGCACCTGTCGGGGCTCGGGCCAGGTGACCCGGGCCCAAAACACCCCCTTCGGCCAGATGGTCACCTCCTCCACCTGTCCCAAGTGCGGCGGCAGGGGAGAGCTCATCACCAGCCCCTGCGAGGACTGCAGCGGCACGGGACGGGCAAGAAAGGCCCGCAAGATCAATATCAAGATCCCGGCGGGCGTGGAGGACGGCCAGCACCTCAAGCTCCGCGGCCAGGGGGATTCTGCCGGCCCCAAGGGCGTCTCCGGCGATCTTTATGTGGTCATAAATATCCAGCCTCACAGACTCTTCCAGCGGTTGGATAGCGATCTGATCATGGAGACTCCCATCAGCTTCACTCAGGCTGCCCTGGGAGCGGATCTGGAGGTTCCCACCCTGAACGGTCGGGCTAGGATCAAGGTGCCCGCAGGAACTCAGACCGGAACGGTCTTCCGCTTGAGAGGAAAAGGCATGCCCAGGCTGCATGGCACCGGCTCAGGCGATCTGCATGTAAAGGTCAAGATCAACACTCCCGCCTCTCTCACCGCCAGGCAAAGGCAGCTATTGGAGGAGCTGGCAGAGGAGTTCGGCGAGGCGAAGCGATCTTCCACTGAGAAGGAGAAAGAGAAGGAGAAAAGCCTCATCGATAAGATCGTAGACGAGGTTAAGAGCGCGGTGCAGTGAAAAGGGGGATTTTGTGCTCTCCCTCGCTATCATGTATGATGCAGTTGCTGCCCTTTTTGCACCCGCCCCGCTGGAAGTCCTGGTATTTTTTGGTGAGCGCTATTGCCTCCACAATCTCTGTGATATGGCGCAAGATGAGCTGCCCGGCGATCTCTTGGGCCGCATCCTCATTTATTCTCATCCCCAGGCCGGGGCATTCCGAGCAGCGTAGCTCGCCCTCCACCAGGTAGAATGGATAGGTGCGGCAGAGAAGGGGGCGCTGGCCATAGACAGTGCATTTCCCCTCATCATAAAACCGGCAGCGCAAATCCACCTTTTTGAGCCTCCACTCCAGGGTATGGAAGTTGCCGTTGTTGTCCCATTCGCCCTCTTCCGGCGGCTGGGCTACCTCCAGCCAATCCAGCTCCCTCTTCGCCATGATTCGCCTTACCTCAAAGGGAAAGACAACCACGCTGTTATCATCGCCCCGGCAGCATTGGCCGCAGCCCAGGCACTGAAATCCGATCCTCTCGATCTGGCCGGCCAGGGACCGGGCCGAGAGGCGCAGAGCTGCGGCGTATGATTGCTCAAGATCTGCTAACAGAAGATTCTTATCGGGCACGAAGCTCACACATCCATATTGGACATCCCGTCACTTAAGAAGCGGTTCTGGGCGTGCAGTCATCCCTCTGGGACCCCGTTGGAATCATCTTTTGCATATGTTTATAAAATTATCCAGAAGCTCTTCACCATGCTCAGTGTGCACCACCTCTGGATGCCACTGCACTCCATACAGAGGCCTATTGCGATGCTTCATGGCCTCGATATCACAGATCCCGGAGGTGGCGAGCCTTTGGAACTGAGAAGGAAGCAGGGACACCTGGTCGGCATGAGATGCCCAGGTTTTGAACTTTGCCGGAAAGCCTTTCAGGATGTCGTCTTCATCGATCAGCTCCACATCCACCTGGGCATAGCCTCCAATGCTTCCTGCCGTCACCTGACCACCAAAGGTGGTGCCCATGATCTGCATGCCCAGGCATATTCCCAGGATGGGGATATCAAGCTTCAAAAGATAATCGCGACAGTTTCCGGCGCGATCCAAGGATGGTCCTCCTCCCAGTATCAAGCCGTCGGCATCGATATCTTCTGGTGGCGTCTGGTTGGAGGCGAGGTCACAGTCCACCTTATCCCGGATGCTTCGCCTGATGAGGTGATTGAACTGTCCATAGTTGTTGATAACGGTCACTCGCATTAATGCATCAATGCATTGCATTATGATGATATAATTTTTGGCCGACTGCTTAGATTACAAATTTATATGAATAAGACAAAAAGGTTGGTTATGTCCCAATCTTTTCAAAAGGTATTGGTCGGAGAAGCGCTGGTCGGAGAGGGGCCCGAGGTAGCGCATATAGATCTGGTTATCGGACCAAGGGATAGTCCGGTGGAGAAGGCATTTGTGAGAGCATTGGCATCGCCATCCAGGGGACATACGCCATTGTTGGCCGTCCTTGCCCCCAACCTGCCGGTCAAGCCCTCGACCCTGATGGTCAACAAGGTTACCATAAAAAATGCCCAGCAGGCAACAATGGTCTTTGGCCCTGCGCAGGCAGCAGTGGCACGAGCAGTGATGGATTGCGTCGAGTCGGGAGTACTGCCTGAGGAGTTAGCGGATGATATTTTTATAATAGTATCTGTATTTGTGGAGTGGGATGCAAAAGATAAAGATAAGGTTTATGAATATAATTATCAGGCCACGAAGATTGCCATAGAGCGTGCTGCGAAGAGAGAGCCAAAGCCAATGGATATCCTGGCAGCGAAGAGCACTGCAAAGCACCCCTTTGCTTGAAAGCATCCTTCTGCTCTAGATCTATACGGGGCTCACAGAGGTTTCACATGAGATTGAGCCCTGAAGAGGTCTTGATAGGGTCTCAATGTGAAAAATAAGTTCATAAATCGGATGATAGTTCTCGGCCATGAAGGCCGTTGGAAGGAAGTGGGATAGGAGAGGAGAGTGAGGATATGCATAAAAGGGATAAGGATAGCGAGTATACCGTTAATGTTAAATTAAAAAAAGTGCTGAATCATAGATACAAGAAGCAATTTCTTGTTCTTGCTATGATCTTGTGTGCAGGCGTACTTTTGAATGCATTCGCTTATGCGCAGGAACAGCCTGGGGGATTTCCCGAGGGGATAGGCTTCCCAGAGCAAATAGATTCTGCATTTTCGGATAGCTCAAATCAACCACCATCAATCAGAAGCGTCGAGCCGGACAAGCTCAGCCCCCAGCTTAAAGGCACCGCCATAAAATGGACGGTAAGGGCAGCGGACCCTGAGAACGATCCCATATCGTATATGTTCCAGCTTAAGGGTCCAGCTATCGCAGGTCCGAGCGGGAATGCATGGGTCCCATTGACGCAATGGACAGAGGAGAACACCTGGACTTGGAACACCGCAGCATTGGAGCCGGGAGATTACCAGATCAAAGTTCTGGTAAGAGATCCAATGCATACCAGTGAGGACTTCAAGCCCGATGAGAGGATAATAGACTATCAAATAACAGCTCCTGAGGTCCCGGCAGTGGTCAGTGCGCCTGCAGCCGTTCCCGAATTGGAACAGGCTCCTGTGATTGAACAGCCTATAGTGCAGGCCCCAGAGCAGGTAGCGGCGCCGGTAAATCAGCCTCCTCAAGTGGTGAGCCTGACTGCCGATCAGCCCAGCCCCCAAATTGCTGGTGCAGCGGTGACCTTCACTGCAGCCGCATCCGATCCGGAGAACGATCCATTGGAGTTCATGTTCCTCTTGGATGGCGCGGCTCAGACAGAGTTCACCTCCAGCCCGAGCTGGACCTGGACAACCACTGTTGAGAATATCGGCCCCCATACCATCGAGGTCAGGGCCAGAGACAACAACCACAATCCAGAGGGCGACAGCTCCAAGACAGCGGAATTCGCAATTGAGGCAGTACCCAACAACCCACCAGAGGTAGTTGATCTGGCTTCAGATCTGGCCAGTCCCCAGATAGCCGGGACAGCGGTGACCTTCACTGCAGCCGCATCCGATCCGGAGAACGATCCATTGGAGTTCATGT
>WOYI010833476.1_pt1 | contig 50153 bp, 56 predicted proteins | sample 6423411 | NCBI WGS metagenome assembly WOYI01 (sample SAMN13441803, study PRJNA592873) | oil field metagenome | biome: oil field; feature: oil-well bore; material: oil-contaminated soil; isolation source: oil-contaminated soil from oil-well borehole | place: Germany: Wietze | collected 2016-10-18 ... | reverse complement strand
CATAAAAACATCTATCCTGTCAACTTAATTATTTAAGGGCGTCCCCTAGTCCCCCATTAATTATTTAAGGGCGTCCCCTAGTCCCCCTAGTCCCCTCGACCGGGGATACCAGCCTCAAAGAATCCGACACCCTTGCCACGGCTTAAATTCCTGAGCAAGAAAAGCTCTATTTTATCTTCTGCCAATTTGGCTTCATGTAATTTGCACCAATCTTTAAGATTAGTAACAAACTCAAATTCACTTTCGCCTAGGGATACAGGCAAAACGGTTATCTTGCCACCATTTCGGACATGGAATAGAGGCTGAAATAAATGCCGATTAAATGTACAGGCCTTCAAATCGCCTACCGTTAAAAGTTCATCTTTCTTTTCTTCCAAATCCTTTTTTATCTGTTCGATTGCGGCAATAACCTGTAATTCGTCACCATCCACAATAAGCTGATAGAATTCATCCTGCGGCAGATTATCGTCTTCTGGCGTCAGGTCTCGTAATTCGAGTCTTGGTTCAATAAATTCATGCTTCAGGAAGTCTGAAATTCGGGGATGCGCAGGGGAGCGTCCCCGCCCCCTGCGATGTTCCTTTCTGAACCCCTATTTCTATAGGAGTTCTCTCCAACACCCATCCTCCATCATGGGTTGGAAAAGCATGTAGTAGGGGCCGCGGGCAAGATGGGCCAATACTCCTTTGTTGTGAATCTGGCGCAGCTCATAATTAATCAGGACTTTTCCTAAGCCCTGGTGTGCATGTTCAGGGCTTTCCCATTCCATATGGACAAAATATTGGGTAGGTTTTTGTGGAGGAATGGGAGGCTTATCCAGAGGTTTGTCGCCATAGTTTGTATTGTACTTCGGTGGATTTGCTCCTAAAGTGGCTTTGATCATACCCTCAGGGCCCAACTGAAAGGATCCCACAGCTGAAACACCGATCTGTTTCAGGATCATCCATCCGATCATTCCCGGAGCCTTTGCATTCAGCCAGCGCAGCGTTTCCTCTGCCCCTTTTTCAAAAGCAGTCTCATGGCCGTCCATAATCCAATGGTCGCCAATCAGAATGATCCTTTGGGAAGCTAAGGCCACCTTAGAAATCGGTTTCTGTTGCGAAAAGGATTCACCCAATTTATTTGGCACGTCGATCATTCCGATCACAGGGGGAAGATCTGAAGCTATAATCTCGTAAAAAGGTTCCCAGGGGCCCTCTACGACCATGTTCAAGCAATGCCCACATAGTTCATAAATGGTATTGAACTGCTCATAATGCATCTCCTCATGGGATTTCACATCTTTCCAAATCGTGTACTGGAACATTCCCAGAGGGTTTAAAGTTTCATGCATATCAAGAGCCCCTCCACCATACCGGCCTGCCATCGGGTGAATGCCGGTTTGCAGAAGCTGTTCGAAGCCAAGAAACCCTGGATGGGTCGCCGTTGTGATGCATACTTTAGGCCCTATTTTGTGCATCGTTTCGTAGCTTTCAGGACGATTAACTACCTTACTCATGTTGATGGCAATAATGGGATTACTCATTTTTCGTACCTCCTTTTAGTCGATTGGTTTAGAATAAAGGCAAATAAGCATAGCCTGGCACTTTACATATCACAGTACCGTTTGTTCGTCCAAGCCCATCGTGCTTATGAAATATCCAACCGACCACCTCCTTTCCCTCTGAGCCAGACGCACGTATATGTAAGGCTCTGCATGTAGTGACAGTGACCGACCTGCTTGCGCGGCCTATTTCCCGGTCAGCGAGACTATTACCGGTTCAAGCAAAGCAAGTCTCCCTCCCTGTCCCTTCATGCATATCGTACCCCATTCCATCCTGCCGGTGTTCTGAATGGTTACTATGTTCCATTAATCTTCTTCCTTTTGCACGTGTCGGAAATGAGTATATCATGTACCTCCGGTAATTGGCACCCCAACGAGACTGTCGAAAAAGTCCCGACTTGCCCCCAATCGCCCAAATCAGAGAGTCAGAACAGAAGCTCCGATTCGAGATCACTAATCGTAGGTCATTCTACGATATCGTTTTCTTGTCTCTTTCTAGTCTTCGAGCTTTTCAACAGTTTCAACGACAAAACTAAGGGCTGCGGCGGCTTTATGCCGCGTCCCTCTTGTGCGAATTGTTATGCCCCACGTATTTCCAGTAAGGTCAGTTCTCAGGCCAAGAAAATGGGGCAAAAGTGACGCCTAAGGCGCAATCCAGCCCCATTTTACGAAAATTGCTTGACCCTCAGCCGACTGCAGAAAATCGGCAAACTCCTTCGCCAATGTCTTTTGTTCGTTTTGGTTTGTCAGCGCAATGCCACATGAGCGATAGATCGTGTTTTCCGACTCGATGTTGACAAGGTCGGCGGAAGCGGGGCTTTCCTTCTGCCAAATAGTCCATATTAGCCAAGCATCATAGCTCATATCGTTGTTCCAGAGCTTCTTGGCTTCGGCGCTATTGGCTGCGAAGAAACCGATGTTGTGCCGCACGCCGTCAACGAGCTTGACACTCCCTGTTCGACCTGCCACATCTTCCCACATTCCGACCTGTCCGGCACCTTCAACCACAAGAATCTTGATGCCCGATTTGGCAAGATCTTTAATGCTCCCAATGCCCTTTGGGTTGCCAGGGCGGACGAGAATTGCCGAAGGACGCAGGTAAAGGGTGCGGATCGTTGATGTGTCGATCAGTCCGGGGAGATCCTTGCGCACGAAGTCGGTCATCATGTACTCGGAACCGCTGAAAATCAGATTGGCATCCTTCATTGCTTTATCTTTCCAGGTCGGTGTTGGGCCGGCATTGATTTCAACGCTGATTCTCTTTTTGTCTCCAAAGACCTTTGCGGCCTCGCGCATAGCTGGGGCAGGCCCCCCCGGCCCATAGGCACATAAAGTTATGATTGATTTCTCAGTCGGAGCTCCTTCTGCACCCGTGGATGTAACTATTACGGTTATGAAGAATATTGACTGTACAAAAGGGGACAGATTTATATTTTATTCTTCCTGGGTCGCCCTTGCCCTCTGTCAATGAACCGATTGCTGCCGGTTAATTGTCCTCACTACAGCGATTTGCGTATCAATTCCCATTCGCCTTTGGGAATTGAATCTTTCACCAAAGCCGCATAGGGGTAAAAAGTGAAAGGAGCCGAGAGGGGGAAAATAAGTGCAGATTATTCTGTTTCTCCGACAAGAAAAAGTTGGTATTATTAAACTTTTTTATATCTTTTCGCTAACATTTTATTTGAGGCAATTCTGTCTTGCCCTTGATGATTGCAGAGGATGAAATCCTGTGATATGCTCGTATTCAAACTTGGAGGTGTTTTATGCACAGCACAAAAGACATAATTCAGGAGGCCGCCGCGCTTCCCGTAGAAGAGCGTATCATAGTGGTGGACTCCCTCCTTCGCACCCTGAACATTCCGGACCCAGGCATTGATGCGGAATGGGCTGCGGTTGCCAAGCGTAGGCTTGTTGAACTTCGGTCTGGACGTGTTAATCCCGTTCCAGGGGAGCAGGTTATTGCGCGAATCAGAGAGCGGTTCGGACGATGACGTTTTATTTTCACAAGGAAGCAGAAACGGAATTCCTTGAGGCCATCGAATATTACGAAAGCTGCACACCGGGACTGGGAGAAGATTTCTCTCTGGAAGTCAATTCCACCATACAGAATATTTGTCCTATTCCTCCGCATGGCCAATTGTTGAAGATGATGTCCACAGATGTCTGACCAGTCGTTTCCCATACGGTGTTTTATACAGCATTGAGCCGGATTGCATCTATATCCTCGCCGTCATGCACCTTCACCGCCACCCGGATTACTGGAAATCCCGATTATAGACAGGCAGGAAAGAAATTATTAACAGGCAAGGGGGTCCACTCTTGACGCATGTTGACGAATTAAGGCCAGTCTTGAAATATAAGTTTTGAGTATCGCTCCAACTATATTGATACCAACGATTGCCTTGATTTAATTGTTTTCGGGAACAAGTAATAACCTTTCTAAAAGAGAATAGTCCCACTTAGCCTGGCATAGTGGATATCCCTATGTACTTTGCACATTGGGTCTCACGATATTATAACTTTAAGAAGTAATGCAAGAAAAAACGCACAAGATTTAAGTAATTAAGATTTAAGGGTTAAGAAAAGAGAAAGACTGTTCAATGTTCTACGTTCTATGTTATAAATTCTTAATTATCGCAAAGGGTAAATTAAAATGCCGATCCATATAATTCCAGTTGATAAGCTCAGTGCCGAAGCCTTAGAGGGTGTTATCAAAGAATTCATTTCCCGAAACGGAACTGATTATGGTGCGATTGAGGCTGCCATGGAAACGAAAGTCAGGCAGGTAAAACAAAAACTGGAAAAAGGATTGGCCGTTCTTATTTATGATGACGAAACGGAAACCACCAATATATTCCGGCATGACGACCCGATTTTGAAAAAGCTGGATAGAATGAATGGTGAAGGGTGAAGGTAAAGAAAGGAATCCTTTCTTTATTCTCTACTTACTTTTTTTTGGTGTTTTTCTTCTTCCTGGTCTTCAGCCAGGCCTCATTGTCTGCGATCAGCGCCTGCACATCTTTGTCGGTATTCTTTTTTGCAATATCCATGGTCCGCGCGTAACCTTTTTTGCCGAGCTTGATAACGTCAATCTCTTTGTTCAGCAACTGCTGAATCTCATTCAAGCGCTCTTTTTCATCTTCACTGCAAAAAGAAATCGCCAGGCCCTTGTTAACGCCCCGTCCGGTTCTGCCCACCCGGTGGACATAGTTCTCGGCCTTTTCCGGTAAATCATAGTTGATTACATAATTTACATCCGGAATATCGATGCCGCGCGCGCTAACGTCTGTGGCAATGAGTATTCGGCAATCACCGTCTTTGAACTTCTTCATTGCTTCGGATCTTTCAGCCTGATCCTTCTCGCCGTGGATTGTGATCGAAGGAATCGCAACGCGCTCCATGGCTTTGGCCACACGCTCGGCACGTACTCGGGTTCGGACAAAGATGATGATTTTGCTGTCGGGATTTTCCCTGATGAAGCTCTCCAGAAAAAAACGTTTATCATCCATCTCTACAAACATGACGGCGTGCGAAACATTTGCGGACACGGGATCATCGGGGGATATTTGAATGCGTATGGCCGTGCTTTTCACCTGAGAGAAAGCCAGTTTTTTAATTTCCGGATTGATGGTTGCCGAGAAAAAAAGGGTCTGATGTTTTCGGGTGAGCATTTTTTTTACATACTGAATGTCTTTGATGAAGCCCAGATCCAGCATATGGTCGGCTTCATCCAGAACCAGCGTATCGACGCGCGCAAGGTCGATTGCGCCCTGATGAATGAGATCAAACATTCGTCCCGGGGTGGTAATCAGAATATCGATGCCTTCCTGCAGTTTCTTAAGCTGTGCATCCTGTTCGACGCCACCAATCAGGGCAAAGATCTTCACGTTGGTATGTTTCGCGATGCCGATAAAGACCTCTCCGATCTGTGTGGCGAGTTCTCTGGTCGGCACCATGACCAGGCCTTTGATGCCGGTATCGCGTTTGCTGCTTTTTTCCCGGTGGATTTTATCGATTAGAGGAATGGCGAAAGCCGCTGTTTTACCTGTTCCCGTCTGGGCGATGGCCAGAACGTCTTCTCCCTTCATGATGGACGGGATGGATTTGAACTGGATATCCGTCGGTCTCTTAAAACCAAGTATTGCCAGATTCTTTTTTATTTCTTCTGAGATATGATATTTTTCAAACTTCATAACACCTCGATATTTTCTTTTTCACTTTTTCTTTAACGCTTCGGCGAAGGGATTATTGAATGGTTTTGGTGCTTCTCTTGTTTTCTTTTTCTCCTGCTTTTGCGGCGGCTTTCCCGGCTCTATTATTTTTCGTTCAACCGGGCTTGTGCCGGAAGACGCGGCAGCATTTTTTTGATCCACTGTCTTTTCGTCCGGCGTCTTCTTCATGGATAGAGAAATCCTCTTGCGCTGCTCATCCACCGCCAGAACCGTCACTTCGACTTTCTGGTTCACCTTGACCACATCGGCCGGGGTTTTCACAAACCTGTCCGCCATTTCGCTTAAATGCACCAGGCCATCCTGATGAACGCCGATATCCACAAAAGCGCCAAAGGCAGTGATGTTGGTGACAACGCCGGTGAGTTTCATTCCGGGAATCAGGTCTGTTATTTTATCAATACCTTCGGCAAACACTACATTTTCAAATTGCTGACGAGGGTCGCGCCCCGGCTTGGTCAGCTCGGCCATAATATCCTTCAAGGTCGGCAAGCCCACTTTATCGGTTACGTAATTGGTCAGGACAATCTTCTGCCGCAGGGCGTCATCAGACAACAAGTCTGCAACTTTACATCCCTGATCCTGAGCCATCTTCTCGACAATAGGGTAACTCTCGGGATGCACAGCGCTGGCATCAAGGGGATTGATGCTGTCGCGCACACGCAGAAAACCGGCAGCCTGCTCAAAAGCCTTGGCCCCCAAACGTTTCACCTTATTGAGCGCGTCGCGTGTTGGAAACGGTCCGTTTTCGTCCCGATATTTGACAATGTTTTCCGCCAGCGCCGGCCCCAGGCCGGAAACGTAAGAAAGAAGTTGGGCGCTTGCCGTATTGACTTCCACACCTACCGCGTTGACACAACTGACCACCATATCATCAAGACACCGCTGTAATTCGTCCTGATCCACATCATGCTGATACTGACCGACGCCGATGGCTTTCGGCTCGATCTTGACCAGCTCCGCCAGAGGGTCCATCAAACGCCTGCCGATAGAAATTCCTCCGCGCACGGTAATGTCCTGATCGGGAAATTCATCACGCGCCAGTTTGGATGCGGAATATATCGAAGCGCCGCTTTCGTTGACCATGACAATCTGAATTTCTTTGGGAAGATTTAGTGCGCGCAAAAACGCTTCTGTCTCACGGCCCGCTGTGCCATTGCCTACGGCGATGGCCTCGATATGAAATTGATTGCAAAGCATGATGATGGTTCGGGCTGCTTCGGCATGATCTTTTTCGGAAAGAAGCGAGATGGTTTCGTGATGGAGGAGTTTGCCTTGCTTGTCCAGACAGACGGTTTTACAACCGGTGCGAAAACCGGGATCGATGGCGAGTATTGATTTTTGCCCTAAAGGCGGCGCCAGCAGTAGCTGCCGCAGATTATCGGCAAACACTTTGATCGCCGTTTCATCAGCTTTTTTCTTTGTTGCCATACGGATCTCTGTTTCCATGGACATCGACAGCAGGCGCTTGTAACTATCAGTGCAGGCAAGCTTAACCTGAGCGGCGGCATCGTTTTGTGCTTTAACAAACAGTTCGTCCAGAATGTTGATAGCCTCTTCTTCCGGCGGCGTCATGCGCATCATCAGGAACTCTTCCCGCTCCCCGCGGCGCATGGCCAAAATCCGGTGGGATGGCGCTGTCGCGACCGGCTCTTCCCATTCATAGTAGTCCTTATATTTAATTCCGGCGTCCATTTTGTCCGGCAAAACCTTAGAGCGGACAATTCCTTTGTCCCAGAAAAACTCGCGCATCTTCGCCCGCGCGGCGGCGTCTTCATTCACCCATTCGGCCATAATATCTCTGGCGCCCGCCAGAGCTTCATCAACCGATGCCACGCCTTTTTCTTCACTGATAAAAGTTGTGGCAACTGCGGCCGGATCCAAATCTTGCTGATCAAAGATTTGTCGGGCCAGCGGTTCCAGACCCTTTTCTCTGGCAATAGTCGCCCGCGTGCGGCGCTTGGGACGAAAAGGCAGGTAGATATCTTCCAGAACGGACATGGTTTCGGCGGCGGCTATCTTTTCTTCCAGTTCCGGCGTCAGCAGATTGCGCTCTGTCAGAGATTTTAGAATAGCCGTGCGGCGGGTTTCCAGTTCTTCGAGCTGCTGCAAACGGTCGCGAATAGCGGTTACGGCCACTTCATCCAGCGATCCGGTGACCTCTTTGCGGTAACGGGCAATGAAGGGGACTGTCGCCCCTTCGGCAATCATCGTGGCGGTATCCGTTACCTGCCTGTCTGTAATATTGAGTTCCTGAGCTATTTTTTTATATCGTAATTGAAGCATGGTTTCCCTTTTGTTTTTGTGAGGATTGGCGGGAGGATTATCACAGGCAATAAAAGGATGCAATGAGCAGAATATTGCTCATTTAAAAAAGTTCTATGTCCTAAGTCATTAGTTAAGTGTTAAGAGTGAATGGTGAAGAGTGAAGGGTGTCCCACGGCACCACGTGCCTGGGATAATTCGACTTACAAATTTCATCACTCTACGCTTATGAAATTTGAGTCTCATTACGCCTAGCGCTTCCTATAGTCAGCGAGTCTTATTAAGGTTTTTTTGTCTTTGTTTTAGATGGTTCCTTATATACCTTCCATTTGTGATTTGGATCACTCACAAAAGCTTGATCCACCGCTTTACCATACTCATTTGTTTTAAATGTTCTGACAATCCATCCTCCAAGGACTTGTTGTCTATCACTTCTAATATCGTTACCAACAGTACTTAAGACTTCCCACATTTTGACTCACCCTCATTGCCTTCTTGATAAATAAGTTCTCTTGTTTTTATGAGTAATTCCTTTGAGTTCATTAAAGCCTCGATGATGTCACGGTTTGTTTCGCACCAGTTACTTATCCGATAGTCGTTATGAGGAAATGCTTGACCGTTCTCATCCTTCATATTTTAATACCTCTTTCATGTTTCCCCGTCATTTTCCTATTTCTTCTTGTGAAAAGGCTTCGTCTCTTTTGCCCGGAGCTTCAGGGTCTGCTTCTGTCTTCTTCTTTTGCGGTCCAATTCCTTTGTCCGTTCTTTTCTGTGCTGGCTCATGATACCTCCTTAATATTAAATAAACTCATCAACGTTATTTTTTAATGGCAGGTCGATTATGCCGTGCCGTCGGCGATATCTGCCACCCGGTTCGATTCGGCTGGAACTGAGTTTTTGTCCGGTGTGCCCGACTTTATATTGGCCTTACTCTGCTTAGCTATCCGGCGCTTTTCGGCCTTATCCATTTGTTTCTGCTGTTTTGCTTTTTCTTTCGCGTTTTTTCCAAAGTTGTACATGGGGTTTCCCATTTTTAATGCCTGTTTGCCTTTCTTTCAGGAGTTACTGAACAGGTTGAAAATAGAAAGGCACTCCGGGAAACTGATTTCATGGAGTGCCTTCTCTGTTAACATGATTTGATTACAGTGCCTGCACGTTTTCTGCTGACGGACCTTTCGGGCCCTCAGTGATGTCGAAACTGACACGCTGGCCTTCATTTAACGTCTTGAAGCCGCTGGCTTGAATAGCGTTGAAATGAACAAATACATCACCACCGCTGTCCTTTTCGATGAACCCGAAGCCTTTCTTTTCGTTAAACCATTTTACTTTACCTTCTGCCATAGTTCTAATCCTCCTTTCATAAATTTTTAAAAGTCGAATCAGCACGATGACCGAAGCCACGGGTATAATACCCTCCGCTTTGTCCCGATAAAATCGGGATTCGACTTACCAAATCCATTGCGCTACGCTTTCGGCATTTGAGTCTCACAATAAAAAAGCCACCAAGATTCCAAAGTACCTGGTAGCTAGCCTATGTGCTTCAAAATGTCTAAATCCAACTCTTATCTTCGCATCTTATTTATAAGTATCCGAAATTAACCGCACACTACAGCAATAGCGCATAATAGTCAACCTTTATTTGCATGGATAACGTTTTGTGTAAACAATATGGTGAAAATATATGACGCTTCTTCATATAAAGCGGGATGTTACGATGTTAGGCTTTATTGCTGTTTATTCCAGCGAACATCCGTTCCATCATCATTTTTTCCTTTCAAGCCACTTGAGCACAAAGTAGTTGGCAAAACCGATTACCACCATAGCCGACAAAAAAGCCGGATAAGCAATTTTCCAGTTATGAGGTCCAGTCATCATAGACCACTCGGACATCCCGCCGATTCCGGCCAGGAGTGTGAGCGGCATAAAGATCGTGGTGATGAAGGTCAGCCTCCGGACTGCCTTGTTTGTCTGGTTGGCGGCTTTCGTCATCTGGTTGTTGAGCATCGACAGATACATGTCCATGAGACTGGTGACTATTTCACGATAAGATTCAGTCAACTCGAAGAATTTTGTAAGATGGTCGTAGATGTCCCGATAGTGATAGATGGCTTTTTCCGGTATGAAGGGACAGTCTTTGCGGCAGATCTTAACGAGGATTTCCCGCTCATGGAAGAGACTCTTGCGGAGGTTCAAAAGGTCGCGACGCAATCGGATCATCTCGGCGGGGTTGAAATTGGAAACGCTGGCCAGCATGGTTTCTTCCTGGGTGTCCAGTTCATCTTCCAGCGCTTCAATGGCCAGAAACTTCTGGTCCACAACATGGTCCAGGATGACGTGCATCAGGAACGCCGGTCCGTGCCGGGCGCTCTCCATGTCTGTCTCCATGATGTGCTCAATGCCATCCAAAATCCGGCGATTGTCGGAATCGCGCTGGCTGACTGTCACCAGAAAATTTTCGCCGATAAACAGATCGATCTCGCCGATCGAAAGTATTTTGTTTGAATATCCAAAGGTATTGAAGATAATAAAAGTATTCCGGGGAAAGTCTTCCATCTTGGGAATCTGGTCTTCGTTTAAACAATCCTCAATAGCAAGATGATGGAGATCCAAAAGACCGATAAGAATCGAGAGTTCCTCTTTCTTTGGCTGGCAATAATTCAGCCAAAAAAAGCCGCCGTTCTTTGCCGCAGCCAGCGCGTCATCAACAGTTGCTACGCTGGTGAGTTTTCCTTTCGGGGAAATATGATAAAATTGTGATTCGGACATGACTGCCTCCATTAACTTAAAATGTGCATCTTGTACCATGGGCATACAGCCTTAAACTTTGGGGAATAGCTCAACTTCATCTCAGGATTCTCCTGGTTCCGGGAACTCTGGCTTCTGCCGCGTGAGAAAGGCGGAAATTCCGTGGATGCTTTCACCACTCGCAATGAGGGTAGCTGCTGCTTCCGTCTCCAACTCCAAGGTCTCCTGGGTTGTCAAATCGCCGGTTTTTCTGATCATGTATAGGGCATGGCGCACAGATCGGGGACCGTTTTGCGTGATGGAAAGAGCAAGGGACAATGCTTCCTCAAGAGCTTTGCCCGGTGCACTGATGCGGTGGATGAGGTCATACGCCGGGCCTTTGTCGTGTCTCTCCATAGCGGTTGATAATGGTTTAAGTAAAGGATTTTCCGGATTCACGTCAAATCCTGCGCAGAAAGCCTTGTCGCTGGCACCGGTGAGGACAATAACCCGCGGCAGGTTGCCCTTGAGTTCGGCAACCACCTTATCCAGACTGTCGAACATGTGCTGGTCGAGAGCATTTTGTTTTACCGGCCGTTCGAAAGTAATGATGGCTATGTGTTCCTGTCGCTTCAGACTGATACCGTAATCATTCATCTATAACTCCTTAAAAGTCAGGTCCTCTTTTTCAGTTGCTGAAATATTCTCCTGTCCATTTGCATGATTTAATAAAAACATCAATCCCCATTGTTCCGCTATTGATTACAAATTCACTCAAACCGAAATGTGGAGGAATTGGATTTCCCCCATCATAAGTGTAGCCGGGCGCTGTCCAGGGATAAGGGCTATTCACAGACGTCTGCGAATAGACATAGGTTCTGCGGTTGCTATACCATTTCCGGTAAAAGGTCATCCCGCACTTTCCGGACCCTGTGCAATTGTCACAGTAGTTTGGGTCACAGGGCATTTCCGAATAAATGAGAAGCGTATCGTCAAATTTTCGGAATCCATCAGCGGGAAATGCCAACTCCGCCTCATGATCGGAAACTTCCGGGTCTGCCGATGGCCGGAAAAGGTCGGCAGGGGAGACATACAGTTCGAGGATGCACGTGTTTTCCAGTGTCTGTGTTGCAGCAGGAGGAGGCAAACCGGGAGACTGGGCAACCCGAAGATGAGATTCGTATTTTCAGGAACAATAGCGGTTAGATTTTTTGAGATTTTTGCGGAGGTCATTGTCTGCGCGTCCTGGACTGCCGCGTTATATTCGGTCTGCGGGTCTATACTGGCGGAGCTGTCTTTGCTGCAAGAAGTGAGGGTCAGGCATGAGACAGCAAAAAATAATATGACTAAATATACCGGCAGTGGAGAGGTTTTAAAACGTAAAGTTTTCATATTTCCTCCTGCTTTCTGATGATCTGATACCATTAAATCCATTTCAGGATTCCGGCAAATACGATTAGCGCAATGGCGTTGATGGTGAAAAGCGAACCGATAAAAAGTTTTTGCGTCCGTGATTGCCAATCATGCACGTAACAGGCGGCAGCGAAGAACGGAATGTATACCGTCACAAAAACCGGGAAGGCGCCCCACCATCCGTAAACCCAGACAAATGTCGGCGTCCGCACCAGGAATATTTCGAGAATGGAGGCAAATGCGGCATTGGCAATTGTAAAGGCCAAACGGTTGTTCATGCCCATTATTTTCAGTGTTCAAAACACAGATCTTTGAATAATTATTAATTTGTCATTTCGACCAAAGGGAGAAATCTTTTAAGGTAAAAAAATAATCCAAACGTTTGTATTTCCCTGCTGTCAGCTTTTTCGAACTGTAGATTTCGCCGGAAGTTGTTTTTCTTCCATTGTATCGTTTCTTGTAGTAGCGGGCTATTCCCACCGAACCATCCGGTTCTGAATATTTGATTATTATTCCTGTGCAGGATTTGGTTCCTCCGCCTTTTGTGCTTGTGGGATAGTCTGGCATCCGCTGATTAAGAAAAGCATAACGAGATATACAATAGAGAGGGTAAAAATTGATTTGTTTTTCATCATATCACCTTTCCATGATTATCCGCTTTTTTCTATGTGCATTTTCGCCGTTTTAAACGCCAGGTCGGAGTCTTTAGTAAAAAGCCACCATTGCGGTTTTGTGGTATGCGGACCATTTTCTTTATCGCGCCCCCGGCAGTAAAACCAGTGACCGTAACGCTCAATAGTCGCAAATGGATGACTGCCGGGGCAAAGAATAGAGCATGGCCTTATCTCTTTAAAATAAATTGTTTCCGCCGGAGCTTCATCATTAGTCATATCTTCCGGCAATTTGACATGCGAAACATCAATGCCCTCGGCTTCTTTTTTATCCAGCCACTTGGAAATTTTCATTTCCGTTTTCTCCTTAATTCGACCATTTTAGTTATACTGTTCATTTATCATGACGACGGGTAAATTAATTAATAGCTGTATGCATTTTATTTGTCTTATTTGCGAATCGGCTGATGGGCTTTTTTGCCGTAAACGCGTTCATAAGCTCTGCAAAAAGGACACAGGTTGCCTTCAATTTTCTGGACAAACGTAAACGCCAGACCTTGCTGTTTTTTACGGGCATGGTTGCATACCGGACAAACAAGACAAAACGCTGCCAGTTTGCGGTCCATTTCTGAAATTTTAGGTTTTGGCGATTTTGCAGTCACTTTTGTTTTTGCCATTATTGCCTCCTTTAAATTGCTTTCTATAATTAGATATTTCAAATAGCTTTAAATTTATAAATCTATATTTTGCCGGCACAAAAGCAAAGAATGTTTGTGTGGATATTAGCTACAGCTCCCGCATCGTTTGTAATGATTTTTTTGTTGTATACAATGGCTTCGGTTGATCTGATTGTTGGGCCTTCCCCTGGTTTTTGCAATATTTCCAATACGCACCTGCTTCGGTGCATGCGTTTTAATACTTCTTTGTAAGGCAACCATTTATTGTAATTGATGCCATTGCTATAACGCTTTTCTTTTTCATTAACTTCGAAGATGTGAAAGTCGCATTTTATATCATGACTTACCAGAAACTCATATGTATGAATTATTTTCCGCAATCTGTTTTTGCTTATGTCACATGATACCAGATAATATCCGATGCCGTAAACAAGTACCGCACCCCACCAGAATAAATACATGCTGTGGGCATAATAGTTTCCCAGCAACAGGGATTGATCCATTTCTGTCCCGAACGTGAGTTTAATGCTGAATTCGGGAAAAAGAAGTCCCGGAATGGCAAAAGAAAAATTCCAGAGTGCACCGAAGAAAAACATCAGTCGATAAAAATTCTTGGATAACAACATTGTTTTACCTTCTTTTAAAAAACAATATCAGGCACAACGCCTTATTACAGACAAAAGCCTGTTTTATTTACCCGTGTATTCGGGATTGAAATTCGCTATAATCACCTGACGTGTTTTGTTTATAATTTCCGGGATTGTTTCGGAGGTGTAACCGCTGGTATCTATGGGGTCACCTACGACGACCTGGATTTTTCCCGGCTTTAAGGTAAAGCTTCCCTTACGCATGACGCGCCTGCTTCCATTGACTGTAACCGGCAGGATGGGAATCTTCCGCTGGACGGCTGCTACGAATCCGCCCTTTTTGAATTCGTGAATCTGACCATCGGGTGACCTCGTTCCTTCGGCAAACACCATCACGCTCACACCTTGGGGTAGACGGTCGAATCCCTTGTTGATGCTGTCAATTGCACTGGCGGTATTGGAGCGGTCGATAAATATGTTGCGCGAAGCATATAGGCAGTATCCGAAAATCGGAACTTTGAGAAGCTCCTTTTTTATAATCCACCGGAATTGAATGCCCAGTCTGGTGACTAACGCTATGATATCATAATGCGACTGGTGATTGGAAATAATGATGTATGAAGTTCCCTTTTGGATCTTATCCTTGTTTTTTATTTCCGTACGGACGAAGGAGACGGCAAGCATGGTGTATGCCCAGAGCTTGGACAGGGAGAACGCCAGATTACCGGTGCGACTTAGCATTCCTGCTGGTATGATGAAGATACAAAGTATAACGGTTGCCAGTGCTGCCCAAAGGTCAAGCCATGTAACACATATTATCTTGTATATTGATTTCATAGTATAATCTCCTTAACAGATACTTGTGAAGAAAATTTGTTGACATAAAAAATCATTAGCATTATATTCACTCCGCCCGAAAACTGGCTCCTGAAAAAGAGCCGCAAAGTCGGTGTTTCTTAACATTTTCTGCTGGGGAATCGTTCAATGGTAGGACAACGGACTCTGACTCCGTTTATTAAGGTTCGAATCCTTATTCCCCAGCCATTTTTATTTTTTGTCACCTCCGGCAATCTTAGCCCACGAATCCCTAAGTGGTACAACTCTGTTGAAGACAGGGCTCCCTTCTTTTGAATCCTTCGCGTCCACGCAAAAATACCCCAGTCTTTCAAATTGAAACTGGCTTCCCGGTGCGGCGCTTTTCAGGTTCTGTTCGGCATAGCACTCTGTAAGAGTTTCCAGGGAATTCGGGTTCAGATATTTAACAAAGTTCTCTTCGCTTCCCGGATTTTCAATATTGAACAACCGGTCGTACAAGCGCACCTCGGCGGGAACACAGTGCTGGGCCGATACCCAGTGGATAACACCCGGCACCTTGTGTCCGTCTGCTGGTGGACCGTTGAGAGTTGCCGGATCGTAACTGCAGTGCAGCTCCAATACTTCGCCGGTTTGATCGTCCTTAAACATGCTTTCGAATTTTATAACATAGGCATTGCGGAGGCGGACTTCACGCCCCGGACCCAGCCGATGATATTTTTTCGGCGGATTTTCCATGAAGTCGTCGTGCTCGATATAGAGCACTTTGGAAAAAGGAACTTTGCGCGTGCCCATTTCCGGTTTTTGCGGATGATTGGCGCACTCGAATTGTTCCACTTTGTTTTCAGGATAATTGTCGATAACAATGCGAATAGGCCGTAAAATGCACATTGCACGGGGAGCGTATTCGTTGAGCTCTTCGCGGATGCAGTGCTCCAGAAGAGCCATGTCGATCAGGTTGTCGTTTTTGGCTATGCCTATTTGGGCACAGAAATTTCGTATCGCCTCAGGAGTGTAACCACGGCGGCGCATTCCTGAAACTGTGGGCATGCGCGGATCGTCCCATCCTTTTACATAATCTTTTTCCACCAGTTCGATAAGCCGGCGTTTGCTAAGCACTGTGTAACTTAAATTAAGGCGGGCAAATTCAATTTGCCGTGGACGGTTGCCTGTTATTAGCCGCTCCACTATCCAGTCGTAAAGAGGCCGGTTGTTTTCAAATTCCAGTGTGCATATAGAGTGGGTAATACCTTCCAAAGCGTCGGAAAGACAGTGCGCGAAGTCGTACATGGGATAGATGACCCATTTTGTTCCTGTGCGGTAATGCGGTTCTCGTTTGATACGATAGATTACGGGATCGCGCAGGACAATGTTCTGAGAAGCCATATCAATTTTAGCTCGCAGAGTATGGGCGCCATCCGTAAACTCGCCAGCCCTCATTCGGCCAAACATATCCAGATTCTCTTCCACGGAACGGTTTCGATAAGGACTTTCCTTGCCCGGTTCGGTGAACGTTCCACGTTGTTCCCGTACTTCATCCGGGGACAAGCTGCAAACATAGGCATTACCGGTTTTGATGAGCTCAATGGCAAATTGATAAATCTTCTCGAAATAATCGGAGGCATAAAAAAGACGGTCATCCCAGTCGAATCCCAGCCAGCGGATATCACGGATGATCGATTCGACGAATTCCATGGATTCTCCGGCGGGATCAGTGTCGTCCAGCCTGAGATTGCAGGTTCCCTGATACTGTCGGGCAAGGCCGAAATTGAGGCATACGGACTTGGCATGCCCGATATGGATATAACCGTTGGGTTCCGGCGGGAAACGGGTAGCGACTTTCCCGTCATTTTTGTTGGTTTTTAAATCGTTGTCGATGATATCGCGGATAAAATCAGAGGGATTTGAACTTGCAACTTCCGTCATTAGTAAATTAAAACTCCTTCAGTTCCATAAAAAATTACCAAAAGAACCTATAATATTTATGGAAATATATCAAGGGCACAACTTCAGAATTATGGGGTCCGGTTGCGTGAATTTATTAAATTAATTTATTGATATTGTCCCGGTCTTTTAATCAGCCTGGCTTTAACCGGATTAAGCCCATATTCCCACGCCGCACTTATTACACCATTCAGACATGGTTTCTATGTAATACCGGTAATCTTCTTCACAAAAGAAGGTGTCCTGCCGACGATTGCCTCGCGGGGTGACATGATGAGGATATTTTGCTGCGACTACTCTTGCAATACGGCCCATGTTTATTGTCTATGACTATCATCACTGCTTGTCCAGAAAAAACTAGTATGGTGTCCGTACGCAGTAACAACTGCTTTATCTAGCGGGTTAAAGTCCCGTCCGGGGAATTGTCCGATTCACCCCGGTAGTTCAAGGGAGCGGCGTCCTGGTAACAAGTGAAGGAGGTCAATGCCACCGTTCGCGGCTGGGTCGGCTACTTTCATTATCGCAATTGCAGCAAAGCAATGGGCCATATACGGCGCCATGTGGAAGAGCGTTTGATCACGCATCTGCGCAAGCGGCACAAGGTCAGAGATCGGAAGGCGGGATACGCCAGGTTTACATACCGGGCGTTGTATGAGAGGTATGGGCTTTACAAAGTGCCGACAACGGCGGTCTGGAAGAGGGCGCATGCCTTGTAGTGAAGAACATCGGAAAGCCGTGTGCGGGAAAATCGCAAGCACGGTTTGATGAGGGAGGATTGGCTACGCCAATAAGGTGCGGCTATTTAGGCACCGTCAGACGAAAGGGACCCAAACAGATAAGTCAGCCTAAAGAGGTCATTGCCAGTTCTCTACTCTACCGGGATTATCGCGTTATCAAACGGATAGCGATCTACAGGCATTAAATCAGTTAGTTTTTGTCTCTTTGTCTGTTAACTTATCCGAAATGTAACCAAACAGGAGGCTGAGAGGTTTTGTGTACATCTTGTTTTTTCTTCTTTGGTTTGCTTTCAAAATTGCTGAGGGGACGTCAGTAGAAAGATAACGAATGCTGTCATCAATGTATTGGTAAACGGTTATTTTGTCACCATGCTTAATAGTGACTTTATAGCCTTTAAATTTATTTAAATAAGCATCTCTTGATGCCAGCCGTTCTTTGACCGATCCGGAAACAAGAATCATGTTCGCATCTCCGTAATTCATTATTCTTTGGGCGATATTGATGCCGCTACCGGCAAAATTTCTTTTGCCATTTATATCGGTAACTAAATTGTCATCATTTTCATTTATCCCGATTCTAACGTCAAATTTATGCGTCGGGTCTTTTTCTTTTTTATTATATTCGTTGATCAATTTCAAAATGTCCAAAGAAATACGGATATGAATATCGTATGGATTGGTAACATTTATAAGTCCGATACACATACCGTCACCGGTGGGAATATAAATCGCGTGATCGGTATCTATCTTGTATTCATTCGCAAGTTGTTCGACTATCTTATTTAAAGCTTGAATAACGGCTGTTTGACCTTCTACAGAATGAGTTGAATATTTGACGATGTCCAGAAATATATATTTTGCATAAACGGTTGAATCGTTTGCCATTAGTTTCTCCCTATAGTATGTTTGTCTGACAAGACGTTGCCTGCCGACCTTTGAAGCATAGAAATTTCAACCTTGTATGTCAAGAAATATTAGCCGCTTGTCCAGCCGCTGAAATATTAGCCGCTGAAGTGCTTCAAAGTAATACTCAACAGGATGTTGTCAAACGGCGAACTTGAAGTTTTTCTCGCCGAAAAGCCGCAGACAAGCATCTACTATATCCGGGTTATAAAGAATTCCCCTGTTTTTAGTAATTTCATTCAACGCTATATTAATGCCAAAGGCAGGGCGGTAAGGTCTGTGTGAAGAGATAGCTTCCACTACATCGGCTACAGCTAAAATCTGAGATTCCAGAAGAATTTGCTCTTCCGTTAATCCGTTTGGATAACCCGATCCATTTATGCGTTCGTGATGTTGCAGAATAATTTGAGCGACAGGCCAGAGAAAATCGATATCTTTCAGAATATTATAACCTGATTGAGAATGTGTTTTAATTAAACTAAATTCCAGCTCGGTCAATTTTGTTGGTTTGGCAAGAATCTCGGAAGGAATGGATATCTTGCCGATGTCATGAATCATACTGGCCATTCGGATGCCATCGATTTGTTCGTTGGTAAGTTTCATTTCCGACGCAATAGTTCTTGCCAGATCAGCCACTCTCCGTTGATGACCTGCCGTGTAGGGATCCCTTGTTTCCACGGTTACAGCCATTGCGTTAATAGTAGCGCCCAGAGATTTACGCAGGCGTTCGATGTTCTCCTGGCGTTCCTTTTCCATCTTTTTTCTATCGGTGATGTCTTGATCAATGCCCTGATAGTAAAGCAGGTTTCCCTGATCGTCCCGTATAACGTGCATATTGATGGATACCCATGTTTTACTGCCGTCTTTTCGGTAGAACTGAGCCTCATAACCTTTTACTGAACCTTCTTTTTCAATAATCTGAACTATCTTTGCCCGGTCTTCCGGGTGTACGTAGACTTGATGAGCAATGTCAGTAATATTTTTCACGACTTCTTCCGGTGATTCATATCCAAGTATATTCGCAAATGCCTGGTTTACTGTAATATGGCGACCTTCGGCAGTTGATTGGAAGATTCCTTCTTGAGCATCTTCAATAAGATGTCGATATTTTGCTTCGTTTTTCCGAAGTGCTTCTTCAGCCAGCCTACGCTCAGTAATATCGCGTACAATTCCTCTAAATCCTGTTGGTTTGCCTGATAAATCTTTGAGCAACGATACAGATGCTTCAATGTGTCTTTTAGTTTGGTCTTTTCTTATAATCTGCCAACCGAATTCCTTAGCTGGTTCCCCTGTTTTATAGACTTGATTAAGAACATGAAAAAGTTTTTTTGAGCCTTCTTCATCTGTATATTGCCGGTTATTCATACCCGTCATTTCTTCCGGGGAATATCCAAAGATTCGGCATAATGAACCGTTGAAAAAGGTAAAATTGCCTGCAAGATCGACTTCGTAATAACCGTCTTCGATATTTTCCAGAATATTCCGGTATTTTTCTTCACTTTGGAACAGCGCTTGTTCCATCTGTTTTCGTTTGTTTCTTGAATCGGCTTCGTCTAATTCTCTGGCTATGGCTGGACAGAGACGGGACATATTGTTCTTCATGATATAATCCTGAGCGCCCACGAGCATGCATTCCGCAGCCGTGTCTTCGCCGATCTTGCCGGATATAATGAGTATAGGAATATCGATGTTTGTTTCTTTTAATAAGGCAATGGCTGAAGGCGCACTGAATTGCGGCAGTTTATAATCACAAAGAATAATGTCCCATTGCTTCTCTTGGAGTGCTTTTCTCATTGCGGCGGCGGTTTCCACTCTCTCGTATATCGGATTGTATCCGCCTTTTTTCAGCTCACGGATTATCAATAAAACATCGTCTTCCGAATCCTCTACAATTAATACTCGTAGCGATTGGTGATTGTTGATTCTAGATTCCGTATTTCCTGCCACAGTCAAAATCCTTTCATCTGGCAAAGCGCGAAGTAAGAACTGCAAACGCTGCTGTTTTAAACCTTACGTAATAAAATTTATGATATTTAGTAAAAGGTCTGATATCATTTTAATTTTACTCCTGAATTATTTAAAGTCAACCCTAATGTTATTGTAAACGCTATTCTTTTATCGTTGATTATTTGTTAATATTACTCTGATAATGGGTAACTCAGTTCTATTCTGAACAAGCCTCTTGATGAAATTCAGAAAATGCCAACCACCGAAAAGCGCGAAATCCTGATGAAGCATCGCAAAGAAGAGCTTAAGAAGTTAATCGGCGTCTATTACGCACAGCGTGGCTGGAACGAGACGGGCATTCCTAAAGTAGAGACTCTCCAAAGAATCGGCCTGTGGAATTTCTTAAGCGACGAAGCCAAAGCAAAAGTCACCGCGATGAATGAATAGAAAAGACTGTCCTCCGCTGGCGGAGGTGTCACGCAGTGACGGAGGTGGAAATTGCAAGGATTGTGCACCGAATAGTCCGAAACGTTTCAAGTGTAAATCCAGTCACTATCGTCATACCGGTCGTAGATTGACCTTTAGGTTACGCAGGCCGGTATCCAGAACTATCATTTCGATAATTGCTTTTCAATCAAATCTAATAATTCTTTGTTCTCCGGTATGTCCGACATTGAATGACCATAATGCACAAAACGGACATTGCCGGATTTATCAATCATCACCTGCGCGGGCATTCTTCCCAATTTGAATATTTTTACTTCCTGTCCATACAATTTCAAAACCTTGTGCTCAGGATCGGGCAAACCGATAAACGGCAACTTTTCTTTTTCCCAGTAATTTTTGAAAGCCTCGGCCTTTTCCGGCCCGGCAACAATGATTTCCGTATCCAGCTTGACAAATTTTTCATAATCCTGGCGCAACTGCGCCATGTGCGCGCGGCAGAAGGGTCAAAAGAATCCGCGATTGAAAACCACCATCACGTTCTTTTTGTTTTTATAGTCGGAAAGAGATACGCTTTTGCCATTAAAATCGTCCAGCGTAAAATCCGGCGCCTGAACATTTAATTCGACTTTGGGCATAACGTTTATCCTCCTCAATCTTTTTTGTTAAATATACTCGCAATAATTATTAATTCAATTCGTTTTTAATAAAAAAGTAAAAACTGGATTCCCCGGTCAAGCCGGGGAATGACAATGGGGAGGTCTTTTATTCATTTTATTTCCTCATGTAAATATTTAACCACGTTTTTATGTAATTTTAAAGTAATTTCTGGACACCGGCCTTCACCGGTGTGACGATATAGAAAAGAAGGATTGAAATTTTTTATTGAAAAACGTAAAAATGTATTCAATCAATTTCGGGTGACATACTGTCGAAATAACGGAAGAAGGGCAGAAGATATTCAAAGAAAACGATTATCTTAATAAAGTATGCAAACAATGTGTGAAGAGCGTAGTGTCGTGTCAATCCAGAAATGTCATTTCGACCGCAGGGAGAAATCTAAGATTTCTCAGTTGTGAAGGCTCCTTCGAAATGACAGAGTATCGTTGACACGACAGTAGTGGAAATACTGAAAACTATCATTTAATACGCAGACAACTTTAAATAATGACGCACAATCTCTGCTGGTGTGTCTGGCTGGCGGCTCTTTTTTATTCGTGGACATGCGTTATTACGGCGGTCTTCCAAATCATGCTGAACTCCAGAGCGAACAAGAAGTATTATGACGCAAAGGTTCCCTTCATTAAAAATATTTCTCCAGGGGTGTTTACTCTGGGAATGATTCCGGTGACTTTGCTTATTGGATTTGTCGCGCTTTATATTTACTGTTGGATATTCTCTTTTTACGGACTTTTTCTTTCAGTATTTGCCGAAATGCAGCCTTTAAATCTTTTCGGCAGGAACGGTTTTATCAATTCTGATTTTTTCACACCGGTAACTTATCTTGCACAGATATACTGGCCGATGATACTGATAATGATTATCGCCAACGCGGAGGATTTTGTGCAAAAAAACGCGTGGCAAAGAATAGTACTTCCTTTCAAATCCAACGAAATAGTCCGCATTCATGTGATGATTCTTGCTTTGCCATTTTTAATGATGCTTACGTGGGCTTTTTCCAAAGGTGCGTATCAGCAGTTGACAATTGTTCTGCTAATTGGCATTTTTTATTTGATTCCTAAAAAACGGCAGAAGGACAAGACGATCGTTATCCAGGATTCCAACCCAACGTCTGGCGTAACACAGTGAGGCCAAATCTATGAACGTAATTGTTTGCCAGATGAATAAAAAGATTATAAAACCAACCCCATTCGGCACTGTTTGTGTCATCTGGCATGTATCAAGAAAAAACCCACGGATTTCCCATATTCTACTTTCCAGACCGGAGCTTGCGGCTGAAAATCGGGCGGCAATGTTTTTTTCTGATTCCAGAATATCCTCCTGTGCTGAAATTGACACGATAGCTTCTTCCATTAAGGCTTATCTTGAAGGAGAAAACATCAAGTTTTCTCTGAATCTCGTCGATTTATCTCCATATTCAAAATTTCAGCAGTCGGTTCTGCGCGCTCAATACTCGATACCACGCGGTAAGGTAAGCACTTATGGTCTGATAGCGGCGCATGTAGGTGCGCCCGGTGGAGCACGGGCGGTCGGCAACGTTTTGGCTGGCAATCCTTTCCCTCTGATCGTGCCCTGTCACCGGACAATCCTTTCCAGTCTTCACCTTGGCGGTTTTCAGAGTGGAGCGGAAATGAAGCGGGCTTTACTGGAGAAGGAAGGAATAAGTTTTGATCAGATGGGGTGCGTGAGATGTTCTCGATTTCACTTTTAAGACTCTTTTGCATCAGCATTATTTTGTCAAAGGGGGGCGGTTCATTCCTTGAAAGCCAGTAGATGCCCAGCAATTTAACGGTTTCCATGAATTCTATAAAGTCAACCGGTTTGGGAAGATAACTATTGGCGCCCAGTTTGTAACAAGCGATCACGTCATCCTCCGATATGCTCTCCGGTAGATTCGTATAAGGGGTGGCCGGATGAACGCAGCCAGATATAAGTACCATCTTTACATCGGTAACGTTGCTCTACATCTCTGTCCGATAAAGCGTTAATTCCTTCCACGAGGATCTATTTCACTGACGAAATCGCTCATATTGTCTGTGATGCGCCGGTATCTCTCTTCGCTCTCCTTCAACATTTCTTCCACCTGCCTGCTCAGCAAATCATTTTGAGCTTGCGATAAGTCTTCCTCCAGCTTCTTGCGTGCGGATATATTATTTAATAATGTTATCGCTGAGTTGACCATGGTTATCCTTTATTAGCTGTGAAAGGTGAAGAGTGAATATGGTTGTCATTGCGAGACGGCTCTCAGGCGCCGTGGCAATCTCGAAAATTAAATAGGGGATTGCCACGATGATCCAGGGACATCTACCCTGAAAGCGAGGGGACTGTTCTCACGGCCATTTTTATGCTTATATTTCTCCAATATTGCTGAGAAGATAGAGAATGTTGCATCATAATATTTACGTGCTTCCTCCAACAAAACTTTCTCGTCTTTACCGGTAAATCTTTCCGCTTATTTGAAACCTGGTGGTCAGTAAATATGATATTTTGTGGCTGACTCTAACTCCTCTTCATTTCACGTTAATTTTACTACGGAATTACTTAAAGTCAACCTTAATATTGTTATGGGGATAATCATTTGACTTGATAAAATGGCGGAGGAGTTGTAAAAATAATCCGGTTTAGTTATTATTAACAGAAGGAATAAAAGATGCCAATCACAGAAATTCTTGCACGCAACGCCGCTCTGTACGGCGAAGAAATATGCCTTGTTGAAATAAATCCTCAAATCAAAGAAATAAAAGCAAGCTGGAAAGATTACGAGCTTGTAGAAACCAATCCGGAAAATCGATACCGGCGGGTGATGACCTGGCGCGAGTTCGGCGACAAAGCCAACCGCTTTGCCAATTTTTTGCTGGGGAGAGGCCTGACCAAAGGACACAAGGCCGGTATCCTGCTGATGAACTGTCTGGAATGGCTGCCGATCTATTTCGGTATTCTGAAGACCGGCGCTCTCGCGGTGCCGCTTAACTACCGCTATACTGAAGATGAAATCAAATACTGTCTCGATCTGGCTGACTGTGATGTTTTGATTTTCGGACCGGAATTTACCGAAAGAATTGAAACTATTAAAGATAAGATTCCAAATGTAAAAATTCGTCTTTTTCTGGGACAGGACTGCCCCGAATTTGCTGAAAGTTATTACTCGCTTACAGCTTGTTGTTCATCCGTAACTCCCCAAATTACGCTTTCCGATGATGATGACGCGGCCATTTATTTTTCATCAGGAACAACCGGTTTTCCCAAGGCGATTCTTCACGATCATCGTAGCTTGATGACATCCTGCGAAGTAGAAATGAATCACCACAAACAGACGCGGGAAGACAACTTTCTTTGTATTCCGCCGCTCTACCACACCGGCGCGAAAATGCACTGGTTCGGAAGCTTTCTAGCGGGCAGTAAGGCTGTTTTGCTGCGAGGAGTCAAACCGGAATGGATAATCAAAGCGGTGTCCGAGGAGAAGATAACAATTGTCTGGCTGCTGGTCCCCTGGGCACAGGACATTCTGGATGCCATCGAACGCGGTGATATAAAATTAAAAGATTACAAACTGGATCAATGGAGATTAATGCATATCGGAGCGCAGCCGGTTCCGCCCAGCCTGATTAAACGCTGGAAACAATATTTCCCCAAACACGAATATGACACCAATTACGGCCTTTCAGAATCTATCGGGCCGGGTTGTGTTCATCTCGGCATCGAAAACATCCATAAAGTCGGCGCTATCGGAAAGGCCGGCTACAAGTGGGAATTGCAGATCATGGACGAAGACGGACGTCCTGTAAAGCAGGGCGAGGTGGGCGAACTTTGCGTAAAAGGCCCGGGCGTTATGAAATGCTATTACAGAAATCCGGAAGCGACCGCCGAAATTCTTAAAGACGGCTGGCTCTACACGGGCGATATGGCGCGTATGGATGAAGACAGATTTATCTATCTGGTTGACCGCAAGAAAGACGTAATTATCACCGGCGGTGAGAACATTTATCCCGTGCAGATCGAGGATTTTCTGCGTACGCACGACGCGATCAAGGATGTGGCTGTGATCGGTCTTCCCGATCACCGTCTGGGCGAAATCGTTGCCGCGATAGTTGAGTTAAAGCCGGGTGCTTCATCTTCTGAGGCCGAGATTGCAGAGTTCTGCAACGCACTGCCTCGTTACAAGCGTCCGCATAAAATAATTTTTGAAAAGGTGCCACGCAATCCCACCGGGAAAATCGAAAAGCCGAAGCTCCGTGAAAAGTATTACGGCGGGAGCCTTGTGGAAGCGCAGACAGAGAGTCGTTAAATAAATAAAGGAGAAATGTATGATTGCTTATCAGCTTTCTATTTTCGCGGAAAATAAGTCCGGAAAACTTGCTCAGATAACCGGTGTTCTGGCTAAAGAAAAAATCAACATTCGAGCGACGACGATAGCGACGGCGGATACCTTCGGCATTATCAATCTGATTGTTGATGATCCCCGGCGTGCCGAAGCGGCTCTTTCTACAGCGGGAATGACAGTGCATTTGCGGGAAATACTGGCTGTTTTGATTCCCGATGTTCCCGGTGGATTGGATAATTTGATGCAGCTGCTTTATCAGGAGGGTATCAATATCAATAACGCTTATGGTTTTTTGCTGGAAAGTTCGAAAAAAGCAGTGTTTGTGGTTGATGTCGATCAGATGCAAAAGACGGAAAAACTACTGGAACAGAAAGGATTTAAGACGCTGGATGTCCAATCACTTTCCAACATGTAGCACTTTTTCATTTCTTGTCACTTCGACCAGAGGGAGAAGTCTTGATGCCTTGTATTTTTAGATTCCTCATCCCGAGAAATCGGGATTCGGAATGACATTTTTATAATATATTTATGAGCAAGGGGGAATTTATGGCGCATACAGATAAAGGAAAATATTTTAAGAAACATGATCAGAGTATTGAAGTAGACGAAGACCTGAAGAACGAAATAATAGAGCAGGCAAAGAATAAAGGTATTTCATGCAAGAAAGCAGAAGAAATTGCCGGTGAACTCGGGTGTTCGTTGGAAGAAACTGGCCGGACAATTGATATTCTTAATATTAAAATCACCAAATGTCAGCTGGGGCTCTTCGGTTATGGTGAGACCAAAAAAATCGTTCAACCGTCAAAAGAAGTTACACAAGAGGTGAAAGAAAAGATCACATCATCATTGAAAGACGGGAACCTCTCTTGTGCGACTGTCTGGAAAATTGCTTTGGAATTAAATATTCCACGCATGAAAGTTTGTGCAGATTGCGAAGCTTTGGAAATAAAGGTTAAGCCTTGTCAACTGGGAGCGTTTTAAACTAGTGTAGTGTTACATAAATATCTTTTCCGTATGTCATTTCGAAGTCCCGCAACTTGCCCGGAGCATTTCGGGTACGCGGGATCATACTCCGCGAGAAATCTTAATGATCATAAGAATATACAAGATATCTCCCGTTGGTCGATATGACAAGGTTTCATTGAAACACTACACTGCAAAGACATTAGTAATATAATTTCAAGTAGCTTTGCAGTAATTTGATCATCAGGTCGGCATTTTTACGGGTACCGGCAATGATTTCTTCCATAGTTAAAGGTTTCTTCAAAAGTCCGTTGCCAAAATTATCTATCGAACAGGCACAAGCGTAAGGTAAATCCAATTCCAGCGCGATTACCGCTTCATTGGCCATAGTCATACCAACTATATCGGCATAATTGGCTATCATTTTAATTTCCGCTTTTGTTTCCAGCCGGGGACCCTGCATTTGCCAGTAAGTTCCCTTCTTGACAACTTTAATTTTATTGCTTCGTGCAGCTTTAATAAGCTTTTGCCGCACATTTTCGTTTAGTGACGGAGTGATATGAACGGCTCTGTTTTTATGAATAGTCGGGGTAGGTGTCAACGCAATAAAATCATCGGGAATAACTATCATTCCCGGACATAAATCTTTTTTTAATGAACCCGTGGAATTAATGCTGACTATTTCGGTTACGCCCAGATCTTTCAGCGCCTGTAAATTAGCACGATAATTGATCAAATGCGGTAAAACATAGTCATTGGGGGTGTGGCCATGTCTGATGATCCATGCCATTCTGTCTTTGAGTAGAACTGATGCCCGGCCATATTCATTTCTCATCGATCTGGTCGCGCTATTCCTTAATAAATCGCTTCTTTCTAGGACTAATTTGTTGGAAATAACTCCCAAAAGACCCATAACATCTCCTTTGCTACTTATGCTTTTATAGCAAATTAATTAAAAGTAGTCAAAGGTGCAGCTGTCTTTATGCTGTCAGATAGCATTTGACTTTCTAAGTTCTATTATGACATATAAACCAGCAATAGAAAAATTATGGAGGATGTGATTCATGACCAGTCAATTCTTGGGTGTAGCCACCGACGATAATTTTGAAGGTGAAGTTCTTAAAAGCGACAAACCGGTACTCATTGATTTTTGGGCGCCATGGTGCGGGCCTTGTAAAGCCATAGGTCCTATTGTTGAGAAACTTGCCGAACAATTAAAAAATAGCGTTAAAATCATGAAGTTAAATGTTGATGAAAATCAGAAAACAGCAATTAATTACGGCGTTCGCAGTATACCAACTCTTATTCTTTTTAAAGACGGCAAGGTCCTGGATACGCTCATCGGTCTTGCCCCTAAAGAAAGATTGGAAAGTTTTGTTAAAAAAAGTTTATAAATCGCGAACTTGCCGCGAGAAGGTTGAGATGCGTGAATTTTAAAATATTCCGAAAGATAGTGGGATCAAATACAGTTTTATTAATTTTATTGCTGACTTTGATTTGCAGTGGTTGCTCGTTTGTTAATATTTTCGGCAAACATGAACCGACAAAGGCAACTCCCGAAGGACTGTACTCGCGAGCTTCCGTCGAGTTTAATGGCGGTCATTATAAAAAAGCACAGGAATCTTTCCTGCGGCTCAAAGAAGAATATCCGTTGCACGATCTGGCGATTTTAGCGGAAATAGGTATCGCTGATTCCTTGTACAGTGATAAAGAATATGCGGAAGCAGAAAACGCTTACGGCGACTTTATCGCTCTTCATCCTGTAAATGAAAATGTACCTTATGCGCTTTATCAGTTGGGGATGTGCCATTATAATCAGATAGGAGATATTGATCGCGACCAGACGGAAACACTTCTAGCTAAAAAAGAATGGGAAAGGCTTATGGCGCGTTATCCGGAAAGTAAATTTTCCGCTATGGCTGAAAAACTGGTTCGGGAATGCAAACAAAAGCTGGCGGAGCATGAATTTTACGTAGCTAAATTTTATATGAGACAGAAAAAATATCAGGCTGCCCTCTCGCGTTTTGAAGAGTTGGCACGTGAGTATCCCAATGTCGGCCTTGATTATAAGGTAGAATATTTCATCAGTGAAACCAAGGCTAAAATTGCCGAAGAAGAACAATTAAGACTAAAGAAAATAGAGAAACTAAAACGTAAAGAAGAAAGAAAAAAGAAAAAAGAAGAAAAGTTAGAGCTTTTTTCAGCTCCTTTTTCAACGTAAAGAAGAAAGAAGAAAAGAAAGCTTCAAAGAAATAATAAAGATTACGAAGCTTTTATGGAATATTGGCTTCTTTGATTTCCCATTTTAATTCTTGTGATAATTTCCTGCCGGGCAATTTCCGGGTTGGCGGAAGTATCAATCTTAAAATAACAATCCGTTGCCACTTCGTTAATTGCGTCGAAATCTTTTTTTTGCTCTTGAAACAGTTCCCATCGGCCGTCCGAAGCGTTGTCGTTTTCCAGCATCCTCTTCTCCAGTCTTTTTCTGGTAATTTCATCAGGGCAGATGCACTCCAGAATATAAAAGCGAATGCCGAGATTCTTGGCCATCTCCAGAGCTTTTTGCCGCTCAGCCCGTTTCTTGAAAGAAGCATCGATGATTACGGCTTTGCCCTGTTTAATTTTTTGTTCAGCCAGTTCGTATGCCTTGTCATAAATAAAGCGGGAGACGTCTTTGGAATAAATCCCTTTTCCGAAATTTTCATAACGCCGTTCAGTGGGTTTCATATCGAATAATTCTTTGCGCAATATATCGGTGCGGATGATTTCCGCGCCCAGGCGGGCGGCCAGTTTTCTTGCCTGGCAGCTTTTCCCCGAACCCATTAATCCCGCGGTTAAAATCAAGACGGGTTTACCCAGACGGGCGGCGTAAGTATAAGCAAGATCGAAATATTGTGTTGCGGTTTTTGTAATTTGTTTGCGTTCATTCTCTTGAAGTTCCTCCTGACCCAGACGAAAACTTGTTACTTTTCCGCGCACGTAGGCATAATAACAGCGGTAAAAATTCAGCAATACGGGCAGATCGGTATCGCCGGAATATCTGATATAAGATTTTATAAAAGCGCCGGCGTAACGGGAATAACCGTTGAAATCAATATCCATAGTTAAAAAAGCCACATCTTCCACAATGTCGCCGCACCGGAAACGTTCGTTAAATTCGATGCAGTCAAAAATGATTATTTCGTTGGCAATGCAGATATGGTCCAGATGCAAATCGCCGTGGCATTCTCTTATTTTATGATCGGTAATTCTTTTTTCGAAAAGAGTTTTGTTTTCGGCTAAAAATTCCCCCATGTAATTATTGATGAATTTGTATTGATATTCAGGGATCGTTACATTGATGTAATTCAATGTTTCGGCGAAATTTTCCTCTATATTGTGACGAATGTTTCCGATATTTCCCATTTCGTCAATGTGGCCGCCGGTTTGTGCCTCTTGATGAAAAGCAGCAATTACTTTAGCCAGATTATCCATATCTTTTTCATCGGCCAGACCTTGGAAAAGCAGCGTCTTAAGCATTCTATCAGCGGGAAGTTTCTTCATTCGTACGGCATAATCAACAACCTCAACTCCTTTGTTGAGTGTGATATTTCCCCGGGCGTCCAGAGATATGGCTATGACATCCAGATATGTGTCGGAGGCAAGACGTTTATTCAATCTCAACTCTTCTTCGCAGTAAAATCTTCTTTTTCCCGGGGTGGTGAAATCGAGAAAATCAAATTTAACCGGTTTTTTGACTTTATAGACGAAGTCTCCGGCAATGAAAACATAAGAAATATGAGTTTCGATAAACTCAACCTCTGCCGGACGGTGGGAATAAAAATCAGTCTTTTTCATGGTTTCAATTAACAGAGAATGAGTCATAAATTTTTCCCGTGAATATTCTTTCCGGCAAACGACGTGCCTTTTAAATATCCAGTTTAGTTTCTCAATAGAACATTGTCATATCGACCAGAGGCGAAAGCCCGGCGTATGCTCGGGGAGATATCTTTTTTTTATCAAGATTTCTCGCGGAGTATAATCCCGCGCACCCGAAATACTCCGGGCAAGTTGCGGGACTTCGAAATGACAGATTGTATGGATATTTATGAGGCACTACACTAAACCAATCATCTGTTTATAATCAAGTCAAAAAATCTTGCTTGCGCTAAAAAACCATTCGTGATTATTTAAAAATGTAAAAAATGGAGTTATATATGTTTAAAAAACTGCGCTACATAGCAAGAACCAAAGTTGCCGGTGTTATAATTTACCGGATCCTGCGTCTGTATTGCGCTACATTGCGCCTGAAAGTAGAAAATGAAGATGAATGTTCCCACTATCTGGAGCAAGGAGGAAAAGTACTGCTTTGTTTGTGGCATCAACAGTTTCTTCTGGCCATTCCTTGTTTCACTATATATAAGAAGTATCAACCCGGTGTCATGATATCTAAAAGCCTTGATGGAGATATTGCTTCCAGAGTTGTTGAAGCAGGCGGAGCTGTCGCGGTAAGAGGTTCGTCTTCGCGTGGAGGTATTGCCGCTTTAAGAGAAATGATACAAAGGATAAAACGATACCATCTCGGGGTTCATATCCTGGATGGGCCGCAAGGCCCTGCGGGAGTTGCCAAGCTTGGCGCTATTACCCTTGCCAATGAAGCTGGCGCCATTCTTGTTCCAGTTGTGGTCAGTGCTGATCGTGCCTGGTATTTAAACAGTTGGGACAGATTTATGATTCCCAAACCTTTTTCCCGCGTTACTGTAAAGTTTCTTCCTAAAATCGAACTACCCCAGATAATGGATAAAACTGAATATGAGAATCAGAGAAAAAAGATAGAAGTTGTAATGGGGCCTTATCTACATCTTTAAAATTGGAATTAGTGGTGTTCCAGCCACTTGGCCAACAACTTTTTTTCTTTCCCTTCCCATTGCGGAGAATAACGGATTTGTAAAAACGAATCGTAAAGACTGTCAATTGTCTTGACAGCTTCTTCAATAAGGTAAATACGCTCCAGAAGTATTCCCGACTGGTCTTCCTCATTATCCTGCCAGTCTGTCACGGGTAGTTTCAAAGATTGAAAATGGAAAGAGTCCGCTTTAAGAATAAATTCCCATTCATTTTTATCATGAATTAGTTTGATTCCCGCCTCTTTAACTTTTTTCCCCTGGCGGATTGCTTCCTTGCCTTCTTTGTGTTCAGCGTGAATTCCATGGCAGACGACTCCCTGTGAATATTCGCCTTCTCCTGCTTCTAAAACTATTTTTTTTAAAAAATTAAGTTCAACTTCTTTTGTTTCCGAAATATTTATCCTGCCGTTTCGTTCTTCCGATTTGAACCAGAGCCAGGTCAGAAATTCCCGGCCGGTCAAAGAAGCCGTATCTGCAGATTCGGGATTTTTTGTTATCAGATTATTTTCCTGCGGCGAAAAAGGTCTAAGATTCAGGGCAAATGTTTTTTTAAACATATCCGCGAAATCGTCAACTACCTTTTCGGCCAGTGAAGAAAAATAAATTGTTTTTTGCCCCACACCCCAGCAAACATCATAAAAGGACGGTATAGCGTCAAGTCTGGTCAGAAGTTCCAGTTTTACCTTGTCTTTAATTCCCGCGGCCATTGCTTTGTTGATTCTGTTTTTACCATTTTGGGCAAGAAATCGCCTTTCTTCTTCCATCAGTTTGATTTTCATCAGCTTGGGCGAAATAAGTTTACGGTCAATGCGCAAAGAGAAAATTAGGTAATCGCCCAGCGCGTAATTGGCTTTTTCAAAATCGGTATCCAATACGTCAGTAAGAGAAACCCAGCCCAGCCTTTTTTCTTCGGTTGATTTGGATGCGTCCCTATACGCGTTGGCTTTAATACGGCTGTTGACGAAATTTAAAAATGCCTGCGGCAACTGGCCTTCTACATGAAAACGAGCGAAAGTAAAATTTCCTTTAATTAGTCCCATAATTAACACCTCGATGGGTTGCACCGTATATTATTAGACCTGAATATGTCAAGAATTTATGTTGGGTAATTGTACTAAAAAGATCAAATATTTTATGAACATATTTATGTAATATTATCCATAGACAGAGTTTTTTTTTTATGTTAGTGAGCTCCATATTCCGGGGTCTAAGTAAATGAAAATTAAAAAAATTGGCATTATCGCCAACCTTGAAAAAGAGAAGATTGCCGACCACGTTAAATCGTTGAAAAAATGGCTGGAAGAAAAGGGTGTGCAGGTATTTCTGGAAATGAAGATTTCCAGAAAAGTTGCTCTTGACGGAGGACTGAATAGAACCGACCTGGCAAAAAAATCGGAACTTATTGTTGTTTTGGGCGGAGACGGCACAATGTTGCGCGCGGCTCGTTATGTGGCCGGACATAAAGTTCCCATTCTGGGAATAAATATGGGCAGTTTCGGCTACCTTACTGAAGTAAATTTAAACGAAACCCACTCGGCTCTGGAGTTGATTATCGGAGGGAAATTCGAAACGGAAAAAAGAATGATGCTTGATGTGAGCATCAGGCACGGTAAAACCGTTACCGATGTCGGCAGTGTTTTAAATGATGTAGTAATTAATCGCGGCAGTCTTTCCCGTATGAATGAACTGGAACTGGAGGTTAACGGCAAATATCTGACAACTTATAAAGGAGACGGTTTAATTGTTTCCACTCCTACCGGTTCCACTGCCTATTCGCTTTCCGCCGGTGGTCCCATTGTCTTTCCCGGGAAAGACTTGATTATTATTAATCCCATCTGCCCCCATACTCTGACTAATCGTCCCATCATTTTTTCGGAAGATTCTATTTTGAAAATAATTCTCTGGTCCAAGGATAAAGGTGCTATCTTGACATTGGACGGACAGGAAGCTTACAAAATCGTATCCGGCGATGTCGTAACTGTTAAAAGATCCAGGCATGCGACAATGCTGGTTCTTTCTCCCTACCGCAGCTACGGTGAAATTCTGCGTTCCAAGCTCGGTTGGGGTGACTTACCTCCGGGAGCTGGAAAAAAGAAGAATGCTTAATGAATTGAGCATTAAAAATTTTGCCATCATTGATGAACTCCAGGTTTCGTTCGGCAAGGGATTGAATATTATTTCCGGCGAAACCGGCGCCGGTAAATCAATAATTATCGGTGCGGTAAGTCTTCTTCTGGGCGACAGAGCGACGACGGAAATAATCAGAACCCAGGCTGACACGGCTACTGTTGAAGCAGTCTTTGATATCTCTGCCAACAAGCTATTACGGGATAAAATTGCGACTATGGGTTTTCCTGACGAAGAAGAGTTGATCATTCGTCGGATTATTTCGCATACAGGTAAGAATAAAGCGTTCATCAACGGACAAATGGCGACGCTGAGTAATCTGGCTTCCGTCAGTGAATGGCTGATTAATATTTGCGGTCAGCGTGAACATCAGATAATTCTCAACGCCGAAAATCATATTAACATTCTGGATGAGTTCGGCCGGTGCCTGCCTGACAGATCAGCCTACGAAGAAATTTATAATCAGTACCGGCAGATCAGGGCGCAGATAGAGAAATTACAGGATTTGAGCAAAAGCCGTGAAGAGAAAACTGATCTGTTTAAATTTCAGTTGAAAGAGATTCAGGATATTAATCCCCAGCCGGCGGAAGACGCAGCGCTGGCCGATGAAAAAAAAGTTATCGCTAATTTTCAGAAATTGTCCGGTTGGGCAAATCATGCCTATGATTTGCTCTATGGAGAAACGGATTCCGCCATCGTTAAATTGAAGGAAGTGCAGAGCCAGATAAAAGAAATAAAAAAAATAGACGCCAGTTTCCAGCTTGCCGACAAGGATATTGATGAAAGCTTTATCACTTTGCAGGAAACAGCTCTGGCGCTGCGTGATTACGGTAAAAATCTTTTTTTTGATTCAGAGCGTTTGGCACTTATCGATGAACGCCTTGAAGTTCTAAACCGGCTTAAACGCAAACATGGCGGCTCTCTGGAAAATGTTCTGCGCCGGAAGCAGGAAATAGAAGAAGATTTGAACAAGGTTTCTTCGGTGGAGGAAGAGCTGGAAAAGCTAAACAGGGAAGAAGAAATAATAAAAAAGAATCTACGCCAAAAAGCGCTCGAACTTTCCAAAATCAGAAAACAGGCGGCGAATAAATTGCAGGAGGCGGTGGATAAAGAAATACACGAGCTGAATATGCCTTATGCTTCTTTCCATGTTAATTTTAATAAATGTGCCGCTGATAAAAACGTTGAATCATTCGAGCAAACGGGAGGAGACGAGATTGAATTTTACCTCACCGCGAATAAAGGCGAAGACGCAAAACCACTAAACAGTATTGCGTCTGGTGGTGAATTATCGCGGATAATTCTGGCTTTGAAAAATGTTTTGTCGCGCACCGGTTCCGTGGCATCAATTGTTTTTGATGAAGTGGATAATGGCATCGGAGGAGCCGTGGCTGAGATTGTCGGCCGGAAATTGAAAGCCGTCTCCGCCAATCATCAGGTTATCTGTATAACACATTTGCCCCAAATTGCCTGCTTTGGAGATAACCATCTGCATGTTTCCAAAAAGGTTACGAAGGGCAGGACGATAACATTTATAAAAGAACTTGATGGTGAACAGAAAGTGGAAGAAATCAGCCGCATGCTTGGTGGTGTGAATGTCACCGAAACAACACGGGAGCATGCCCGGGAAATGATAAAAGGATCTAAAGCATCTGGATTTTAATTTAGGAGATAAAAAATGCTGAGAAAAGCGCGCATCGATGATGTGAAAACTATTCACCGCCTGATAAATTTGTCGTCCGGAAAAGGCGAAATGCTGCCCCGTTCTCTAATGGATATTTATAATTCTTTGAGAGATTTTTTTGTTTATTATGATGAAGACAAATCACAGGTGACCGGTATTTGCGCCATGAATATCATATGGGAAAATCTAGCCGAAATTCGTTCACTCTATGTAGATGAAAATTATCGCAAAAGAGGTATCGGCCGGGAACTCGTGGAAGCATGTGTTTCCGAAACCATTACTTTGGGTCTTTTTAAAGTATTCACCCTTACTTACAAAAAGGATTTTTTTATTAGATTAGGGTTTAAGGAGATTGACAAGAATTTGCTGCCGGAAAAGATTTGGGCGGATTGTTTCCGCTGTTCCAAATATCCCGACTACTGCGACGAAGTGGCGATGATTGTGGAACTATGAAATACCCATTCAAAATTTCTCTGTTGTTGATCATGGTCGTTTTTTTAGGTGGCTGTCTGCGCGGTGTCCCGAAATATCCGGTAAAGCCTTCCGAGGTTTTTATTCCCGTTGCCGCCAAGGACATTGATTTTGCCGATGATCTTGATACGGATTCGCTGGAATTGGCTATTGAACGCAGTATTAATTATTATGAAAATGCCGGACGCAACAAAGTTTACCGTGTCGCAGACAGATTGATCAGCGCGCAACAATTAAAAGAAACACTTAAAACGTTTCAAATGATTTTGCGCAAGACGGGTAATAAAGCCGATTTAAACAAAATAATTGTCGCAGAATTTAATGTTTATCGTGTTGCCGGATCAGGCAGCTCTTCCGGCTCGCTTTTTACAGGCTATTACGAACCATTGCTGGAAGGTTCTCTTAAACGTACCGATAAATACAGGTATCCGCTTTATCGGGTACCGCCTGATTTAGTTAAAAAAGAAAGCCAGATTGGCCGGATGAATGACGGTAAATTCGTTCCCTATTACAACCGCCGCGAAATTGACGTTGAGAGGGTTTTACAGGGGAAAAATCTGGAACTTGTCTGGGTATCAGATCCTGTGGAGTTGTTTTCGCTGCACATACAGGGTTCCGGTAAAATTAAGCTGGAAGATGGTACTATTTTGACAGTTGGTTTTGCGCAGACCAATGGCAGACCTTTCCGCAGTGTAACTAAATTCATGCTGGAAAGCGGTAAAATAAACAGCAGCGAAGCCTCTTATCGTCATGAGTTTTTAAGAGGAAGAAGTGATCAGGAAATTTATGACGTACTGAGCCATAATGAAAGATACACGTTCTTCCGTTTTCTGGAAAAAGACCCTGTGGGTTCTTTAGGAGAATCAGTAACCCCGGACAGATCAATAGCGACCGATCCAGACTTTTTTCCGGAAGGAGCACTGGCATTTATCAGTTTGCGCAAACCGGTTTTCGACGCAGATGGCAATATTAAAGAAAGGGTAAACTTTTCGCGCTTTGTGCTCAGTCAGGATAAAGGTTCGGCAATAAAAGGTCCAGGCAGGGTGGATATTTTCTGCGGGTTTGGTATTGAAGCGGAAAACATGGCGGGGACTCTCAAGGAGAATGGGGAGTTGTATCTGTTGTTGAAGAAATAAATTCATTTTTGTATTTATATAAAACTTTCTTCCTCCTATCATGAATTCGTATATAGGATGTATAATAGTTATGTACTATTAACAGGAAGGCAGGTCAGATAAACGCTTGTATACATATTCACCATACTCATGTGCACACCGTTATGTAAAATGATAGAGGTGTGAAAGGGATAAAAGAGACGCTTTTTCTTTAAAGGCTTTTGTCCAACCAACTTTCATGGAGGTTAAAAGATGTGGGATGCTTCAAAGTGTGATTTTTGTGGTGATTGTCTGGTAAAGTGCCGTTATGTCGATTACGATAAGGACAAGGCCGTCAGCGAAATAAAACTTCTCATGGAGGGAAAAGCGGCTGATATATTGGACAAGTGCATTACCTGTAATGCATGCTTTCAATACTGCCCGACTGGCGCCGATCCAGCTAACCTAATCTACAAGATGCAGGAGAAGTTCGGGAGTCCGATCTCTGTGAGTTTTAAACCTTTTATTGATTCAGTGATAAAGACATTTGAACACGGTAGCAAGGACGTTCAGGTGATAGAAGGGGAGCCTGATAAGCCTGCCCTCTCCTTTGATTCCTTCCCGTTCACCCAGTTTCCGGACGGTACGCTTGAAAGCAGATTGTTCAAGGGCATGACCGTGGTTCGCGGAAGAAAGTATGTTTCTTTAGTCGGCATGGCCCATATGGGCGGAGCGAGCCTTGCGGAAAGATACGGTCGGAAGGTAATCGATGCATTTGCTGAACTGGACAAAGACATCGTTTATATTCATAATGAAGGATATATTCTGGCGCATGTCAAAGCCAGGGAGCTTGGTATAGATGTGCCCTTCAAGTATATGCACCTGTTCGAATATATGCGTGATTATCTTATGAACAATAAAATCGATATAATCAGGTTGAACAAAAAAGTCGCCTATCAGCCGAATTGTGCCATCCGGTGGTTACCGGAACAGGATGTCTGGCTTGATGAAATATTCGGGCTTATCGGAGTACAACGCGTTTCAAGAAAATATGAGGGCGTGAATGCCCTCTGCTGCGGCGGGCCGGCTCTCTTCGTAAACAGAGATCTCGCGATGAACATCCAGGGCGACAATATCAAGGACGCGATGGATAACCGTGCCGAGGCCCTGATAACGATCTGCCCCATGTGCGATACTGTGATGCGCGGCGAGACTTCAAAAGCCGGTTTGCCACAGATATTTATTACCGATCTGTGCCGTATGGCCCTAGGTGAGGTACCATGGCCTGTAAGCTAAAGTGTTAGTGTTTTTTGTCTTCAACAGGAGTTTTAAATTAAAGCGTATGTTACACAATTCATACTACCGAGTTTCTGTTAGTTTCCTCTACTGAAACTTAGTATGTGCAATAACAAGATAAGGCTTAATTAATTCAAATTGTAGCTGATGGTAGCTTACTTTTTTCCGAAAAAGTTCGCGCAGGTCTATGTAATTTTTTTTCGTTCACGCAAGAAACATCTAGGGTCTTCCGCCAGATAATCTCCGCTATAGGCCAGAGCGCGTCCGCGACAACCCCCGCATACTGTTTTATAGTTGCATTCACCGCAAGCGCCTTTTAAGAGTTTTTCCCTGTTGCGTAAATTCCGAAAAACTGTTGATTCATAGTAAATATTCTTGAAATCCATTTTTTTTACATTACCGGCGCTTACTTCCACAAATGGACATGGCCAGACATCGCCGTTGGCTTTAACGTAGACGAAACCTCGACCTGCTGCACATCCGTGAAAAACCTTGCCGGCAAGTTTCAGCATGAGGCCATCGCGGATACCGTTTTTCTCCAGCAGATGAGGCCAGTATTGAGGGCCGGCGACCGGTTCTATTATTGTATGAGCTGTTTTTTGTTTGAGCGCGATCAGTTCACTCAGGTATTGATTGGCAGATTTCTTTAATGTGGCCTTTTCAATTTTCTCTCCGCGACCGACAGCTACGAGCTGATACATCAGCATGATACCTGCACCGCAGTTATCAACGAAATCGATGAGTTCAGGTAAATCAGATATATTGTATTCCATTGCCGTAGTGTTGATTTGCAGAAGAATGCCTGCTTTTTTAGTGGCTTCAATAGCGCGAAGCGCCAGATCGAATGCTCCCGGTTTGTTGCGGACCATGTCGTGAATATCAGGATTGGCTGCGTCAATACTGATGGCATTACAGACGACGCCATGATCTTTCAGTTTAAAGGCCATTTCTTCATTGATTAAGGTGCCGTTTGTGGCGATAATATTGGCCAGCCCCGCCTTTTGAGAGTGTCTGAGCAATTCAAAGATGTCCGGTCTCACCAGTGGCTCTCCGCCGGTATAAACCAGAGTACGGAATTCGCTGACGGAGGCGATCATGTCAATGAGCCTTTTGCCTTCATCGGTAGTAAGTTCGTCGGGTTCGGCATTACCGCTAATGGCGTGGCAATGAATGCATCTCAGGTTGCATGCTCCGGTTACTTCCCAGGCAGGATGCCCCGGATATCCGATGCAACCCATACCCCAGGAACCGTTGGCCACAGGTATAGTTCGAAAGCCGTATTTCAATACCCAGCCGGGGAAATTCTGCCAGCCGTTCAGATATCCCATAAGCATGGAACTGCCCAGTTGTTTAAACAACAAAGAAGGGGGATTATAAAATGATTTAACTTTGTTTTTAGTCTTCATAGTTTAAGTTTTAAATGTATACCAGAATATAAACAAGGGACGTTCCCAGATTGACTGCTATATTCAAGCCACATAATTTCTCCAGCATTTTCTTGTCTTCATACTTGCCGCGTAGCATCATCACAACAATAAATAAAGAAATAGTTAATACAGGCAGGTAGAGATAGACAATCTTAAAAGCAATTCCGAAGAATGGTGAGGCAATCACTGCCGCGGAGGCCAGTAAAGAAAAGGCGACATATAGAAATTCCCCGTTTTTCTTTCCAATACGATAAAGCAGGTTTTTTTTGCCGGTAGATTTGTCGGCTTCATAGTCAGGATACTCATTAAGAAAAATGACATTAAAAATTGTAAGGGCTATAGGAATTGTCATCCAATGAACAACGGGATGGATAACGCCTGTCTGTATATAGTAGGATGAGGCTACAGGAAGCCAGCCATAGCAGAATCCGATGAAAATTTCACCAACTCCCCTCTGCACCAGCCTGACCGGTTTTGTGGAATAAAAAAATCCCGGGAAAGCGCCCAGGCAGCCCAAAAGCAAAGTATAGGGACCTGTTTTCAAAACAAATTGCAGAATAACGCCTATTATACCGGCAAGGATCAGAGTGACAATACTTGTCCAAAACGGGACCTTAGGTGATATTTTCCCATGGGGAAGAATGCGGGTGCCACCGGCAAATTGATTATCATGCAAACGGTTGGAAATAACATCTCCCTGATAATCGAAGTATTCACCGGAATGGTAAGTGGATAACATAATCAAAATGACCCCGGAAACTCCTAGAAGAAAAATTTCAAGACTGAAGACGGAATTGATTTTGTATGCCAGAAGTGTTCCCAGTATAAAAGGAAGGATACCAACTGTGTGAAAAGGAGGTCGGGACAGGACAAACCATGTCTTTATTTTCTCTATATTGGAATTTTGCATAAAACACCTGAATTCATTGCGACGGGTCTTAACATAAAGGTCTTTTTTTGTAAAGAAGCGCGAGTCTGACTCGTGTACAGTAGATTTCCTGGTTAATAAAGTTATTCCTGTAATGAGCATAATCAATTAAGCAAGTCCTTCAACGATTGAAATATTAACAGGAAAAAATCATTTTTCCCTTGATTGTTAATTTTAGTTGTGTTAGTTCTTCCGCTAATTTAAGAAGAAAAACAATTATCCAAACAAATAAGCAAGCAGGGTTGAGCAGGAAGTATCAAATTTACTTTGGATGGACGCTCAGGAAGTTTGTGCTTCTTTGATGAAATTGATAAAGGTGTTTCGCCGGGTTGAATGTTAGAAACTTTGGAGATGGCCGCAAAAACGGTTAATAATAAAAACAGGAATTTGACTTTATGAAAGGGGGATTTTAGAAAATGACGAAGGCAGAATTAGTCGGGGTTATAGCAAAATCGGCAGGTGTCACCAAAGACAAAGCGGCAAAAGCACTGGAAGCATACGAAGTAGCAGTTGCCAAAGAGCTTAAGAAAAGCGGTAAACTTATCCTCGTAGGATTTGGTACGTTCTCGGTAGTGAAGAGGAAGGCGAGAATAGGCAGGAATCCTCAGACCGGAAAAGCCATTAAGATTCCCGCAAAGAAAGTCGTAAAATTTAAGGCAGGCAAGGATCTGGCCAATAAAGTAAAATAATAAATTATTCAGTTACAGTACAGCTAAGGCCTCCGCATTTTCAGCTTAATATCCGGAGGCCTTAGTGCATTTATCCTGAAAAATATTTACAAGGAGTTTTGTTTTGGCACTAAAAAGAATTCTCAGTGGAATGAGACCGACAGGAAAACTGCATCTGGGCAATCTGCATGGAGCTTTGCAAAATTGGATTGAATTGCAGGAAAGCGGCAATTACGATTGTTTTTATTTTGTTGCTGATTGGCATGCGATTACCAGTGAATACAGTTCCACTGAAGGTATCAAGGATAACCTCGTCAGTATGGTGATAGACTGGCTCAGCGCCGGTTTGGACCCGCAAAAGAGCACGCTTTTTGTTCAATCAGCAGTTAAGGAACATGCTGAATTGTTTTTGCTGCTTTCGATGATTACTCCACTGGCCTGGCTGGAAAGAAATCCAACTTACAAGGAAATGAAATCGGAACTGTCCAACAAGGATTTATCCACTTTCGGTTTTCTGGGTTATCCTGTGCTGCAGGCCGCCGATATTATCATGTATAAAGCCTACGGCGTGCCTGTCGGTATTGATCAGCTTCCCCACGTTGAATTGACCCGTGAAATAGCCCGCCGTTTTAATTTTCTCTATAAAGAAATATTCCCTGTTCCGGAACCGCTTTTAACCAGCGTGCCCAAACTGCTGGGAATTGACGGGAGAAAGATGAGCAAATCCTACGATAATTCTATTTACATCAGCGACCGGGGAAAGACGCTGCTGCATAAAATTAGTTCCATGTTTACCGATCCTCAGCGGATGAGGAAGAGTGATTCCGGAAATCCTGAAATATGCAATGTTTTCACTTTTCACGGGTTGTATTCTTCGCCGGAAAAAGTCAAAGAGATTGATGTTGAATGCCGGAAAGCTGGAATTGGGTGCACGGACTGCAAAAAGATGCTGGCCAAGCAGATAGCCGAAAAACTTAATCCCGTTCATGAACGTATGGATTACTACATAAGTCATATGAATGAAATTAACGCAATCATAGAAGAGGGAAACAAGAAAGCGAGAAAAATAGCACAGCAGACGATGAGTGAAGTGCGTGCCGCAGTTAATATATAATATTATGGATAATGAACAAATATCAAATTATGCTGTTAAACTGGACATCTTTGAAGGTCCGCTGGACCTTCTTTTGTATTTGATAAAGAAAAATGAGATCGATATCTATAATATCCCGATAGCGCTGGTTACCGAGCAATATCTTCAATACCTGAAAATTATCAAAGAGCTTAATCTCGATCTGGCCGGAGAATATCTGGTCATGGCTGCAACGCTTATTCATATTAAATCCAGGATGCTCCTGCCTCCGCCTGATGAACCGGAAGAAGAAGAGGAAGATCCCCGCGCCGAACTGGTCAGGCAGCTTCTTGAACATAAGACATTTAAGGAAGCCGCAGAAAATTTAAAAGAAAGACCGCTCCTGGAGAGAGATGTGTTTACCCGGGCGGCACTCCTGCCGGAAGAAGCTGAAAAGACAACCACGGAGGAAGAAGAGCTCATCGAAGTAAGCGTTTTCGAGCTTATAGAGGCTTTTCATCGTGTTGTTTCGCAACTGGATAGAAAGGAACTTTTGGAAATTGATTTGGAAAAACTGTCTCTTACTGATATAATCAACGAAATAATGGATCAGTTATCCGTAACAAAAAGCTCGACTTTTGAAGATTTGCTCCAAGGGAAAAGAGATCGCCGGCGCATCATCTATACTTTTTTGGCTATACTGGAATTAATTAAGTTGAGAATGATTAAAGCTTATCAAACTTCAATTTTTGGAGTTATCCGGATATTCCCGGCCGTGGAGTCATAAATGGAAAAAATTAAAGCAATAATCGAAGCACTGATTTTCGCTTCCGATACGCCGTTGGCGCCTGAAAAAATTCGTGTTGTTTTTCCGGAAGTGGAAAAAAAGGAAATTAAAGAAATCATCGACCAGATTGTATCGGAATATAATGAACGGAATGGGGGTATTTTTTTGCAGGAAGTTGCCGGCGGTTTTCAGTTCCGAACCAATCCTGAGCTTGGCCAGTGGATTAAGAAGTTAAAAAGCACAAAGCCTCATTCCTTATCTCCGCAGGCGATGGAAACGCTCGCAATCGTCGCTTATAAGCAGCCCATTGTTAAATCCGAAATCGAAAGCATTCGCGGAGTAGATGTAGGAGGTCCGCTCAAGAGCCTCTTGGATAAAAAGCTTGTGCGCATTGTCGGACGCAAGGACGTGCCCGGCAAGCCCATTATCTACGGGACGACCAGAAGATTTCTGGAAGTGTTCAATCTGAAAGATCTCCTTGATTTGCCGAATTTGCGGGAATTAAAAGAACTCAACCAGCAGCAGGAAATTGAAGATCAGGGAATCGAAGGTCAGGAAATCACAGAGCGGGAAATTTTGGAAGAGGGAATTGTAAATCATGAAGTCGTAGAGCAGAAAATAGCGGAACAGGAAATCGCAGAAATAGAAATAGAAATCGAAGATATTCCTGATTTATGAAAGAACGTATACAAAAAATTATTGCGGCTGCCGGTATTGACTCGCGGCGCCATGCTGAAAAGCTGATAACTGAAGGGCGTGTCAGCGTTAATAATATCGTGATCACCAGACTTGGAGAGAAGGCTGATGCCGAAAAAGATATTATTCGAATTGACGGCAAAACAATCTCTTTAGGAAAAACGAAATATTATATTGCTTTGAATAAACCGGCCGGATTTGTTACCACCCTTCATGATCCTCAGAACCGGCCGACGGTTGTGGATTTACTAAGTGATATGCCGGAAAGGGTTTATCCGGTAGGAAGGCTTGATTATGATTCGAAGGGACTTTTACTTTTGACTAATGACGGTGACTTTGCTCAAAAAGTCCAGCATCCCCGTTTTCAGAAACCAAAAGTATATAGAGTAAAAATTCAAGGACACTTGTCCAGAGAGGAGTTAAAACTGTTGGGTAAAGGAATTAAGTTGCCCGATGGTGTTTTTAAACCGGAAAATTTAAAAGTAGAAAAAATTAATGATCGAAGCTGTTGGTTGCAACTTACGCTAAGAGAGGGGAAAAATAGGATCATCAGGAGAGGATTTGAAACTGCCGGTCATCGTGTAGCTCTTTTGGTGCGGGAAGCTATCGGAGGTCTGAAATTAGGCAATTTAAAGGAAGGCGACTGGCGGCATTTGAACAAAAAAGAAATAGACCAACTGCTGGATAATGTATCAAACGAAAATAGTTAAAAATTTCTTGACATTCGCTAAAAAATAAATAATAAGGTCTAACATAGAGAAAATAAACATATATTATTCATCTAGCGGTTCATTGTTGTAAATAGTATTAAGGAGGGGCTATGAATAAATCCGGTCTTATTGAAACTTTAAGCAGTAAGTTAAACTTGACGGAAAAAAAGGCAATTGACGTTGTTAATCTTATTTTTAAAGGTTTCACCGATGAATTGAAAAAAAATGGACGTATCGAGATCAGGGGCTTTGGCAGCTTTGTGGTAAAGAAATACGGATCATACACGGGAAGAAATCCTAAAACCGGCACTAAGATACAGGTTGAACCTAAAAAATTACCCTTCTTTAAAGTAGGCAAAGAACTTAAAGTGCGAGTTGATAAAAAGAAATAACCCCCCCTGTTTTTATAAATAAAAAGGAGGCTTGATCTAAGCCCCCTTTTTTTATTGATTGTTACTTTTAAGTTATACTATCTTAAATTGGCATTCACAAAATCCCAGTTAATCAAATTTTGAATCACAGCGGCAAGATAATCAGGCCTCCGGTTCTGATAATCCAGATAATAGGCGTGTTCCCATACATCAATGGTCAGGAGTGCTTTCTGACCGTGGGCAAGAGGTGTATCGGCATTCGCTGTCTTTGTTATTTTTAACTGATCTCCTTCCAGAACCAGCCATGCCCAGCCGCTGCCGAACTGAGTAGCTCCGGCATTTTTCAATTCTTCAGCAAATTTATCATAATTACCCCATACGGCGTTAATCTTTGCCGCGATTGCACCGGTAGCAACTCCTCCTGCTTTCTTCAGACATTGCCAGTAAAAGGAATGGTTCCATATCTGGGCAGCATTGTTGAAGATGCCGGCTTTGGCCGGGTCTTTAGCGGCAATTTTAATAATTTCTTCCAACGATTTTTGTTCAAGATCGGTTCCGGCGATTAATTTGTTTAAATTATCCACATAAGCTTTGTGATGCTTGCCATAATGAAAATCCAGGGTATTGGCAGTGATAAAAGGCGCTAATGCATCTTTCCCATAGGGGAGTTCCGGTAATGATATGGCCATAGTTGTTCTCCTTTCTGTGTTCTTTTAATGTCAAATTGTTCTTTTTATAATAGGTCGATTTTTTAGTTTGTCAAACTTAGATTGCATCTTTTTTAATTAATATTTGCAACTTTATCAATATGACTCATTTTATATTTAAGCCAGTTGATATGAATAAAGGTAAAGACAGCGAAAATCAATGATGGAAGAGCAACTTCCCGGCTGAATAAAATAAGGGCAATGCCACCGGCTAATCCGCAGTCTTTCATGGTGCCCATAAGCAGAAAAGAGTTAATCTTATTTTCATTACTATGGAAATAAAGTCCGATTTTTCTGATCGTAAAGGAGAAGATAAAAGTGCTGACAAGAGCAATGAAAGCGATAACAAAAAGATCGGAAGACCATCGCATCAGAAGATTTCTGCCACTTGCCGTTATAGTGTAAAATACTACGAAGTAACAATAATCTATAATTGTTTCTTTGGATGGTTCAATTATTTTATCCCATCCTTTATCAATAACGAATCTGGATAGGATGAGTGGCAGTAAAATCAATCCCAGGACTATTACAATTATGTTCCAGTAGTTCGGAATTATATATTTTAGGAATCCCAAGCCTATTAACGGTATAATCAGCAGAGCGCCTAAATAAGCCCCGGCCAGGCTGGTAAAGACGGATTTATTTTCAATGCGCGATAAATTGCCCAAAAGAATTATGTCTAACGAAGGTGGCATGGCGGCGATTAATATCATGCCTATCCAAAACTCCTGTTTTTGGATCAAAAAAATACTGGTCAAAATTATAAAATTACCCAAAACAAGATAATTCATAATATTGCCTCGAATGGAAGCGGATAAAAGCGGGCCGGGGTGGCGGAAGAAACCGCGGGGAAATCTCAGCAGGGTAATGGATAAAATTATAATCAATGCGGGAAAGATCAGTGTTTTGCCGATGACGAATCCCTGGGGCAGGGCTATACCGCAAATCAGAGCCAGCAAAAAAATTAAGTTGGAGCGGTAAAAAAGATTAGTAGAAAGAACCATTTTGTTTTACCCCGTTAGAACATCTCATTGCTTGCATTCGTGAAAAGCCTTGCTTCTATTTGGAGTCGTCCCGCTAAATGGTCAGAATCCTTCTAACGGGGCAAAGGCCAGATTTTTTTAGCTCCGGAAATAAGCAAGAGAAACCCGATGTTAAAAATAACTATAGTTCCTCCCGCCGGTAAATTCAACAAAAAAGCGAGAACAATGCCGCAAATTACTGATAAAATAGAAAAACAAGCGGCGGCTATAATAGTTTTTTTGAAGTTCATGGATAGCTGCAAAGCAGTTAGAGGCGGTAAAATCAGCATAGCTGAAACGAGCATAATGCCTGCTACTTTCATGGCTAAAACTGCTGCGACTGCCGTCAATAGAAAGAGAAGCACATTGATTCTTTTTGTCTTGATGCCCATTGTCTGGGCCAGCTCTTCGTCAAAAGTAATTGCAAAAAAATCATTATAAAAAATAACTACCGTGGCTACTGTGGTTAAAAAAACAATAAATGAAAGCCAGAGTTCAGTTTGTGTTACGGTTAGAATATTGCCGAAAAGATAACTGAATAAATCAAGATTGTAACCGCCGGATAGTCCGGCCAGAATAATACCTGTAGCGATTCCGAGTGAAGAGACGATGCCGATAGCCGCGTCTCCGTGGATGCGCCGGGAATGAGTCAGTTTGAGAATGGCCAGCGATGAAAGCATCACCAGGGGCAGGGCGGCCAAAGTAATATAGGCAGGACTGACTCCGATCAGCATTACAACTGCGACACTGCCAAAGGTAATATGAGCAAGTCCATCGCCAATCAGGGAGAAACGACGTAAGACAAGAAAAACTCCCAGTATGGAAGAAATGGCAGCGATCAGCATACCCGCCAAAATGGCGCGTTGAACAAATTCATAATTAAGTATATCGACTAAACCCATCAAACGTTGTTCTCCGTTTTGTCGTGCTGATGACAGATCATATGCTGACTGGTCGATCCAAAAAATCCGGCCATATCAGGTGAAGTACAAAAATCTTCAAATGTTCCGTAAAAGATTACTTTTTTGTCAAGATAAAGAAGATTACGGGCGTACTTCCCGATAATGCCTGTGTCATGAGTAACAAGAATAATAGTGGTATCATAGGTGCGGTTCATTTCGCTGGTCAATGAATAGAAAATTTCTCTTGTTTCCGGATCAAGAGCTGTTGTTGGTTCATCGAAAATGAGTAAATCCGGTTGACTGATTAAAGCTCGCGCTAAAATTGTGCGCTGCTGTTCGCCATAAGAGAGTTCACCGATCAGACGGTCGGCAAGATGCGCGATCCCCATCATTTCCAGAGTGCGCTTTAACGCTAAATCACCTCTTTTTTTCATGCCCAATTGAACTATTTCTTCTACAGTACCGGGGAAGTGATTATTCAAGGAGCTTATTCGTTGAGGCAGATAACCGATTCTATCCCACTGGTGGAAAAAAATTAAAGGTTGACCAAAAATATTAATGTTTCCCTTTTGCGGCTTCAGGATGCCCAGAATATTTTTGATAAGCGTACTTTTGCCGGATCCGTTGGGTCCGGCAATGCCCAGATAATCGCCTTTTTTTACGGTAAAGGAAATATTACTGATAGCTGCCAGGCCATTGTAGCGGAAGGTCAAATTATCAACGTTGATGACGTTCATGGACATCGCATTCCTTTTTTTAAACTATTCAGATTTGTTTCCATCAATGAAATAAAAGATGCGCCGTTTTTAATATCCTCTTTACTTAAGTCATGCCCGTTATTGAGTTTCAATAAACCGGCTCCTGTTTCTGCGGCAATCATTTGGGCCAAGCGAGGACTAATCATGTCTTCATAATAAATATAAGGAACTTTCTGACTCTTTACTTGTTCGATCAAAGCAATCGTCTTTTGCGGCGAAGGTTCGGCATCCGCTGATATATTATAAGCAGCAACATATTTTATATTATACCTTTTAGCCAGATAAGCGAACGCCCAGTGACCGGCGTGCAAGATTATTTTTGTTTTGCAACCGTTTAATTCTGTACGATATCGTTGGTCCAGGGCGGTTAGCTTAAGCTTGTAATTACGAGCATTTCTTAAGTAATAATCACTGTTGCGAGAATCCTTTTTAATAAATGTGGCGGCAATGTTATCAACCATTTTCTGTGCGTTATCCAGGTCCAGCCAGAGATGCGGGTCAAATTTGGAAATATGATTCCCCTGTTCTTCTTCCCCATCGTTAAATGGTAGCAAGAAAGCTCCAGATCCAGTTTCTACGGCCAGCATGTTGGTATTTTTTTCGGCGGCGTTGATGATTTTATATGCCCACTGTTCCATTTCAAAGTTGGTGAAAAGGAAAATATCAGCTTTACTGACCTTTTTTATATCTTCGGGCTTTAATTCGTAATGGTGCGCGTCTGTTCCCGGTGGCAGAAGCATGATTACTTTGACTTTATCTCCGCCGATATTGCGTGCAAAATCGTAGATGGGAAAAATTGTGGCAATTACCATTATTTTTTTATCTTCCCTGTCTGATTCTTTGGACGGTTGACAGGAGGGTAAAAGAAAAAATAAGAAAAGGAAAAAGATATGAGATATTTTTCTTAGAGACATGATAATTTTTCCTATTTATACAATGATATTTTTGTTTTTGCTGACGTAAGGCAATCGCTGCAAAGGCCGGATATATTAATTTCGATGTGATCAATGCTGTAATCATCTTTAGATAAAATCAGCTCCATCAATGTTGGCTTTCTTTTTCAGCGACTGGCGAATAGTGCTTACATTAAGCGGCTTTGTTGCTTTGAATAAAATATTCAAAACAGCAATACGCTGTGAAGTTTTTGAGATGCCGGCGCTTTGCAAAGTAAGCAGGGCATTTTTATGCTTTGAATTTATAACCATGCCGAACCATTATCAAAAATGCAACCGGGTTGCAACAATTATAAGCATGGTCATGACAGACAATATAAAAATAACATTGACTAATCAAATTCATACTAATTTAGAAGGCGACCAAGACGAATTACCACGTATAATAGATTTCGCCCGGCAGCTAGGCAATTTTTACCCCAAACACATTGAGAAGGAAGACAAGCACTTCTTCTATCCCTGTCAGGAATATTTTGACAAAGATGAACAAGCCAAAATGCTTGCCGAATTCTGGGAATTCGACCGCAAAATGATTCACGAGAAATATAATAAAGTTTATGACGAATACTCCGGGCTAAGCCTTTAGTAATTCCAGCCCCAGAATCCAAATGCCAGCATATTCATAATTATCGGCACGGCGTATATGATCGCCACTGTTGTTAGTTTGGCCTTCATTGATTTCAGGCTGATAACTAAAATAGTGAAACAGAAGAAGTGGAAATAGCTGAAAAGGAAAATATAAATTCAGACTTCCTGATCTCGACGGAAATAGCGGAGGCACTTTTTTCGCGGCC
>WOYI011068081.1_pt1 | contig 50240 bp, 39 predicted proteins | sample 6423411 | NCBI WGS metagenome assembly WOYI01 (sample SAMN13441803, study PRJNA592873) | oil field metagenome | biome: oil field; feature: oil-well bore; material: oil-contaminated soil; isolation source: oil-contaminated soil from oil-well borehole | place: Germany: Wietze | collected 2016-10-18 ... | reverse complement strand
GCGTGACCTGCATTCTTATCTCGCATAAATTGCGTGAGGTTATGGAAATTGCCGATACGATTACAGTTCTGCGAGATGGCAAAACCGTGACCACGCTTGATGTCGAGAAAGATAAGGTCAATGAGCCTGTCCTGATCAAACATATGGTAGGGCGATCGATCGATAACGTCTTTCCAAAACGAGAGAAAGTGAAGGTTGGCAAGGAATTGCTCCGACTTGAAAATTGGAGCGCCTATTCTTATGCTCTTGGCAGGGACATCCTCAAGAACGTCAATATCAGTGTGCATGCAGGTGAGATCGTTGGGATTGCTGGCTTGATGGGATCCGGTCGTACGGAATTGGCAAAAAGTGTCTTTGGCAACCCGGACCATTATCGCCTGAGTGGAAAGGTGTTTATCAACGGTGAGGAGCAAAAATTTAGAAACCCGCATGACGCGATCAAGTCATCTATGGCTTATGTTACCGAAGACCGCAAAGGCAACGGCTTGATCCTGATTGAAGATGTCAAACAAAACATTAGCCTGGCAAATCTCAAGGAGATTACCGTTGGGGGCGTTATCAATGAAAATGAAGAGATCCTTGTGGCAAACAAGTATTGCTCCGAGTTAAATATTAAGACACCCACTGTCCAACAAAAGGTGCGCAATTTGAGTGGCGGAAACCAACAAAAAGTGTCGTTGGGTAAGTGGCTGTTCGTCAAACCTGGGATCATGATCCTGGATGAGCCCACACGAGGAATTGATGTGGGCGCAAAATACGAAATCTATACAATTATGAATTCGTTGGTAGAACAGGGAATGAGCATCATTATGATCTCATCTGAACTGCCTGAGATTCTCGGTATGAGCGACCGTATTTACATTATGTCTGCGGGTAAGATTAAAGGAGAAATGCCGGTTGAGGATGCTTCGCAGGAAAGCATCATGGCGCTGGCAGTCGATTACTAGGAGACGTCTATGGAAAGTCCAAAACAAACAAAAAGTAAAGCAGGACAAACGGAAAGCCTGCTGGATATCCTGAAAACGAATATCGGCCAATACTTTATGGTTATCGCGCTGGTCGTTATCATGATCTTCTTCACTATTACGACAAACGGCGTCTTTATCTCCTCCAGGAATATCAGCAACCTGATCAACCAAATGGGCTATATTGCAGTTCTGGCGGTTGGCATGACCCTCATCATTGTCATTCGTCATATTGATCTTTCAGTTGGTTACCTGGCAGGTTTCCTCGGTGCGTTTTCGGCAATTGCGATGACATTCTGGGGTTGGCCAGTCTATGCGGTAATCCCTGCTGTGATGATCATGGGAATCCTGGCAGGCATGCTCACAGCCACTCCGGTTGCAAAGCTTGGTGTGCCGGCATTCGTTTCAACAATGGCTGCTGGTCTGATCTTCAGGGGAGCCTTGCTGCTGGTCACCATGGGCACGGGCACCATTATAATTAATGACCCGGTTTTCATTAAGATCGGCAATGGCTATATCCCAGATATCAAACTCGAGGGATTTCTTCCCGGACGGCACAAGTTAACCCTGATCATAGGATTGATCGGTATTATTCTATCCATATTCTCAGCCATTCGAAGCAGGCGGACCAAGAAATCCTATAATTTCCAAGTTCCCAATTTTGGCTTGTTCGTTGCCCAGCTCGTGCTCATTTCGGCATTGATTGGGTATGTAGCCTGGATACTCTCGGGCTATAACGGCATTTCCTGGAGCCTGGTAATTTTGCTGTTGGTCGTGGGGGTCTTCCAGTTTATCACTACCAAAACACCACTTGGCCGCCATATTTATGCTGTAGGCGGAAACCCTGAAGCTGCAGAGCTCAGTGGTATCAGTGTTTCAAGGATCACTTACATCGTTTTTGGCGCGATGGGGTTGCTCTCATCTCTTTCGGGTATCATGTACGCTTCCCGTTTGAATTCCGCCACCACTACAGCTGGCTTGGGTTTTGAAACCGACGCGATCGCGGCGGCCTTTGTTGGCGGTGTATCCGCGGCTGGCGGTGTTGGTACAATTACCGGCTCCATTGTTGGTGCGCTGGTAATGATGTCGCTGCAAAGCGGTATGCTCTTGATGGGCATTGATAGTTCCGTGCAGTACATCGTTCGCGGAGCTGTACTCGTCCTGGCAGTTGTTTTTGACCGGATCACGCGCAGAAATCAGTAACACTCGCAAACCTGGAACTCAAGAACTCAAAAAGGAGATGGCTAGCCACCTCCTTTTTGTGTATAGTTTTCCGACTATGCTGGAAAATAATCGGCTAAGTTCAGGGCTTCCAGGCTGGGGATGATGGCAGTCGCAAGGGAAAAATCCTGGCCCAGCGTGACTTCGTTGGGCACTGCGATTACGCGGATACCGGCACGATGAGACGCCACGACGCCATTGTTCGAATCTTCAAGTACCAACGCGTTTTGCGGGAAAACATCGAGATTCTCAAGTACTTTCTGGTATATATCCGGTTCAGGCTTGGCGTTTTCTACGTCGTTTGCTGTGACAATCGTATCAAAGCGATCGAATATGCCGAGCCGTTTCAAGTGCCCGTGCACCCATTTTCGTTCCGAACTGGAACCGACTGCCAGTAAAAAACCTCTGCGAGCGGCTTCATCCAAAACTTGCAGCACACCGGGTTTTGCCTCTTTGCGCTCAATGGTCTGGATGGCTTCACGTTCCACGGCAAGGCGCAATTCCCGGGCTGAGACGCCATTATTGAGGTGATCAGCCAGCTGTTGGTGAGGTTGGTATCCACCAATAACATGATGGGCACCAATCAGGTTTTGGTATCCCGCCATATCAAAAGCGAGACCTACTTTGCGGAACTCGCGCTGCCAGATATGGCAATAGACTGCTTCGGTTTCAATAATCAGGCCATCAAAATCAAAAATGATGGCCTGATGGACATGATTTGTTTGTTCGTCGGTCAAAATGCTTACCTGCGCACAGAACCGGTGCCCCAATAACCACTGCGTAGAGGGGTGATGTCTTCAACGGTGATAAATGCCTCGGGATCGACTTCCAGAGCCAGTTTTTCAATGGCGGGAACATCCTTGCGGCGGACAGACATGTCACAGAGCGAGACGGATCCGTCCTTACCACGGGCTGGAATCTCGGTCACAGCGTAATCCATCTTGCGCAAGGCTTCAGCCACCGCATCTCCGTGCTGTTTTGTAATAATCTTTATGTGTGAAAAGCCAATTGCCAGGCGTTTTTCGATTGCCATTCCAATCACGTTACCTGTAGCGAAACCTGCAGAATAACCGACTACGTACAATACATTCGAAAGATCGTTTAATACAGCTCCCATTGTGACGACGAAGAGAACCGACTCGATGAAACCGAGCACCCAGGAAATGCCCTGTTTTCCACGCATGGTGAGCATGAAGCGCAGGGTGTCCATGGTTATCGAAACCACGCGTACCAAAAAAATGAGCAACGCTGTCAGGATGGCAGTTGGAGTTAGGATCAGTTGCATTTCTCTCCTCTACTCGTGAAGTTCTTCCTCGCCCTTAGCTGATAGCATCGCTGGTGAGTACAAATGGTTCGTGTATTCTTTAACCATGCGGGTTGTGGAGAATTGGGGCGAGATCGTCCGAATGCATTCCTTGATCCGCTGGATCCAGTCCCCGGGCAAGCCATCAGCTGAACGTTTGGTGTAATAGAGCGGCACAATTTCGTTTTCGAGAGTGTCGTATAAACTTTTTGCATCAGCATCATCCTGCTGATCCAGGTTGTTGTATTGCGTGTCATCCCCAATCGCCCAGCCGTTGTGCCCGTTATATCCTTCAGCCCACCAGCCATCCAGCACAGAGAAGTTGAGCGTGCCATTCATGGCAGCTTTCATACCGCTGGTGCCGGAAGCTTCGCGCGGACGGCGCGGAGTGTTGAGCCAGACGTCAACGCCCTGCACCAGGTAGCGCGCCATGTCCATGTCGTAATCATCCAGGAAAACCAGCCGTCCGCCATTGCGGGCGTCTTTTACCTTGCGGTAGACCTCCTGGATCAGGAGTTTTCCGGGTTCGTCGGCAGGATGCGCTTTGCCGGCAAAAATGATCTGAACCGGCTTGCGGGCGTTGGTAACAATGCGCAGCAGGCGGTCGTAATCCCGGAAGAGCAAGTTAGCGCGTTTGTACGTGGCAAACCGACGAGCAAAACCGATTGTGAGAGCGGTTGGGTCAAGCAAGACTCCGCTGGCAACCGTCTGAACCGGATGGACGTTGGTATGTTCCCACTGGTAGCGGGCACGGCTGACCATGTAGTTGATCAGCTTGCGTTTGAGGTGCAGACGCACACGCCAGATATCATCATCAGGGATGTTTTCGACTTTTTCCCACATGGCAGGATCGTCGAGGTAATACTTCCAATCAGGCCCCAGATAGCGGGTGTAGAGGATGCCAAGCCGGCGTGCAAGCCAGGTGCCGGTGTGAACACCGTTGGTAATGTAGGAGATCGGGACATCCTCAGCAGGGGTATCAGGCCAAAGATATTGCCACATCTTGCGGGAAACCTCGCCATGGATCTTCGAGACGCCGTTGCGATAATCTGAAAGGCGCAGTGCCAACACTGGCATGCTGAATACTTCGTCCGACCAGTCGGTTTTTACCTTTGCAAGATCTATGAATTGATCGCGGTTTAGCCCAAGATCGCCCCAGTAAGAGGAAAAATACTTGTCGATCAGCCAGGCCGGGAATTCGTCATTACCAGCAGGAACGGGGGTGTGTGTGGTGAAAATACTGGTTTTTCGGACGGATTCCTTTGCTTCTTCGAGGGTCTGACCTTCGCCCATAAGCTGGCGGACGCGTTCGAGCGTAAGGAAAGCGGAATGACCTTCGTTCATGTGGAAGATGGATGGCTTATAACCCAAACGCTGCAACGCGCGAAATCCACCAATGCCGAGCAGCATCTCCTGCGAGATGCGCAGTTCAGGATCGCTGATGTACAGGCGGTCTGTGAGCTGGCGATCCTGGGGATTATTTTCCGGGATATTGGTGTGCATCAAAATGAGCTTGTTGCGCCCGATGTTGAGCTCGTAAAGGCGGGCAAACAGATTGCGGCCTGGCAGCTCGATGGAGATTTTGATCGGGTTGTGCTCTTCGTCGTAGAGGGCGATTAACGGCAGGTCATTAAAATTGAGCTCAATATTGCGGGCTTCCTGCCAACCGTCTTCACTGATCTTTTGTGTGAAGTACCCAAAGGTATAAAGAAAGCCGACTGCCACCAGCGGCAAACCGAGGTCGCTGGCTTCCTTGAGGTGATCACCCGAAAGCACACCCAAACCGCCAGCATAGACCATCAGGGACTCGTGCAGTCCGTATTCAAAGGAGAAGTAGGCAATTTGCTCATCCGTCAGATTGGGGTAGGTATTGCGGAACCAAGTGTTTTCCGCATACATATAAGCATCGAACTCGCGCATGATCCGGTCATAGCGTTCAAGGAAGTAGCGGTCTTTGATGAGATCATCAAAAGTTTGGCGATCAACGGACCGCAGGAAGACGATCGGATTATGAGTGCATTGGTCCCAACCGAAGGGATCAATTTCCTTGAACATGCGGGCGGCTTCGGGGTTGCCGACCCACCAAAGGTTATGGGCAAGGTCAGCCAGCCTCTTGATGCGGTAGGGCAGGTCAAAACTATTGGGGGCTTCTCGAATGATTTTATTCATAATTAATTGCAGACAATCCTTTCAATGCCAGGGTTAGCTGACAGACAAATTAACAGAAGCGGATTGATGCCGCTTCAGCGCCTGTCTATTATACCCATTAACACGGGTTAATGTCGGTTACCTGCTAACCCTCGCCAGTGAACGTCGGGGCGGACATCAGCACCAGTTTGCAGAGGCGCTTATCGGACATTCGGCTGAAGATCCGTTGATCCAGCCTGGAAGGCTCGCTGGCCGTCGTCATGACGGTTGGCAGCTCGGCATTATAGCGATGGTTGATTAGCTGGTAGAGTTTCTCACGTGCCCAGGGCGTAGCCGATTCGGTGCCAATGTCGTCCAGAATAAGCAGGCGGGTCGAACGTATTTCATAGAAACGGCGGTCGAGGGTCGTGCTGCTGTTGGGCGAAAACGCTGCCCTCAGGTAGTCAAGCAGATCTGGCACCCCAACGAAAAGTGGAGGATAACCGAGACCAGCCTGGTAGTTGCCGATCGCGGCAGCCAGGTGGGTCTTGCCGCAGCCGTAGGGGCCGTAAAAAACCAGCCAGCCCTGGGGGGATTCGGCGAATTTTTTGGCAATCTCGAAGGCTTCAAGCAGCGATTGGGAATCATCCGGCTCGAGGCGTTCGTTTTTACGGAAGCTGAAGGAACCAAAAGTCTGCTTTGAATGGTGATTGAGGCTTGACAACTCCGGGTGACCGATATCATCGGTAGGGTTGCGAAAGTCTGGTGCCAGGATCTCCACATGTGTGACCAGGTCGGGGTCCTGCAGGCGCGAACGGATGCGCGGTTCGAAATCTGTCAGCGCTTGATTGCTGGTGATCACGGTTGGCAGCTTGTTGATGTAGCGGTGATTAATAATCTGGAACAACTTTTCCTGCGCCCATTGGGTTGTGTTTTGGGTGCCAAAATCATCCATAATCAACAAAGGTATGCTGCGGATTTGAGTGATGCGGTCCTCGAAGCTGGTATCGGAGGTATTGCTGTAAGAGAAACGCAGCCAATCCAGCAAGTCTGGCACGGTCAGGAAGAGTGTGCTGATGCCCATCCCCACCGCCTGGTTAGCGATTGCCGCAGCGAGGTGAGTTTTGCCTGAGCCGTAGGTGCCAGTGAGGAGCAGCCAGCCAGTCAGAGAGCCAGCAAAATTCTGGGAAGAGTTAAAGGCTTGTTCCAGCGAGTCTGCCTGGAAGGAGCCCAGACCCACCCGCCCCCGGGGTTTAAAGCTGGCGAAGGTCAGCCCGCTGAGCGCGCTGAGATTGCTGAGGGAGAAGAGTTCGTCGCGCTGGGAAGCTATGACCTCGGCGAGACGGCAGGTGCAAATTTCCATCTTGCCAAAATCCGGGTCGTCAATAGGAACATCCCGCCCCACAAAACCAATCCCACCACAGCGGGGGCAGTTCGGATCGCCAATGTCAATGCCGGGGCGCCGACCTGCCGTTTGCTCAGGGCTTTCGGCTTCCTTGCTGTTTCTGTTGGCGATAAAGTTCTCGAAATCTTTCAAGCGCGCTTTGAGTGGTTCCATGGTTCTCGTCACGTCCTTTTTCTTGCCAGGCTTTTAGAATTGCCTGAACATATTTCCAATTCCTAATGTTGCGGCTAACCGCTTGCTGCATGGCTTCGCGCAGCCAACTTTCAGGGTAGGTTTCCGCGTCCGCCTTCAATATCTCGGCAATCATCGGTGTGAGTGGACCGATGTTTTGCTCGTACAGGGTAAAAATATTCGGCTTGTCTGGATCTGGCAGCGGGTTGGCAGCCTGGATCTCAGCCAAAGACAAATTGCCTGCCCGCAGCGCCTCAAAGCGGCGAGCGCCCTCCGGAGTCGCTGGGAAGAGCAGGACGGCTTGGTGCGGGTCTTCGATGGTTTGAGGGTAGGCAAGCAGCAGCCCTTCTTCAAGTAATTCAGCCAGGGCTTTCTGCCAGCGAGTATCTTCAGCAGCAGGCATGTGGTCAAGCAGAATGTACAGCTCCACCGCGTCTGAAGGGACTTCTTGTTGGCTGAGCAGTTCAAAATAACCCAGCAAAAGCAAAATTGCATCACTTCCAAGACCATCGCAGAGGGCAAGCAGATTCGCTGGCAGTTTGACGCTCAGATAATTCCCTGAAAGTTTATTGCTCAATAGCTGCTCCACCGCACTAATCAACTCTCGTAGGCTTTGTCGCGGAACATCGCGAGTTTCTCGATAAAAACCAGATCAATACCGCTGTTTGTTGGACCATTGCGATGTTTGGCAACGATCAGTTTCGCAAGGTTGTGGAGTGGGCTTTCTTCCTTCATCTGCTCAGGTCGATTGATGAAGAGCACAATGTCAGCGTCCTGTTCCAAGGAACCGGACTCGCGCAGGTCGGAGAGCACGGGCGTTTTATCCTGGCGTTGTTCCACCGCACGGGAAAGCTGCGCCGCAGCCATTACCGGCACGTTCAGGTCGCGTGCCAACACCTTGAGATAGCGTGAAATGTACGAAACTTCCTGCACACGGTTCTCAGTGCGTGTGTCGCCCGACATCAGCTGGAGGTAGTCAACGATCACAAGGTCCAGACCGATCTCCATCTGCATGCGGCGGCACTTCGTGCGCATCTGAAGCGGGGTGATGGCGGGGGTGTCATCGATGAAAATACGCGATTCGGAGAGCACGCCCAGCGCGTGAACTACTTCCTGAGCTTCAGTGTCGCTCAGTTTGGCAGACCGAAGTTTTTGGGAGTCAATGTTGGTCTCCTGGGCAACCATCCGCTGGATGAGCTGCTCCGAGGACATTTCAAGGGTGAAGAAGGCGACATTGCGCTTCAGTGCCAGACCAACATGTTTGGCAACACCGATCAAAAAGCCGGTTTTACCCATGCCTGGGCGACCTGCAACGATGATGAGGTCAGAACGCTGCAGACCGTCGAGGGCTTTGTCGACGGCTTTCAGCCCGGTTTCAAGCCCGGTTACCCCGCCTGGAATGCTGGCGTTGAGCAAGAGACGTTCGAGGTACTCATCCGCGGCATCAGAAATAGGCACCAGGTCGCGCTTGTAGCGTTCCTGGCTGACCCCGAAGATTGCTTGTTCGGCGTCAGAGATGACGTTATCAACGCCTGTGTCTTTGCGATAAGCGAGCTTGGCGATGTCGTTGGCGGCACTCAACAGGCGGCGGCGCACGGCGAGAGCGCTGATGTTGCGGGCGTACGATTCGGCGTGCTGCGAGGAGGGGACGCGATTGGTGAGAGAGATCAGGTAATCCAGCCCGCCAACATCATCAAGGTGGCCGCTGGCTTCAAGGGCTTCCTTAACAGTCAGGATGTCAAAATAGTTGTCGGATTTAAAGAGTTCGGTGAAGGCTTCCCAGATCCAACGATTGCGAAGAATGTAAAAACTATCCGCGTTGACCAGTGGCGCGGCATCCACATAGGCATCCGGCGTGATAAGCACGGCACCGATGAGAGCTTCTTCCATATCGCGGTCAAAAAGTTGATTCGCATCGGAGCTGGTTTGTGTAGTGTTTAGTTCAGGTTGATCGCTCACTATGCTGCCTCACTTATTGATTGGAATCTTCATCTGAAGGATTGCCGGGTTGATCTTTATCGCTTTCATCTTTGCCGAGCTGTCCGAGAAAGTCCTCAAAAATATCGAGATCGGCGTCCACATCGGAAGATTCCTCTTCGTTTTGGGCTTGGGGCAAAACGTCTTCCGGGCGAATGCCGACAGCGTCGAGGATGTCTTCATCGACGAAAATCGGGGCTTTGGCACGAATGGCGAGAGCGATCGCGTCGGACGGACGGCTGTCAATGATCTTCCGGATGCCGTTTTGCTCGAGTATCAGGTTGGCATAGAAAGTGTCATTCTCGAGATTGGTAATCTCACAGCTTTCCAAGTGGATGTCAAGCGCGTTCATGATGGAAATCAGGAGATCATGGGTAAGGGGGCGGGCAATTGCTATGCCCTGCAGAGCGATCGTTATGGAATCAGTCTCAGGTACGCCCATCCAGATGGGAAGGTAGCGTTCGGAATCCTTCTCTTTGAGGACGGTGATACGATCCTGATTAGTGAGGCTCACGCGGATACTATCGATTATGCATTCGATCATTTTGCCCATAATGCACCCATTTTCCTGTTTGTGATGGTTTTGTCATAGTGATTCTAACATGTTAGCCCAACGAATCAACTTAAGTGTTCATAAGATTTGCTATTCCAAATCGCGAAAAACTGCACTAAATTCCTTAACAATCGGCTATAATGAAGTTCCGAGGGAAGGCTATCTGTTAGTTTTTCCTTTGGATCTACCTGCAGTTATCATTGACATTCGAAAGAGGAAAGCTTTGCATATAGCGGAACCATTAAAGGTGCTATTGATAGAGGGAAAACGGAATATAGCCCGCTGTTTTGCCGCCGACCTTGAAAAGAAAGGCTACTCCCTGCAGGTAGAGAGCAGCGGGAGTAAGGGACTTGATGCTTTGAAACACTTCTCTCCTGACGTGGTTGTGATCAATGCGGCCTCATTGCGCACGAATGGACTGCGGCTGGTCAGTTGGTTCCATAATAGTTTGCCATCTACACCCTTATGCCTCATTGTCTCAGAAGATGAACCGATAGTGAAAGCAGAGAACGTTAATTTCTTCTTGCGGCTGCCTTTTACAGTGCAAAAACTGGTCAACCGCATTCGTACCCTCGAGAATAACAGTCACAAAGGGATGCTTGAAAGGGGTGACCTGGTTCTAAACCCGGATAGCAGGATCGCCATCTACAAGAATAAGGAAGTTCGGCTCACGCCGCGTCAATGTGATCTGCTGGAAAAAATGATGCAGAAACCGGGCGAAATCCTGCGCCGGGAGGATTTGTTTAAGGCTGTCTGGGACACTGATTACACGGAAGACACCCGCACCCTGGATGTTCACATCAGTTGGCTGCGCCAGGCATTGGAAGACGATCCGCATCACCCTGAGCTGATAAAAACCATCCGGGGTAAAGGATACCTGCTGAAGGTTTAGTCCTTTTATTGGCTGGTAATTACTATTCCACCTTATAAAATAGAACACCTCTGGGATTTTCACAGAGGTGTTTTTGATTCGCAATATTCTAAAGAATAAACCCGTAAACCAGCGCGAGCAGCACGCCCCCGGCGATAACGCTGCCAAGCTGACCAGCAGTATTTGCGCCCATGGCGTGCATCAGGATGAAGTTGGAGGGGTCTTCCTCCAAAGCCATCTTTGCGCTCAGGCGACCAGCCATCGGGAAGGCGGAAATACCGCAGGCACCAACCAGAGGGTTTACCTTGCCGTGCGTGACAACCGCCATCAGCTTGCCAAACAATAAGCCTGCTATCGTGTCCACCACGAATGCCAGCAGACCCAATGCCAGGATCATGAGCGTGTCGAGGTTCAGGAAGCTCTGAGCGGTCATGGTGGAGCCAATTGCCAGCCCCAGGAAGAGGGTGGCAATGTTGATCAGCTCATTTTGCACCATCTTGCTCAGGCGGTCTACCACCAACGCCTCACGCAGCAGGTTGCCGAGCATCAGGGCAGCCATCAGTGGGGCTGCGTCCGGGGCGACAAACGCCACGAGCAGGGTGACAATGATCGGGAACAGCACGAGGGTGAGGCGTGATACCGGCTTGGGAGAGTATTCCATGCGGATCAAGCGTTCTTTGCGGGTGGTCATCAGCCTCATGATTGGAGGCTGGATGATCGGGATCAGGCTCATATACGAATAGGCAGCCACAGCGATTGGCGCAAGGATGTTGGGCGCCAGGCGTTCACCAACGAAAATCGCCGTCGGTCCGTCGATTGCTCCAATGGATCCAATCGCGGCTGCTTCATGCAGCGGAAAGCCTAAAATAATTGCCAGCAGGAGCGTGAAATAGATACCAAACTGTCCGGCTGCTCCCAGCAGCACCAGGCTGGGCTGGCTGAGCAGCGGGCTGAAGTCGATCATAGCGCCGACGCCAATGAAGATCAGCAGCGGGAACAGTTCCGTTTTGATGCCGGCATCATAAATGACTTTCATGAAGCCGACCTCGTTCGACATGCCCAGGTTCGCAAGCAGGCAGCCAAAGCCAATAGGAAGCAGCAAAACCGGTTCATATTCCTTCCAGATCGCCAGGTAGATCAACACCAGGGCGACAAAAATCATGAGGGCATTCAACCAGGTAAATTTGTCAAATCCTTTTGTGAGGTCAGAAATTAACTGGGTAAAGTCCATGCCTGCTCCTATGCCTGGAAGGTGAAGAGCGGTTGGTTATGCTTGACCAAATCGCCGGGGTTGACGTTCACCTGGGCGATAACGCCATCCCGGTCCGAGCGGATAGCGTTTTTCATCTTCATTGCTTCCAGCGTGCAGACCTGCTGACCCGCCTTGACAGCCTGGCCGGCCTGAACATCAATTGACACGATCACACCTGGAAGTGGAGCGTTCAGAGTGAGGCTGTTGCCAGCAGTGGGCGCAGGAGAAGCAAGCGCTGCGGTGGAAACCGCGAGAGGCTGATCTGTGGCGGCTGGTGTGACTGCGGTGTTTTGCCCTTGCGGGTAAACCTGGTAAATCTTGCCGTCGACTTCAGCCAAAACAGGGTTGCTGTGAACGTTTTTAATGGAGACGTTATAAACTTTTCCTTCAATTTCAACTTTGATGATCATGCGCTTCGTCCTCTGTGTATCTGTCGTGCGACCTGCTGTGCGCGACCAGCAGCAAGCCAGGTGCTGCCTGTTTGGATGGATTGAGTATCGGCTATAAAAGCAGTTTTGGGCTGGGCACTCAGCGCGTAAGCCACTGCAATGGCAGCTGCAAGCGCTGAAGCGTCACCTGGCACAGTTACAGCTACAGGCTCGGGCTCCGGGAAAGAAGTGGCACTTTCTTGAGCAGCCTCCTCTTTCTCTGGTCGGTTGGTAAGCTTAACCAGCAGAACCATGACACCCCAAAGAATGAGGATCATCGCAAACACGATCCCCATGCCGATAACCGTAATCAATAAACCTTGTTTCAGGGTCTCAATCATTTGTCCCCCTTTAGACCGGCATGTTGCCGTGCTTGCGCGGCGGATTGGTTTCGACTTTGTTTTGCAGAGCTGCAAGGGCTTCAATCAACTTCTGGCGGGTTTCAGCAGGCTCGATAACCTCATCGATATAGCCGGCTTTGGCGGCAACGTAGGGGTTCAGGTAGGTTTCCTGGTATTCCCGGGTGAGGCGTGCGCGTTCGGCTTCGGGGTCTTCAGCTGCTTTGATCTGCTTGCCATACAGGATATTTGCAGCGCCTTCAGCGCCCATCACCGCAATTTCGGCCGAAGGCCAGGCATAGGTGATGTCGGTGCCGAGGTACTTGCTGCTCATTACCACATAAGCTCCTCCATAAGCCTTGCGTGTCACCACGCTCACCTTGGGAACAGTAGCTTCTGCGTAAGCGTAAAGCACTTTTGCGCCGTGGCGGATGATCCCGCCATATTCCTGCGCGACACCCGGCAGAAATCCCGGGGAGTCGACAAAGGTCACAATCGGCAGGTTGAAGGCATCGCACAGGCGCACTGTGCGCGCGATTTTATCGGCAGAGTTGATGTCCATCACGCCCGCCATCATCATCGGTTCCTGGGAAACAACCCCCACCGGGCGACCGGCGAGACGCGCAAGACCAACGATGGCGTTGGGCGCGTAGCCAGCCTGCAGCTCGAGGAAGGAGCCCTGGTCCATGATGGCTTCAATCGCGGAGCGCATGCTGTACGGAACGGTGGGGTCCAAGGGTACGAGATCGTTCAGAGATTCAGTGCGACGAGTAGGGGCATCCTGGGTGGGGTAAAGTGGAGGCATGTCCACGTTGTTGGAGGGAAGGTAAGAAAGCGCCTGGCGTGCCAGGGCGATAGCATCCTGCTCGGTGGCACCCACCATGTGGCAGTTACCGCTGGTGGTGAGGTGGACGTCTGCTCCGCCGAGGGTTTCTGAATCCACTTCTTCGCCTGTCACGGTTTTGATGACCGCGGGTCCTGTGAGGAACATGTAGGACTTGCCCTTGACCATGATGATCAGGTCGGTGACAGCGGGAGAATACGAAGCGCCGCCGGCGCAGGGACCCATGATCAGGCTGATCTGGGGCACAACGCCTGAGTAAATGGCATTGCGCCGGAAGATCTCCGCGTAGCCGCCAAGGCTTTTGACGCCTTCCTGGATGCGCGCGCCGCCCGAATCGATCATGCCAATGATCGGAGAGCCTGTTTTGACTGCGAGGTCCATCACGCGGCAGATTTTCTGCGCGTGCATCTCGCCAAGCGCGCCGCCCTGGACAGTAAAATCCTGCGCGTAGACGTAAACTGTGCGGCCGTCAATGCTGCCGTAGCCGGTCACAACGCCGTCGCCGAGCGTTTCGTCGCCTTCGGGGGGGGTCTGCTGGCTGGCCAAGCTGCCGATTTCCCGGAAGGTGCCGGGATCGAGCAGCAAGTCAATGCGTTCGCGGGCGGTGAGACTGCCCTTGGCGTGTTGGCGGTCAATGCGTGCCTGCCCGCCACCCAGTTTTGAAGCTTCCTGCATGCTTTTCAGCTTTTGAATACGGGAATCTGCCTCTGTCATTAACTCTCCTTAATGATTCAAATATAACTCCCTTATGGGAGGTGGATCAGATGGGAATATTGTAACATCAGATAGGAGAAAAATAGGGTTGAGGAGGTTGGTAAGCGCAGTTATTATTGTTCTACTGCTCTCACAACCGCCCTTGACAAACGCCCTTGACAAACGTTTGCTTAGGAGCGGGAGCGTGTTATAATCACTGCATGACTGGTCCGGTGAGCGGTCCGGAGTTTTGGGCTGCGAGCAAGGAGACCTGCAATAAACAAAATCTATAGGAGCATACGTCATGGCATTAACAAAAGCAGAAAAAACCGAAATTATTGAAAAGTACGCACGAGAATCGGGCGACACGGGTTCCCCCGAGGTCCAGATTGCTCTTCTTTCAGCGCGTATTTCGCAACTGACCGATCATCTGCGCACCAACAAGCACGACGAGTCTTCTCGCCGCGGGCTGTTGAAGCTGGTGGGTCAGCGTCGTCGTCTTTTGGCTTATTTGCGCCAGAAGAATTATGATAGTTTCCTGGCGATCACAGAATCTCTGAATATTCGCCGGAAATAAGTATTAAATGAAGGTCGTTTGCGCGAAAACAATTCCCACCGCCTGTTCAGACAAAGGCGGGGGAGTGTTTCGTGCCTATTAATTAACAAGTCGATATATGCCAGTCGGGTATTGAAAATTGCTGATCAGATTCTGAGCGGCGGCTTTCAGTCCCTGAACTGGCAAACAGTGAAAGGACAACATGAAACCAGAAGCTAAATATTTTTCTGCCACCTTGGGTGGTAAAGAGGTCACCTTTGAGACCGGACGGATGGCACGCCTTGCAGGCGGATCTGTGATCCTGCGCCAGGGTGACAGTATGATGTTCGCGGCCGCCACAATGGGTGACCTGCGTGAAGGCGGTGACTTTTTCCCGCTGACTGTGGACTACGAAGAACGCATGTACGCCGGCGGTAAGATCCCCGGTTCGTTCTTCCGCCGCGAAGGACGCCCCTCCACAGATGCCACCCTCGTGGCTCGCCTGACAGACCGCCCCTTGCGCCCGCTCTTCCCGGAGGGAATGCGCAACGAAGTGCAGGTCGTGCTGATGTCGCTCTCGGCTGACACCGAAAATCCATTGGACATGCTCGCCATCAACGCTGCTTCAGCTGCTTTGATGATCTCCGACATCCCCTTTGGCGGTCCGGTTGGCGCCGTGCGCGTTGGCTTTGTGGACGGTAAACTGGTGGTAAACCCCACTTTACAGGAAATGGAAATTTCCACACTCGATTTGCGCGTGGCAGGCACCAAAGAAGCCCTTCTGATGGTGGAAGCCGGTGCGAACGAGGTAACAGAAATTTTGATGGCTGAAGCGCTGCAATTGGCGCATGAGTCTATCCAACCGATCATCGAAACCCAGCTGCGCATGGCAGCCGAAGTCGGCAAAGCCAAGAAGGTCGTCAAACTGGCTGAGAAAGATGCCAATCTGATCGCCCAGGCAAAAGAGGCTGTTCGCTCCCGTCTGGAAGCTCTGTTGGATCAGGAATACAGCAAAGATAACCTCTATGGCGGCATGGCCGCGATCAAAGAGGCATATGTACTTGAGCAGGTTGGCGAAGAGCCAACCCTGGAAGCTGTTGCCGCTTATAGCGCAGCCTATGATGAAGCTGAGAAAGCCATCATTCGCGAGCGCATCCTGAACCAGGGTAAGCGCCCCGATAACCGCAAGATCTACGAAGTACGCGACATCACCTGCGAAGTTGACATTGCCCCCCGTGCACACGGCTCCGGTCTGTTCACCCGCGGTGAGACCCAGGTTCTGACCCTGGCAACGCTTGGCACCCCCAAGGAAGCCCAGGAACTGGACAACCTGAATGGCATGGATTCAAAACGCTACATGCATCATTACAACTTCCCGCCCTACTCCACCGGTGAGGTCAAACGCCTCGGCGGGCAGTCCCGGCGCGAGATTGGGCATGGCGCCCTGGCGGAACGGGCTCTTTTGCCTGTGATCCCCAGCGAGAAATCCTTCCCCTACACCCTGCGTTTGGTGTCTGAGGTCATGGCCTCGAACGGTTCCTCTTCGATGGCATCGGTTTGCGGCTCAACCCTGGCGCTGATGGATTGCGGTGTGCCGATTTCGGCTCCTGTATCCGGCGTGGCGATGGGTTTGATTAAGGAAGGTGATAAGTACGTCATCCTGACTGACATCCTGGGCACCGAAGATCACCTCGGCGATATGGACTTCAAGGTTGCCGGCACACGCAATGGTATTACTGCCCTGCAGATGGATATTAAGACCACCGGGATCACCCCCGAAATTATGTCCGAAGCGCTGGATCGTGCCAAGTCAGCTCGATTCTACATTCTCGACCAGATGCTGGCGACAATCGCCGAGCCTCGCCCGAGCCTGAAACCGCACGTGCCACGGATCGAATCGGTGAAGGTTCCGTTGGACAAAATCGGTGCAATCATCGGTCCTGGTGGTAAGAACATTCGCCAGCTTCAGGAAGAGACCAACACCAAGATCGACATCGACGACGATGGTACGGTTTACATCGCATCAGTGGATGGGGTTGGCTTCGAAGAAGCGCGCGACCGCATCCTGGCAGTGACAGAAACCGCAGAGATCGGCAAGATCTATACGGGACGGTGCGTTCGGGTCACCGATTTTGGCGCTTTCATCGAGATTTTGCCCGGTTTGGACGGCATGGTACACATTTCCCAACTTTCCAGCGAACGCGTAGAAAAGGTTGAGGATGTGGTCAATGTGGGCGATGAGCTGACCGTAATGGTGACCGACATTTCCCCTGAAGGCAAGATCCGCTTGTCGCGCCAGGCTTTGCTTGAGGGTTGGACCCCCGAGGAAGCGCGAGAGCACGACAACCCGAACCGCGGTAAAAGCGGTGGTGGGCAGCGTCATAGTAGTGGCGGTGGCGACCGCCACGACAGCCGCCGGTCCGACCGCGGCGGAGATCGCCGAAGCTCCGGTGGTGATCGCCGGGATCGTAGAAACTAACTTCTTTACAGTCGAAAGAGCAGGACGCCAATCGGTGTCCTGTTCTTATTTAACTACGGGCCTGCATGATGGCTTGCATAAGAAGGCTACTATCTATCCCAACACAAAACGAAAGAACGACAACAACTTGCCATTAAGAAATACTTTGCCAATAGGTAGTTTTGAGATATACTTTTAGCATGGTTAGCGATTTTTCGCGCAAGCGGAGTAACCTCAGCGTTCTATATGGTTTCATTGCCGGACTGTTTTTTACACTAGCCGCGTGGGGGATGGATGCCTTGATCTTAGCCCGGTCTCATGCTGCGCTGCCTTTTCTCAAATTTGTTACTGGTCTATTAATTTGTCTGCCGGTAGCCATTTTGGTGGGCTATCTGACTGCAAAATTTGAAAATGGCATACTGGGAATTGTGTTTTGGGGTGGTTTGGCCGTCCTATTCACTTTTTTGGTCATCAATTTGCCACTAAAATTTGCGCCATGGTATTTGAACAGAATCCACCCTGAGGTCGGTTCGATCCTCCATTTTGACGAGTTGATCCGCCCTGGAGTTTGTTGGTTTTATTGCCTACTTCCTATTGGAATCACTTGTCTGCTGTGTGGGCTGCTGGAAAATGTGCTCATCGACCAGAGTTTCGCTTCTTCACGCACATTTGGTAATCTCCTCCCTCTGATCGTTTGTCTCGCGATTATGACAGCCTCGGGAATGTCCGGAGATTCATTAATGACCAGGCAGTTCAGAAAACCTATAGTTGTTATTGATACACTTCTGCAAAACGGCGCAGATTATTACAACCAGGAAGTCGACAAACTGGAAGCCAGAAAGATGCACCTAAGCATCGTCCGACCACTAAATGACCTTGTATTGCAGCAACGTAGCCTGACGTTGGTCGATGTGGATGGTAATCTTTCTGTAATGAAGGTGCTTGTTGACTTTAATGGTGAATCAGCGCTTTGCCATACTGTTTATTCGCAGCCAACATTCTGTGAAATCATAGAGCCGAAATTCAGAGGTGATCAATATGGCGTCCTTGGGGTGAAGCAAAATTCCAGGATTGACATTTATAATAATGATATAATCGGTCTTAGTAATTCTCTGGCACTACTAACAATATAATTAACTAATGTCACACATTCACAGGCTGATGCCTAACAAAGTTTGATTAAGGAATAATTGATGACAGATGAACTTCTGAACGTTCAAGGATTGGAAACGCAGTTCAACACCCCGGAAGGGATTGTCCATGCTGTTAATGGCGTCGATTTCACACTCAAGGAAGGGGAGACATTGGGAGTTGTCGGCGAAAGTGGCTGCGGCAAGAGTGTAACAATGCTTTCCATTCTGCGACTGATTCAACAACCCCCTGGCAAGATCGTAGCTGGGCAAGCCATGTTCAGGGGGAAAGACTTGCTCAAAATGTCGAATGAGGAAATTCGCCACGTCCGAGGTGGTCAGATTTCCATGGTCTTTCAGGACCCCATGACCTCTTTGAATCCGGTCATGACAATCGGGAAGCAGTTGGCGGAACCACTGATGCTGCACCTGGGTCTAACTAAGGAACAAGCGCGCGATCGATCGATTGAATTACTTGAGCAGGTCGGCATCCCCCGGGCAGCAGACCGATTGAAGGATTATCCGCATCAATATTCCGGAGGTATGCGTCAGCGTGTCATGATCGCCATGGCACTCAGTTGTGCTCCGCAGATCCTGATTGCGGATGAGCCGACCACGGCGTTGGATGTTACCATCCAGGCGCAGATCGTTGAACTTGTGATCCGATTGCGCGAGGAAGTAGGTATGGCGATCATCTGGATCACGCATGATCTTGGCGTGGTCGCCAGTGTTGCTCACCGCGTGAATGTAATGTATGGCGGTTTTATTATTGAGGATTCCCTGATTGACGATCTGTATCGTAACCCATTGCATCCTTACACCATCGGTCTATTAGGCAGCTTACCCCAGATACAAAGTGAAGGACGCAAGCGCTTGTATTCCATTGATGGAATGCCCCCAATGCTTTATAAGAAACCTCATTCCTGCCCATTTGCCCCACGTTGTAAATGGGTGGTTGAGAAATGCAGACTGGTCAACCCACCCTTGATAGAAATCGAGGAGGGTCATCGGGCAGCTTGCTGGGTGAACACTAAAGATGGGAGCGTGCGGGATGTCTAATCACGAAGAAACATTGATCAGAGTAGAAGATCTAAAGGTGCATTTCCCTATCTACCGGGGTGTTATCCGCCGACAAGTTGGGTCTGTAAAAGCTGTGGACGGAGTGTCGTTCCAGGTTAAGAAGGGCGAGACCTTGGGTTTGGTAGGGGAATCTGGCTGTGGGAAAACCACGACAGGCCGGGCAATTGTACAGCTCTACAAGCCTACCGCCGGTCATGTTTACTTCAGGGATATTGACCTGGTTAGTCTCAAAGAAGAACCAATGCGTTTGATGCGCAAAGAAATCCAGATGATCTTCCAGGACCCTTATGCCAGCCTCAACCCGCGTATGACTGTTCGCGATATCATTGCCGAACCGCTTCTAGCATTTGGCATGGCTACAGGTAAAGAACTCGATACTCGTGTTAAAGAGTTGATGAGATTGGTTCGTTTGGATCCTGACTTCATCTACCGCTTCCCCCATGAGTTTTCTGGCGGTCAGCGCCAACGTATTGGCATTGCACGGGCACTGGCACTGAACCCAGCCTTTATTGTCTGTGATGAGCCTATATCAGCGCTGGATGTGTCCATCCAGGCGCAGATCATCAACTTATTTGAAGATCTTCAAAAAGAGCTCAATCTAACTTATCTGTTCATTGCGCATGACCTTTCCATGGTCCGCCACATCAGTGATCGTGTCGCGGTAATGTACCTCGGCATCATCGTTGAACTGGCAGATCGCAATGAAATCTATAACAATCCTCTGCACCCTTATACCCAGGCTTTACTATCAGCCATTCCGGTTCCGGATCCTGAGCATTATCGCAGGCGTTCCCGCATCGTCTTGGAAGGCGATGTGCCATCGCCTGCAAATCCACCTTCTGGCTGCCGTTTTAGAACACGCTGCCCCAAGGCGGATGAAGAATGCGAAAAGGGTAGGCCGGAATTCCGTGAAATCCTGCCGGGTCACTTTGTTGAGTGTTTTAAGGCGGAGGTTCCCAGCCCTTTAAAGGAGGTCACATTTGAGGAAAATTCAATCTTAAAATGACGAAACTGAGTAAATCCAAATTCATTCTCTCAAGGAGGAGAAAAATGCGTAAGTTTTCAGTTTTACTTGCTTTAGTGTTAGTTCTCGGCATGCTTCTCTCAGCATGCCAAACCACAACCCCTGTTGTTACTGAGCCCCCTGCGGCAGAAGAACCCACCGAGGAACCTGTGGCGGAAGAACCCACCGAGGAACCTGTGGCGGAAGAACCTGTAGTTGAAGAACCCGTCTCGATGAGTCAGTACCTGGGTTCGAATAAGCTCGATGGCAATGGCGCTCCGCCAACCTTCTTTGACGACGTCCACATTCGCCGCGGTTTTGCATACGCCTTCGATTGGGATGCCGTCATCAATGAAATCTACCAGGGCGAAGCTATCCAGTCCAACGTTCTGGCCCTGATTGGTATGCCTGGCTACGATCCTGAGGCCCCTCACTTCACGTTAGACCTCGAAAAGGCTGCTGAAGAATTTAAACTGGCTGACGTCGACAAAGATGGTATTCCTGCTGGTGAAGATCCGGATGATGTCTGGGAAATGGGTTTCAGAATTCAGATGGCTTATAACACCGGTAACGCCACCCGTCAGACATATGCTGAAATTTTGCAGACCAACCTGGCTGAGATCAACGACAAATTTGTCCTTGAAGTACTCGGTCTGCCCTGGCCTGCCTACCTGGCTGCCCAACGCGCCCATAAAATCCCCATCATGGTCGCTGGCTGGTTGGAAGATATTCACGATCCTCACAACTGGTATCAACCCTACACCACTGGCACCTATGGCGCTCGCCAGAACCTGCCTGAAGACCTGAGAGTTCAATTCAAAGCACTCCTGGATGAAGGCGTAAGTCTGATCGATCCTGCTGAACGGCATGCAGTCTATCAGCAAATGAACCAGCTCTACTTCGATCAAGCTGTTGGTATCCCTGTTGTCTTGGTGACCGCCCACGGTTATGAACAATCCTGGCTATCCGGGCGTATTATGAACCCGATTTTCGCAGGTGATTATTACAAGACCATATCCAAGGACGGCGGGGCTGACCCCACAACCATCGTGAACGCTACCATTGGTGATGCCGACACGCTGGACCCAGCTTTGAGCTACGATACTTCCAGCGGTGAAGTTATCCAGAATGTTTACGAAACACTGGTTTACTATGATGGCGTCGCGACCGATAAATTTGTTGGTCAATTAGCCGAATCCTGGGAAGTCTCCGAAGATGGTACTACATGGACCTTCAAACTCCGCGATGGTGTCAAATTCCACGAAGGTGGTGATTTGACCCCCTCAGATGTGGTTTACTCCTTTGTCCGCGGTCTGCTGCAGGGTGGCTACTCCTCACCGCAGTGGCTCCTGGCTGAACCAATCCTCGGTGTTGGAATCGATGATATCACTGGTATTGTTGATGACTTCGCTTCCGCTGACAGCCGCGAAACCCTCCTAACCAATCCACCCGAAAAGCTGGTTGCAGCTTGCGAGACGGTTTACTCCCACTTCACTACCGATGACGCTGCTAACACCGTCACCATCACCCTCTCACAAGGCTGGGGCCCCTGGTTGGCCACCATTGCCCAGGGCTGGGGTTCCATCATGGACAAGGAATGGGTTGTTGAAAACGGTGGTTGGAATGGCGAATGCGATACCTGGCAGAATAACTATGCCATGGTCTCTGCTGACGATCCTTTCAGCAAGATCATGAATGGTACCGGTGCCTACAAGTTGGATCACTGGACTCCTGGTGAGGAAATTGTTTTGACCGCTTTCGATGGTTATTGGGGCGAGCCCGCCAAGGTCGAACGTGTCGCAATTAAGATCGTACCTGAATTTGGTACCCGCTTTGCGATGCTTCAGGCTGGTGAGGCTGACATCATCGATGTCGATACTGCCATGCGCCCACAGGTGGACCAGATGGTCGGCGAGATTGCAATTTACAATCCCGAGACTAACGCTTACGACGATCCAATTCCGGTGTGCACAGTTGATACCTCCCTGCTCGGCTTGGAACGCTTCAACACCGAAGGCTGTACCGAAGGTAATGGTCAGCCCCTGCGCCTGTATTACGGACGCCCGGCGCTGCAGCAAGATGTTTTGACCTTCACCTTCTTTGTCGAGTAATAAGTACACTTAGACCCGTATTGCGGGAGCCCTTAGGGGCTCCCGCAGATCCGAAGTCATTTTTACTTCGGAATGAGCTGAACGATTTTCTGCCTGTTCCGAAGGCAAAATGAACTGTGAGGAAACTTTATGACTAATTACATTATTCGTCGTTTGCTGATGGTGCCATTGTTATTGGTCGGAGTCACGCTGATCATTTTTGGCATGCTGCAACTGTTGGGTCCGGTCGAGAGATCGGCGCTGTATGTCAAGGATTTCCCAAAAAATGATAAGCAGGTCCAGGGCATTATTACAAGATACGGGCTGGATAAGCCATTCCTGACGCAATATGGAATTTGGCTCGTCGGTGTGAAAGATCCCGTTACCGGAGAACGCGATGGCGGCATTCTGTTTGGTGATTTTGGTTACTCCCGAACTGCTTCACAGGATGTTATCGATATTGTCAAGAATCGCTTCCCGAACACGGTGGATCTGGCTTTGTGGACTGTTTACCCGATGCTCTCGGTGGGTATCTGGCTGGGTGTGAAAGCCGCCGTGAACCAAAACAAATTTATCGATCAGGCTGCCAGGGTGTATAGCATCATCGGCACATCCTTCCCAACCTTTGTATTTGGACTATTGCTGTTGATGCTCCTCTATGCCGGACCACAATATTTCTTACCAGGGAAGATGTCGGATTGGGTTAGTCAGCTCATCTTTTCAGGTGAATTCAAACAATATACGCATTTGCTTTCAATAGATGCCTTGCTCAACCTGCGCTTTGACGTATTTTGGGATGCGCTCAGGCATATGATCATGCCAATTTTGACTTTGTCTTACATCAATTGGGCAACCTATGTGCGTGTGACCCGCTCTTCTATGCTCGAGACACTGCGCATGGATTACGTCACAACCGCACGCGCCAAAGGTTTGAGCGAAAACACCGTTATCAATCAACACGCCCGACCAAATGCTATGCTGCCAATCGTAACCATGGCTGGTTCCAGCATTGTTGGTCTGCTGGGTGGTGTTGTGCTTACAGAAACTGTCTTCAATTACCCTGGAATTGGTAAGGCAGCTGCCGATGCGGCAGGCCAATTGGATGTCGTCACAGTGCTTGGTCTGGCAATTTTCAGTGGCGCGATCCTGATCTTTGCAAATCTGATCGTGGACGTAGTCTACGCCTTTATTGACCCCAGAGTCCGTCTTGCATAAGGAGCCCAGATGACTGAACAACCTGAAATGATCCCGACTGGTGACAACCGTATGCTCGATGAGGTCTTTAGTGACCGAAAGATCACCTGGCTGGAAAAAACGCTGGGAACTGATAACTATCGTATTGTCAAAGGCTTATTCAAAACGCCAGCATCCATTATTGGTTTTATTTTGATCCTGATTTTTGTTCTGATCGCAGTTTTTGCTCCTGCGATCATGCCTCCTGTTGATAACGACCCCTTTAAAATGCCCCGCGATGGCTATAGCGGTGAACCAAGGGGTCCTGGAGCAGAGTGGACTCGTAAAGTACCTGATATGCCATTTTGGTATGAACCTTTGACTGGTAAAACCGAAATGACGCATGTGCTGGGGACCACGCAGGGTCAATATGACATTTTGTATGGTATTGTCTGGGGTACCCGAACCGCTTTTAATACTGGTCTCTTGGTCGTGGCTGTGACGGTGATCATTGGCGTAGTATTGGGCTCCATTGCAGGCTATTATGGCGGTTGGGTGGATAACGTCATTATGAGAATCACAGATATTTTCATGACACTTCCATATATCATGATGGCGCTGATTTTCTCGGCAGTTCTGACCCCTGTTCTCGGACGCAGTTTGTGGCCACCATTGATTGCCATGACTACCTTCGGCTGGATGGGTTACGCACGTGTTATCCGCTCCGATATTCTGTCTATCAAGGAACGCGATTTTGTTTTGGCAGCCAAGGTCTCGGGCGTCAAGAAGAACCGCATTTTGTTCAAACACGTTCTACCGAATGCTATTTTCCCAACGCTGGTGCTGGCGAGCCTTGGTATCGGTGAGGTCGTGCTCGGTTTCGCCTCGCTTTCCTTCCTTGGAATCGGTACCGAAGTAGGTTATGCCGACTGGGGGCAGATCCTCAGTTTTGCACGAAACTGGATCACCAACCTGGACCGCTACTGGTATATCGTGGTTTTCCCTGGTGTGACGCTGACCTTGTTTGTCATGGGCTGGAACCTGGTGGGAGATGCGTTGCGAGACGTGTTGGACCCACGTATGAGGGGCAAGATATAGTTAGTTAGTGAAAAATTGGTAAAACCGGCGATATTTCGCCGGTTTTTTTATCTTTCAATTCGCTGTTGAAAATACAGGTTTTTCCTGAAAAGCAGCATCCCCAAAGAAGGAGTGCTTTAGACCGTAGCCGTCAGGCGTTCGTGCCAGAGCTGGAGCTGGCAGCGGGCATCGGTCTCGATGGAGACGTAGCGCTCAATCAGACTACAGGGAAAGTCAGGGCATTCTGCACAAGTTTGGCGGACGCGGCTGGTAGCACATTTTCGCAAGGAGCAAGCCTGGCACATCTTGCTCTCCAGACGCTGCTGGCTGTGGCAGCCCTGGCAGGTCATTTCTGATGGAGAATACCAACTGCTCTCACTCGAATACTCTGCTGCCAGCCAGACCTTGTGCGCCTGATCTTGCTTTTGGGTGGCCTGGTAGACGGGGCATTCCTCACAATTCATGCCACAAAAGGACCAATGAGCCATTGCGCCTCCTTTCACTAAACGAATGGTTCACCCTGGATCGCAGCATGAATCATGCCAGTTTAAAGGAGCGGAAGTAGGATTTGCTTACTGGTCTTTAATGAGCTGAGAGATAAAGTCTCATCGGTGGATGTTTGGCTTGCAGCAAGCTGAAGCCCAGGCTCTCGTAGAGCGGCTGCCCATCAGGAGTGGCATCGAGATCGATATAAGGCAGGTTGATCTCCCGGGCTTTTTGGATCAATGCCTGCATAATTGCTCGCGCCAAACCCTGGTGACGATACTCGGGCCAAGTGAGGATGTTGATGATCCGTCCATATTGCCCATCAGGTACCCCTGGATGCCACATCACTCGAACAACCTGTAAAAACCCAACCGCGGCCATCGCTTCGCCTTCCATGGCTATCCAGGCGAAGAGGTCACGCTCAAGATGTTCAGATAGAAAAGTATCGAGTTGCTGATTTACCTTTGGCAAATCGTCGGGGAGGATGGGGTAACCGAGAGTATAAAAAAATCCAGCCGGGTCTTGATCAGCAGGGGAATGTCTTTTGGTAGGGCTGGACGTAAGATGGTGGGCATATCAGCGATTTTCCTCGTTGAGGGATTTATTGCGGTAGGTGAGATCCGGGCGGGTCTGCCAGCCCTGGCTTTCCCAGAAGGCATTGCCTTGCTGGTTTGTCGCAAAGACCAGCAAGCCTGCCCTGTTGATCCCTTCTGCTCTCAGAGCCTCACAGGCAGCATCTGCCAGCTGCTTTCCGATTCCCTTGCTCTGGTGTTCGGGCAGAACGATGGCGTGGTAAATATAGCCGCGCCTGCCGTCATGCCCGGCCAGGATGCCGCCAACAATCTCACCGGCAATTTCTGCTACAAAACACGTGCTGGGATTTCGCTTCAGGAACTTGAGGATGCCTGCTTCACTGTCGTCCAGGCTGCGCAGTCCAAGGTTAAAACCCGGCACGCTGTTCCAAAGGGCGAACAGAGCAGGGTAATCTTCGGGGGTCATCAACCGCAGAACAGCTTCAGGCATAAACCAGCACTAAATCATGCCATAACGCGCCAGCGCGGTGTTCAGGATCAGGTTGATCAACTCGGTATGACTGATCCCGTCAGCATTGGCTTCGATGACAATGTCAGAAAGCTTGGGCATCAATCCTGGCAGAGGATTGATCTCGAGAATGTATGGTTTGAGGTTGTCGTTCTGGTCGAGCCGAAAGTCAATTCGGGCGAAATCAAGAGCGCCTGTAACGCGGAAGACAGCTGCTGCCAGCCAGTTGAGTTCATCCACCATGTCTTCGTCCAATGGAGCAGGGCAGAGATACTCAAGTTCAGCAGCCAGGGCGGTTTTCAGGTAATTGCCGTAGACGCCATCGGTCTCAAGGTAGGGGTCGAGATTTACTTCCATGGGGGGCAGAAAGTGCAAGCCGGCGTGAATGCGATGCGCGTCTTCATCCAGGGGAATACGGCGGGCAACAGGGCCAATCAGGTTGCCAACCAGGCCGACTGTGACCTCACGCCCTTCAATAAAGCGCTCCACCAAGGCTGGCTGTTTGTAGCGTTTAAGGATGTAGCGCAGCTGCGTTCGAAGTTCCTTATCGTTATGCAGGATGGACTGGTAAGAAATGCCCATTCCCGTGCCTTCGCGGCTGGGTTTGATGAACAGGGGGTAGTGCATACCCTCCTCCAGGGGTTCATCTTCGCGTTCGAAGGATTGAAATTCAGGCGTAGGCAGATTGTGCCAGGCGAGAATACGCTTGGTCATGGGTTTGTCAAGAGCGAGGGCGAGCGTGAGCACCTTTGAACCGGTGTAGGGGATCTGGAGTTTCTCGAGGATGGCGGGGATTTGCGCTTCACGCGAGTCGCCGAAGTGTCCCTCGGCAATATTGAAACAGATGTCAGGTTTGTAAGCGCGAACGGTATCAATGATAGATTCGTCGGCTTCGAGGAATTCACATTCGTGCCCACCAGCGCGGATGGCATCGCGCAGAGAGAGGACAGTAGATTCTGAGTCGAGATCGTCCCACTGATCCTCACTCATGCCTTCAAAGGCAGGCGCGTTCGCCTTGATGTTTGCCAATACCGCCACGCGGAATTTCTTCATTTGTCAATTCTCCCGGAATTGTGATGTTAAGCAACAGAATTATAGTCACTTTGAGCAGGATGTAAAGAGAATCTGAAAATTGTTACAAAATGATAACAAAAAACCTCCCAGAGGAATTGGGAGGTTAAAACTAACGGTTAGCTTGGAATTCAAAGTCATTCAATCACAATCATGAGTTCGTCTTCCGCTTTTGCCTTACGTGCGCCACGTTCGAGGTCGACCTTCTGGAGCATCAGTATGCCAACTATGAAAAAGATAACCAGCGATATAATGCCCAGGCGGACATTGCCGGTGAGTTGGGTGACCAGCGCCATGATTGCCGGACCGACGATGGTATTGAATTTCTCTGAAACGCTGAAAAGGCCGTAAAATTCCGCAGTTTTACTCTTAGGCATGAGTTTACCGATTAAAGAGCGGCTCAGAGCCTGGCTGCCGCCCTGCACGGTTGCCACACCAAAGCCCAGTGCGAACATATGCCAATCTTTGGTCATGAAGTAGCCTATAATTGCCACCAGGGTGTAAATAACCAGGCTGATGGAAATCGCCTTTTTGTTACCAAGCTTGGAGCCGAGCCTGCCGAAAAGCAAAGCAAATGGCGCAGCTACGAACTGAACCATCAGGAAAGTGCCCAACACAGTCATAGTGCTGAACCCCAGATCTGTGGCGAAGGCTGCAGCCATGGTGATGATGGTGCCGATGCCGTTGGAGTAAACCAGGAACGTCAGCAGGAACCAGAAAAGGTCCTGGTAATCACGGATCTCGCGTAAGGCTTTGCCAAGGCGTTGGAGGCTGACAGTGATGCCACTTTTCCCAATTTCTTGTTTCTCTGCCATGGCGGCAGGCTCTTTAACCCTTCGGAAAAGGGGAATGGAGAACACTGCCCACCAGATCGCAACACTCGCCAGGCTGAGGCGCATCATTAATTGCGTGGCTGCTTCGTTGGTCATATTTGTCAAGAAGTTTGGTCCTACGAAAATCATGAGGACATTGATGAGCAGCAGCACTCCACCGCCGATATACCCGACAGCATATCCGCGGGAAGAAACTTTGTCCATATCTTCCGGTTTTGCCACATGCGGCAGCAGGGAGTCGTAGAAAACCAGCGAGCCAGCGAATCCAATCGTTCCAAGGATATAGAGCACGATGCAAAGGGTTTGTTGTTCCGGACCGGAAACAAAGAATAACAAAGCGGTGCTAATGATGCCGAGGGCTGCGAAGATCCCAAGGAAGAGTTTCTTGGAGGCTCTGAAATCTGCGATGCCGCCGAGGATCGGGCTGAGCAAAGCAGCGATGAGGCTGCCGATGGCGACCGCATAACCCCAAATCGGAACGGAATTGCCGCTGGCGATATAGGCGCCGAAGTAGGTGGGCAAAATCGCGCCCATAATCGTGGTGGCGAAAGCGGAGTTCGCCCAATCGTACATGGTCCAGGCGCGGATAACGCGCTTGTAACTCTTATCTTCAATAGATTGGCTTGAGTTCATTAATTGTCTCCTCTTTTGTTCAGTTTTCTTATTTTACTCCGGATGAAAGTACATCCGGAGGAACTTACTTTAAGCTTGCTCCCAGTTTGGTAAAGGTATCATTAAGCAAGGTTAAAAGTTCGCTGGCATCGCTGCAGGTAAGCAAGGCTCGCATGGTCTCGCGCGGAAGCTGATAGGGTTCGAGATAAGCCTTCAGGTATTTGCGAAAAGGCATGATGGCGTTCTCAGGGTCTGTTGCAAGCATATCCTTCAACTGCCAAAGAGTGGTTTCTGCCACTTCCTGGATGCTGACCTCATCCCGATCGCGCCAGGAAAAGATCCAGGGGTTGGCCTTGGCTGCCCGTCCGATCATAACTGCGTCGCAGCCGGTTTGCTCCAGCATGCGGCGCGCATCGGCGGGAGTGACGACGTCGCCGTTGCCGATGACAGGCAACTGCGGAAAGGCACGCTTTAGTTCAGCGATAGGCTGCCACTGCGCAGGTTTTTGATAAGAAATCTTGCCGGTGCGTCCGTGCAGCGCGATGGCCTTGGCGCCATTTTCTGCTGCCAGGCCGGCTATTTCGAGATAGTTTTGTGAATTACTGTCCCAACCCAATCGCATCTTGACGGTCACTGGAACCTTGACAGCACGCGATACCAGCAAGACAGCATCTTTAACCAGCTGCGGATTGCGCATCATTCCAACGCCAGCTCCCCGACCGGCCACGCTTTTGGCGGCGCAACCCATGTTGATGTCGATCATGTCGGGATGGAATTCTTCTTCGATGCGGGCGGCGCACTCCGCCATGCGGACAGCATCGTTATCAAGCAGCTGTGCCGCGAAGGGACGTTCTTCGTCACGCGCGAGGAGACGCTTCTTTTGATAGTTTTTTTGATGGGCGTAGTCGAGCGTGTTGATAAATTCGGAGACCGAATAAGCCGAACCGAGCCTGCGGGTAAGCAGGCGAAACGCTGCATCCGAGATGCCATCCATCGGCGCCAGGATCAGCCGCCCATGGATGGGAATATCCGCGATGAAGAAGTCAGCTTGTGTCAAAACCGGGCCCTCAGTCTGTGATTTTGAACAAGATGCTGATAACGCGCCTTGAAGGAACCTCAAGCTCCACGCTGCCGTCAGGCTGTTGCACCAGGTCGTGAATGAGACTTTCGTCGAGGTTCACCAAATGAGCGCTTTTGTTGAGCATATTAGGTTTCAAGTTTAAGTGGATGGTTTCATCTCCCAGGTTAACGCCGCGCACGACCCAGCCGCTTTCATCTTCGGCTTCCTTGATGGCTGTGATCATGAATTCCGCATGAGATACTTCCACCATGGCGCTTTTGGCAGGCAGACTGCCGGGATGCAGGCTGGAGGTTCTGACCTCCAGGTCAGTCTGGAAGGATTGCGCTAACTTCACAGCCTCAAAAAAGTCGGGACCGTGCGGAATGATGCAGAAATCGAAGGTATAGGGGCGCAACTCCTGGGCGTCGGGGGTCTGCAGGGGTGGGCCGGCATGACCGACCCGGTTCCAGAGGTCATCCCGGCTGAGCCAGCCAACGCAACGCAGCAAGGTGAGGTTGATTTCGGCGTCACCATTTTTGTCGCGTACCACTGCGACTTCAGGCAAGCCACTGTTGGCAATCATCAACCCGCCCTGCTCATTGCTCACATCCACGAAACTGCGCTGGGGCACTTCGGGGCGGGGCAACTCACGCCAGGAACTGTCGGTCTTGGGGAGATCAATGGCGCGGGTGAGGATATCGTAATGCCCATCATAGCGGGCAGAATCTACCTTCAGACCGGTTTTGAAGCGTACCCCAAGGCGATGATCGAGCGCTTCGTTTTCGAAGTGGACCTGGACTTCTGCCTGCGGTACATTTTTGACCAGTCTTACCAGAACATCGAGGTTGTGGGTAATGGTGGTTTTCTCGCGACTGTCGCGCGATTCTGTCAGAGAGACAGGCAGGTCGATTATCAGGCTCAGCATGAGAGCCTCATACAGACTGGTTTTGTACTTGGTTGTAGAAACCAACCTGGGTCGGATCTCAGTGTCATGTTCAGGGGGTGTAAAGTTGTACTCATCGCCGCGGTCTCCCACGTCCACGATCCGGCACAGCCCCTCAAAAACACGACCTGTTCGGAGGTCCGCCAGGCGGAGGCTACCATCAGCACCGGCGACTTGGATTTCCAGGAATTGGTTGGAGATGAAATCGTCCAGATCCTCCTCCGGCTCTTCATAGGCATTGCCCGGTTTGTTAGATTTGCAGATCCAATAAGTGCGGTAGCCCATAGCAGGAAGATTTTCAGCGAGAATATCCAGGGTGGCAGTGGGCACATTGAAGACCTTCACTCTAACCAGGGCTTCCGGATCAGAATGTGAGATCAGGGCGGTTACCTGGTTGAATGCAGCAGCAAGGTTCTCGAGATCGGGTTTGAGCAGAGATGAAAACTCAGCTTCAATGCAAGGCAGTCCATTTTCATTCGTCAGCTTGGCGTAAACCAGGGCTTTGCCATCATGACCCGACTCGGAAGCTCCCTGGAGAAGCCCCATGAGTTCCCGGACAGGATAAACATTGGACTCTTTAAATACAGGTCCGCGCAACATGTAATCCACCGCAACCTGCTTGCCATCTGAATCGATGACACGCAGCGATTTGAGGTTATGAGGTATATCTATCGAGGGACTAACGATCGCGCTGTGGCGGTAGGGGGAAGCGTTGAAAACTGTCAGAGCCGCGTACTCACCATGATTGCCGTTTGGTGACGTGTTGATCTCGAAACTGAGAGCGTCCAGTGACTGGCTGGTGAGTTCTTCGCCCATTTGATCGACCTGGTCGAATCGGCTGATCATGTCATGATGGGTGGCATCGATGGAGCAGCCGCAAATGGAATCGTGCGGGTGATTGGTGATGAGCAGTTTCCATGCCTGGTGCACGACCGATCCGGGGTCGGCAATGCGACGGGTTTTTTGATGTATGGTGGGTGGAGTGAAGGCCGCTTTACCGCGGGTTTGTAGTTCAGCCCAGGTGGAAAACGGCTCCACCCAGCGTTCGAGCAAGTTCTGCGAGTGGTGATTGCGCTGCTTGATCCACATCCTGGCTGAAAGGACAGCTGGCAAAATGTGAGCCTTGTGGGGGTCGCGCAGCTCACCCTGCAGGGTCTGGAGAGGGATGTTTCGTTCAGAAATTTCATTGGTGACGGCTGCCAGGTAACCTGGAAGAGTGGAGTGGATTGCCTGCCGGTCTGACTGATTGTGCTGGTTGAAGTAGCGTAGATGCTCAGGCAGTTCCGGACGGGGTTCAAGGTGATCGCTACCGCGCATCATCAGGTAATGCGAACTGGGGTTATAGGGTTGAAGCTTATCAGCTTCGGCATTGAGGAGGTATGTTGATTGGTCGGGATCAGAGGCTGGCCATTCGGCAAGATTGCCATAACCATCGTAGAGGTGAGCCAGCAGGACGCTGGAGCCATCGGGGGATTGCCAGGTGAGCAGCGTGGGGGAGCCATCTGGCACGCCGCGCCAAAGACAGGCGGTATCCATGTGAAAGCCGTTGAGGATCTGCGGTAACTGGGAGAGATGTCCGAAGGGGTCGGGGATGTAGCCAACCATCATGCGCTGACCAAAAAGCTGACAGATATCTTTCCCGATCAACAAATTGCGCACGATCGCTTCCGGGGAAACCAGGAATTCATCCGGCAGGACGTACCAGGGACCGATCAGGATCCGATTTTCCCGGATATATTGCTGCAACCGCGGCAAGTTTGCCATGCGAACCTGCAAGTAGTCCTCAAGCACAATTGTCTGCCCATCCAGCATGAAATGCAGGTAATCCGGGTCATTATCCAGGATGATTAAAAGATTATCCACAAGGTGGACGAGCTGCAGGCGGAACTGTTGGAAGGTCTTATACCATTCGCGATCCCAATGGGTATGGGAAATAACATGCAATGTTTGCATAACCTCTCCTCAAAGCTCAGAATTTGTTTAATTATGCCACAAAGGCATTGGTTTTGGCTATTTCAGTACTGGGAGAGCGCCCATTGGGCTGCTTCACGTACAACTGCCTCTGGTTCGTTGGCTGCGCAGTCCAGCAAGGCAGGTCTGGCTGCTTCCAGGCGGGCATTGCCGAGGGCAATCGCGATATTGCGGCGGAAGCCCTGGTATTTGGCCCGCAAAATGGGAGTGTTGGCATAACGGGATTTGAAGTCTGCTTCTGTAAGCAAGAACGATTGGAGTAAGTCGGGATGTGGATCGAACCGTTCGGAGTTAACAAATAGCGGAGTAGTGTTTTGCGGTTTTTGGTTGGAAGGGCAGATGGTCTGACAGGTATCACAGCCGAAAATACGCTGCCCGAGCAGAAGGCGAAAGGCAACCGGGATAGATCCGCGATGCTCAATGCTCAGGTAAGAAAGGCATCGGCGGGCGTCAATGGAGCGGTTAGGAAGGATCGCTTTGGTGGGGCAAGCCATCTGGCAGCGGTGGCAGTCGGCGCAGTCGGAATTTGTGAGAGATTTATCCGGCTTGAGAGGGATGCTGACCAGGAGTTCACAGAGGAACAGCCAGGATCCGTAAGCCTGGGAGGTCAGGCAGGAATTCCGGGCAATCCACCCCAGGCCGGCTTGCTGCGCGTAGTCTTTTTCGAGGACTGGAGCAGTGTCGACGCAAACCAGGTGCTTGAGTGGTTGGTCAGTGAGTTGGGCGATTTTCTGCGCAAGGAGCTCTGCCGCAGCTTTCAGAACCTGGTGGTAATCGGGCAGAAGAGCATAAGCGGCAATACTCCCCTGGTTTTGTTGGGGTTTTTGGGTGCTAGTCGGGACAGGATAGGTTGTGGCGAGGCTGATAACCGTGCGGCATCCCGGCAGGAGTTTGGCTGGGTCATAGCGGGCTTCAATGGCGTTTGGCCGCGCCATGTAGTCCATGTCAGCGTAATGCCCGGCTTCGATCCAATCCAGATAAGCCTCATAGTGGGGTGGGGTGTCTGCGCGGCTAAAGCCACAAAGCACAAAGCCGAGACTTAACGCCTCGGCTTTGATCAAATCTTCAAGGGACATGCTGCCTACTTTAGACGATGTTGTATTCAAACCAGAAGATGGCGAACCCTACATCACTGGGATTCACGATCACCCACTCGCTCTTAACCGCGCCGGTCTCTGAGGGGGCGGTAAATTCGATCGTAATCTGTACGCTCATGTTCGGCGGCACCTCGTAGGGCATATTGATCTTGGTAGGGGCGCCCATGGCTGGCCCGCCAGTGTGCATGATATAGTAGCTGGTATTCCAGGTGGTTGTTCCGGTGTTCATTAAGGTGACAACTACGGTAAATTTTGCGCCAGCCTGGATGTTCGAGCCATCGGCTGGATTACTATAAGTCCAGACGCCAGCATCAACGCCTGTTTGGGGTGGTGGCGGCGTGGCTGTGGTTGGACCGGGAACTGTGCTGGTTGGCAGACCAACCGCGGCGGTCGGAACTGTAACTGTAGCTGTGGGGGGAGCCAGAGTGGGGCTGGGAGCAAGCGTGGGTGTGGGAGTCTCACTGGGGCGGGCAATTTCGGTCCGGGTTAGTTGAAATGCAATGGTTTCGGCTACATACGTTCTCATTTGGTCCGGACTGGGTGTGCTGACGCGCGGTCCGCAAGCGCTTAGCGCTAAAACCGCCACACTGAGCCCCAGCAGTAGTTTAGTAATCTTTATTCGTGTCATAATTCCTCCAGGTCTTCAGCAGACTGGGTAGTTTCGTTTATCAATTGTCAAGGTGATTGCTCATTTTGTCAAGCTTAGCCGCGTGCATCAGGGCGCAATCACTGGAGCGAGCAGGTGGACGGTATCTCCCTGGGGGGAGCCATTTGCTTCAAGCTGCAGGATGATCCGTACGCTTTTTCCTGAAAGCGAAGACAGGTCCTGGCTGATGCTGAGCAGTTTGCCATCATACTCTTTCTGCCAGTGCGCGATTTCAACCAGCGGTTTGTCGCCTTCCTGGTAACTGAGCCGCAAAGTCACATTGCAGGACTTTTGATCAGAAGCACAACCCAAAACTGTGCTGAATTTGGCGTTTTCGGGTATCAACATAACCGGCAACGTGCCCCGCAGCATACCATCCTGACTCTGCTGAACTCCAAGCCATAAGGCGGGTTCGTTATCTTTGCTGCCGTTTTCGAGTACCGGCGCCATGTCCGTATAGGCAAAGCCACGTGTATCTGTCGGCAGGCCGGGGCAGGGGAGTTCCCCTGAGGCACTGGTCCAGCGGATGCTGCAAGCCATGGCGACCAGGTCGATTTTGCCGGTCATGACCTGGATCTCCACCCAAAACGTCTGGGATGGATCCTTGAAGCTGAAAAGCACGCCATCAGCATTACGCAGCTTGAAATCCGCCCGGTAACTACCGCCGACCATCGGAGCTGTGAAAGGGATGCTGATGGTCACATCGCTTCCCGGCGGGACGGACTCTTTGGCAAGCGGAATGACTTCGGGGGCATTCATGGGATTTCCACTGCTGAAAACCACATCATAATCCGCATTCCAGGTGCATGAACCGGCGTTGCGCAAGGTCCAGGTCTTGGTAAAGGCAGTGCCGGGTGGGAATTGGCTTCCGTCCGGGATGGTTTCATCGACAAAAGCTGCCTGGTCGCAGCTTCCGGAGAGAGTGGGAGTGGGCAGTTGGGCTGCGGTGGGAATGGCAGGGTCCGTTGGCAGGCTGAGGGTCGGAGCAGGGGTTGGTTCGGGGGTCGGTGGCGCTGGGGAAGGCACGAAAGAGACGGCTGTTTGAGTGCGGGCGGCCTGGTCTGTTGCCACGATTTGAGTGGTGAGTGCCTCAACCGTTCTGGCAGCCTCGGTGCGAACACTATCCAGCGGGTCTGTGGGAGTAACGGTGTTGGATGCGGGTTGACAGGCGCTGAACAGCAACACTGCCAATAAAATCAATAGTAAGGATTTATGTGGCTTCATCATAGCCTCGTTAACAAGAGGTGTTGTAAGTATAACGCCAAAAAAACAGCAGACCGATCGGTCTGCTGTTTCCGTCAGATTGGGTCAAGCCCGGCGGTGACCGATAAACACCGTTCGTAAGAACAAACCAATTTTTATTTTCTGCCCGCTGAGCAGGTACTGAGAGCTGAAGAGGTTAGCAACGCCGTGGATGACGATGAGGACTGTGCCAACCAGCAGCGCGATGCTGGCAATGAGCTGCCAGGTGGGAACGGGACCTACCGAGAGCCGTGTGAGCATCACGACCGGCGACGTGAAGGGGAAGAGCGTCATGAAGGTTGTAAAGGACGAAAATGGCGTCTCAATCAACTGGTTGATTGACAGGATTGTAAAGATCAGGGGGAGACTCAACACAAAGGTGGACTGATTTCCTTCCCGGAGGTTGGGTGCCACTGCGCCCATGCCTGCCATCAAGCTGCCGTAAAGCAAAAAGCCGCCGATAAAGAAGGGCACGCTTGCCCACAGCACACTGGTTGGAATGCTGATATTCTGCAGGAAAGGCAGCGAGGTCTTGCCCATGTCCATAAGCAGGGTCAACGTCCCAAACCAGACAACCATCTGCATCAGGCTCAGCAAACCGAATGCCATGATCTTGCCTATAAAGAGATCGAGAGGCCGTGCTGAAGAAAGCAGAATTTCGATCGTTTTGTTCTCTTTGTCCTTGGTGACGGCACTTAGCATCAAGCCGGAACTGATCAGGATGATCATATAGAAGAACATGGTGACTGCGTATGGGACCCAATAGGTACCGGCGTTGGATTGGTCGCGCGTGTCAGCAGTTTCAGGATTGAGATATTCAAAGGTAAAGTTGGCTGGGTTCATGAAGCGCATAAAGCGCTCCTGGTCAGCCCCAAGAAGATTGTAATTGATCAGATCTTTGAGGACGTCCTGCTGAAGGAGCTCCGTGATCATGCTGATTTGAGGTTTAATGAAGCGCATATTGCCAGTTTCGAGATAATCAGGTTCGATCACATAAAAGCCCTGCAACTGACCAGCGGCGGTCTTCTCACGTGCATCCGCCTCTGACTCAAGGGGCACGAGCCTGCCTTGTGTCGCCCATTCGGGGTATTCCTTGATCACATTCGCCTGGTCCACTACTCCGATGGGGAGGGGACTGCCGACTTCCTGGGTGATCACTTCCTGGATAGATTGGGATTCGTCCTGGTTGATGAGGTTTAAGACCCCCAGTAGCAAGGAAGGAATGAGCGGCACAAGAATCAGGCCGAGGATGAAAGACCGGCGCCTGAGAACCGTCAGAAATTCAAATTTGAAGACGTTAAGAATGTTACGCATTGCGGGTCTCCTTCTTGAAGATCTCTTTGAGCGAGAGCCGCTTGCTATATTGCAGCATACCGCGTTTAAAGACGACCCCCGCGAGCCAGAACATAAGCAGCGTCAAAAGGATGATGACCACGAAGACGAGGCCGATTTCCAGCGGTGTCACTGGGCTGAATGCCATGCGGAGAGAGAGTGCCATGGGGGCACTGAGGGGGATAAAGCTCAGCACTCTGGCGAGGAGGCCATTGGGGTTGTTGAGAAAGACGCTGAAGAAGTAGAAAGGGAACATCATCGGTACTACCATTAGTCCAATCACTCCCTGCGATTCTTCAGTGCTGGTCATTGCAGCGCCGATGGTTGCCATCAAAGCTGCAGTGAAGAGGAACGACAGGATCATTAGAGCAATGCTGATCGCCAGGTATGAACCTGAAAGATTGATATCCGCCAGAAATCCCAGCCGGTTGCGGAAGATAAACCCCGCGATGCCAAGCAGAAGGACCCAGACAATGATTTGAGTCAGACCTACGCTGAGATTGCCAATTATTTTGCCAGCCATGATTTCTCGCGAGGGGACAGAGGTGAGCATAATCTCGATGGTGCGGTTTTCTTTTTCTTCAACCAGAGCTTTGAGCAAATAGCCACCGCTGCTCATCACCACGATGAAGTTGAGCATGCCGATCACGATTGGCACAATGATCCGATGCCAGCCAGTTCCATCGGAGGTCTGGCTGCCGTCCAATGATTGCAGGCTGATGTGGCTGCCCTCGTTGATGCGCGTGAAGACTGCTGAATCGATATTCTCGGCAACCATTAGATTCTTGCTGATAAAGTTGGTAATTTCAGCCTGGACATCGCTGTCAGGCTGCTTGTTGGTCCAGTAGGTTAACTGAAAACGCGAAGTGTAATCTTCGGGCAGGACCGCAAAGCCTTGAATCTCACCTGCCAAAGCCGCGGCGCGTGCAGCGCTTTCATCGGGATAGACATAGAGATATATCTGCGGATCAAAGAAAGTTGATTGCTTCGAATTGTCAGGCTCGATCTGGATCAAATTACCATTATCCACGATGCCAACCGGACGGGTATCAAAAGAGAGAAACGAAAGTAGCATCGAAAGAACAATAATCAACACAAAACCAAGCGGTACACTTATCAGGGAAATCCAGAAGCTTCTGTTACCGACATGGTGCAGGTATTCGTACCTGGCAACGTTAATGGTCTTATTCATCGACACCGCCGCTTTCCTTCACAACCTTGATGAAGATTTCATCGAGGGTCGGTACTGCCACCTCAAAGGAATTTAGTTTGATGCCTTGTGTGATCAACTCATTGAGTAGTTCCTGGGAAGAGAGACCTTCCTGCGGGCTAAGGCGATAAGCTCCATTGAGTTTCTCGATCCGCGATACGCCATTAAGTTTCTCAGGCAGGGGATTGAGTGCGTCGATGATCACTTCATTGGTGCGGAAGCGGTTGCGGATTTCCGAGAGTTCGCCTTGTAAGAGTACCTGACCCTGGTTAATGAGCACCAGGCGGTCGCAAAGTTGCTCCACCTGGTTCATTTGATGGGTGCACATGACAATGGTTTTACCTGCGTTACGCTGCTCAATCAGCAAGTCCTTGACCAACTGCGTGTTGATGGGGTCAAGCGCAGAAAAAGGCTCATCAATGATGATAATCTCGGGGTCGTGGATCAGGGCGGCGATAAGCTGCCCCTTTTGCTGCATACCTTTACTGAGTTCCTTGGCTTTCTTTTTTGCATGTTCGGTCAGATCGAATTTAGCCAGGTATTTGGGTAAACGTTCTTTGATTTGGTCTTCTGTGAGACCTTTGAGAGAGGCAAGATACGTCAGACCGCGGTCGAGTGGCACATCCTGGTAAAGCCCGCGTTCCTCAGGGATGTACCCGATGTGATTGAGCTTTTCGTTGGTCATGGGACCGTCGAGGATGGTCACGCTGCCGGAATCTGGTTGGTAGATATCCAAAATGATGCGGATCGAGGTGGTTTTACCGGATCCATTTGGACCGAGCAGACCAAAAATCTCACCCGGATGGACATCGAAAGAAACGTCTTTGACTGCCTGAGTGGCGCCAAAACTCTTCGCAATTTTATCTACAATAATGGTTGCCATAGTGCTCCGATCAATGATTTAAAAAGATTTTACTCTATAGATGATAACAGTTTTTGGAGGAGTTTAGTGTTAAAAACAATAGATTTTCTACAGTGGTGAGACTTGATGGTAAACTCTTAACTTAAGGATATTCACCGTAGGTAACCTTTATCGAAATATCGACGTTCATCCACAAAATCCCCAGAGTAACTTAGAATTAGGGTACCACGATTATGAGGGCATCATCTTGATCACTAACCACAAATTAACATTGAAGATTTCTGGACGAACCTGGGCTGTAATGGTTGCCCTGGCTGTCACCGGGCAGATCGCGTGGGCTGTTGAAAACACCTGGTTCAACACCTTCGTGTTCGACACTATTACCCCTGATCCACGACCGATTTCCTGGATGGTAGCTGCCAGCGCGATCGTTGCCACTCTTACAACCATTTTCATCGGCACCCTGAGCGACCACACCCGTTCAAAATGGGGTCGGCGCAAACCTTACATCCTGTTTGGCTATATCCTCTGGGGTCTGATGACAATTCTCTTCCCCACTACCGCCCTGATCAAGGATATCTCCCTTGCGGTCGTGATGGTGGTTTTACTGGACTGCCTGATGACTTTTTTTGGTTCAACTGCCAACGACGCTGCTTTTAACGCCTGGACGGCAGATGTGGCTCCAGCAGATCAGCGCGGTAAGGTGGAAGGCGTGCTCAACCTAAGCCTGTTCATCGCCCAGTTGGTAGCAATCGTAGCGGCTGGCGCATTAATAGACAGAGTTGGTTACTTCACCTTCTTCTATGTTTTAGGTGGGATTGTGATGGTAGTGGGTCTGATTGCTGGCGGAGCGTTACCAGATCAGCCAAGTGACAACCTGCTGCAAAGTGAGAAGGGAATTTGGCAGGAGATAAGGGATATTTTCCGCCTTGAAACTGTACGGGGGAATTCAAAACTTTTTATTATCCTGATTTCAGCCATGCTGTTGGGGGTTGGCTTCCAAGTGGCTTTCCCATACATGATCATCTACATCAATAACTACATCGGCGTGAGCAAGACGGAATATGCCCTCGTAGGCGGCGCGGTAATCATCGGAAGTGCGATTGCAGCTCTTCCACTTGGAGTCTTGGCTGACAAAATCAGCAAGCGCCTAATGATGGCAGTCTCTATCGTACTCACCTGCCTGGGCTGTTTTGCTTTTTCGTTAGTCCGGAGCATCCCACTTCTCGCCTTGGCTGGGCTGGCATGGCAGATGTTTAACATGTCCGCTTCGATTGCTGCCATGTCCTGGCTGAAGGACTTGTTGCCAGAGGAAAGCCGTGGGCGTTTCCTGGGAATACGCATGATCTTCTTGGTTTTGCTACCAATGCTGATCGGACCAGGCATCGGTTCGGCCCTTATTCGCCGATTCGGCATCCCCACGGTGCTAAACGGGCAAGCCGGCTTCATCCCGGTGCCCCTTATCTTCCAGGTGGGTGCAATTTTGGGTTTGCTTGCCCTGATTCCCCTGGCATTTGATCGATTGGATAAGAAGCAAGGTGAGAAAGAAGAACCAAATGCATGATTTGATCCACAATAACCTGACTACGCCGTGGAAGGTCGATCAGCCGATCCCCCTGCCAGAATACCCCCGACCGCAAATGGTTCGCGGAAACTGGCAGAACCTCAACGGCTGGTGGGATTGTGTCATCCAGAATTTGGAAGCCCCTAAGCCAGCATCTTATGAGGAAAAAATTCTTGTGCCCTTCGCCCCTGAATCCAGGCTGTCGGGTGTGGAGCACGTACTCCAGCCGGATGAGAAACTCTGGTATCGACGCAGCTTTACTGTGACCCACGCTGAGGATCAAGTGGTGCATTTGCACTTCGGGGCGGTGGACTTCGCCTGCGAGTTGTGGATCAATGACAGCAAAGTGGGGGAGCACTGGGGCGGCTATCTACCTTTCAGTTTTGACATTACGCGCTTCCTCGTTGCAGGAGAAAATGAGCTGGTATTAGCCTGTACCGATGCCACCGAAGCTGAGCTGCACCAAAAGGGCAAACAGCGCCTTGAAACTGGCGGCATCTGGTATACCTCTGTCTCGGGCATCTGGCAGACGGTTTGGCTGGAGGTTTTACCAAGGCAGCACATCCGCAGCCTGAAACTAACGCCTAACCTCGATGCAAGTAACCTGCTGGTTGAGATTGCCTTATCCGAAGCGGTGGATGCCGCGCAAGTCGAATTGGAAGCAATCGCCTCCTTTGAGGGGCAGGAAGTGGCACGCAGCAGCATAACTTCCGCCAGCCAGATGCTGCTGTACATCCCCGACCCCCAAAAATGGCATCCTGATCACCCAAATCTATACGACCTGACTCTCAAACTGAAAATTGACGGGAAGGTAGTGGACGAGGTGGGGAGCTATTTTGGCATGCGCAAGTTTAGCAAAATCCGCGACGGGAAAGGCTTTTGGCGCTTCACGCTCAATGACGAACCCATCTTTCAATTTGGTCCCCTGGACCAGGGTTACTTCCCCGAAGGGCTCTATACCGCGCCTTCCGAAGAAGCCATGCTTTATGACATCGAGTACGCCAAAAAGATCGGTTGCAACATGATCCGCAAGCATGTCAAGGTTGAGCCGGCGCGCTGGTATTACGCCTGCGATCGCCTTGGCATGATCGTCTGGCAGGACATGCCCAATGGTGGGCGCACCACCAAGGACGCCGTGGTGGCTTTTACCTTCACGTCGGGTATTCACCGCTCCGACATCCGCCGTTTGCACCGCTTTGGCAGGGAAGATCCCGAAAACCGCGAGGAATATCGCCAGGAACTCAAACAGATGATTGACAGCCTTTATCACTTCCCCTGCATCGCTGTGTGGGTGCCATTCAACGAAAGTTGGGGGCAGTTCCATGCAATCCTAACTTCTTACTGGGTGAAGGGCTATGACCCAACCCGCCTGGTGGACCATGCTTCGGGCTGGTTTGACCAGGGAGGTGGCGATTTTCAGAGCCGGCATGTCTACGTAAAACCCCTGAGCGCTTCTCAACCGGATGAGCGCATATTGGCTGTGACAGAGTTTGGCGGCTACACCATGCAGGTGGACGGGCACGTCTACACCGAAAAGAAGCGTTTTGGCTATGGTCATTACGAGGATGCTGCTTCACTCACGGCAGCTTACCTGCGTCTGCTGGAGGAGCAGGTGAAACCTCTGATCCCGCTGGGGCTTTCCGTGGCGATCTATACCCAAACTACCGACATCGAGACCGAAATCAACGGCTACCTGACCTACGACCGTAAAGTCGAGAAGATGGACCCCAGTCGCCTCCGCCAGGCTCACCTGGAACTCTACCAGGGGGCAATGAAAACCTAAAAAAATAGCCCTGAAAAGGGCCATTTTTTTGTGTGTAGAAGCTAATAAAGGTCGATCCCCGGTCGTTCCAATACCTTACCATTCAGCAGCAAAGGAACGTCGCATTTTTTGTTAAATATCAACGGCAGATTGGCCTTATAAGGACCCGTGAGAGGCGGCATTGGGCCAGCATCTAGAACGCGTACATCGTCCACATTGGTCCAGATTCCCCATGATTGCGGCCAGAGGTTGCGGTTGGAAAATACAATTCGGATATGCTGACCTTTGAAAGCCGACAGATCATAGCTGCCCATCCGCCAGCCAAGATCCTGCGCGGCGGTGGGCGGTTGCCCAGGCGTGCAAGGTTGAAACCCATCCCTCATGACTGTTTCCAGGTGATTCAAGCCAGCCCCATCTTGAATCGCCACGTAGAAGTCAGAATAATCCATGATGTCATTGACAAACATGCGGTATTTGAAAGTAAGCATTGGTCTGTTCCAGGCAGGGTCCACGTAAATGCTGGTGTATGCCCACGCTTCTCGCATGCCCTGCTCGGTTTGAGTTACCGGTTGACCAAGACGAATTGAATAACTACCGTGAGAGCTGATCGTGCTGCGGTTAACTGGTAATTTTCCGCCGCAGGTCCATTCCATCAGCGGCGGCTCGTTTTCAAAACTGCCATTCAGCGCAAGCCCAGTGGTGGGGTCGGGTGTGATAGCTTGTGGAGAAAAGAATTGCACTCTCTGGTTGGCGCTGTCTAAAACGTAAACTGAACCGGCGGGTGTCACCGCTATGTCTTTGGGTCCGCCGAATTCTCCAACGTGGTAACCTGGAGATCCAATAGAATAAAGGTAATTACCAGAGGAATCCAGGACGATAATTTCATCTTTACCAGCATCGGCTATAAACAAATTACCGTTTGATGTCACGTGAAAACCGCATGGCACATACAGCTCCCCGATTCCATGCCCATAATTGCCAAACGAGCGAAGATATTTTCCATCCTGATCATACTGAAGGATCACACCATGTGAAACGTACACGTGATCAGATTGGTCAATATGAATACTCTCTGGCCCCCAAGATGCACCTTGATCTGGAATCCAGCTCAGTAGGAATTGACCTGTATTACTGAACTTTTGAACCTTTTCAGTGCATGCATCGAGTCCATAAATATTTCCATCAGAATCCACCGCTAATGATGTTAAGCAATCCCATTGTCCATCCCCGTACCCTTCTGATCCAAATTCCCGGATGAAATCCCAATTCTGATTGAATACTTGTATCCTTGAATTTCCGCCGTCTGCAACATAAATGTTTCCAGTTGAATCCGTGGTTACATCGCTTGGTACGAAGAATTCACCGGGTCCACTGCCTTCCTGACCGATGATTGCCCTAACACTTCCATACGGCGTGAAAACTTGGATACTGTGATTATTACTATCGGGAACCAATATCTCGCCTGAAGAGGTAAGCGCCAATGCGTCTGGAAAGCGAAACTTCCCAGCACCGAGTGTTTTGCTTCCCCAGTCGCGCAGATAGGTGCCGTCGGGGGCGTGCTTATTAATTTCATCATAGTTGTACATAGAAACATAGACTGCACCATGGCTATCAACAGCCAGACCTCTGATCCAAGCCGGGACCTCTGGCAATCCAATAACTTCGTAAAGGTAACCTAAGAATAAGCCTGATGATGAGAAGATCCGAATTCTTGTGCTGTAATCAGCCACAAGGATATTCCCACTGTTATCAATGGCGATAGCATCAGGACTCAAGAGTTGATCGTCTGCCCAACCTCTTGTACCCCACTGCAATGAATAGTTCCCATTGGCATCAAACTTTTGCACGCGGTCGTTGTTACTATCAAGTATGTAAACGTACCCCAGGTCATCAATCACCAGACCTTCGGGGCGATTAAATTGACCGGGTCCAGTCCCAGAACTTCCCCATGAATTCACAAACTGACCTGAGATAGTAAATTTTTGTACCCGGTCGTTTAAATCGTCTGTTACATAAACAAAGTTATCTCCACTGACAGCGATTCCGCTAGGATTATTAAACTGACCGATTTCAGAGCCATAATTGCCCCAATAGTTGAGCACTTCCCCTTCAATTGTTATGTGTTGGACCCGATTGTTTCCGGAATCAGATATGAAGAGCGTACCGTCAGCGGCCATAGCAACTTCAGATGGCCAATCAAAACTTCCTGGATCTGTACCAAATCCTCCAATGGTTGTCATTGTATTATCGTTCTGATTTATCAATGTTATTCGGTTCAATCCTGAATTGGCAACAATCAGGTTGCCATCATCGGTAATCACCATACCTTGTGGGTACATAATTTGATCTGCCTCACCCCCCCAGGACCGGCGAAAGACATAGGGGGAGCTGTTGATGTGGGATTCAGTATTTGGAGGATTAACAATCTCTTGCAGAGGCTGGACTGCCGACTCAAACCTCTCCCCAGATGAAATTGCGCTTGCGCCTGGCAGCAGGCCAAACAGGAAAGTGACAAGTAACAAGCAGCGAGATAATTTCGTCATATAGTCCTTCTTTTATTCTCAATGATCAAGCAAGGAGCGTTCAAGTCCGCCTTGTAGGGTGTAATCCGGAATGTCGCATTTATTAAGGCTGATAAGCGGTAGGTTGAGCGTAAAAGGACCTGCCGCGGGCGGAATCGGACCGGCATCCAGCACGCGCACGTTATCCACATTGGTCCAAATCCCAAGCGAATCCGGCCAGAGGTTGCGGTTGGAGAAGACGATGCGGATATGCTGACCTTTGAAAGCTGAGAGATCATAGCCGCCTATTCGCCAGCCTAGATCTCGCCCGGGGCGGGGGGCGTAATTGCCGCTGCAGGGGATGTATCCATCCCGAATTACGATTCTTTCAGTTCTGTCACCAACACCATTTTGAACGGTCACGAGAAAGTCGGAATAATGCATGTTATCGTTGACATGCATTTTGTAATTAAAGGTCAGTATTGGACGTGTCCACAATGGATCGATGAAGAAATTGCTATATGCCCATGCGCTCGATTGTCCTTGTTCTGTTTGCATGACAGGCAATCCCAATAGCATAGAATAATCACCCTGTATTTTGTCCGTAGAAACACTTACAGAATTATCTCCAATGTCTCCTCCATATGACCACTCTATGAGTTGTTGTTCAATAGTCCCATTTTGTACAAGACCTGATTCGGGGTCGGAATCAGGAATTGATGTGGTAAAAATCTGCATTCGTAGATTTTTACTGTCCGCAACAATCACCTGACCTTCTGGTCCTAAGACAATTCTTTCTGGGTTTCTCAATTGACCTGGTTCAGAACCATATCCGCTGAAAGTTGAAAGAATCTGTCCAGACGAGTTGAGAACTCTAACACTGCTGTAACCATGGTCTGTTACAAAAATATTGCCATTCTCATCAACATCGATTCCACTGATTTGCCCGGATTGTGGTGAAGGCTTAAACTTAGATATCAAACTACCCTCACTAGTAAATTTAAAGATGTATTTGGAAAAGTAGTCCACAACATAAACAATTCCCTGGTGATCTATTGTGATATCGTAGGGGGCTGTCATGTCGGTAACACCCTCTGAATTGTTACACCATTCTTTCAGAAACACACCTGATGCATCAAATTTAACTACGCATTCTCGGTAGTAGTCAGCCACATAAACCATTCCCGATTGATCCACGGTAAGGCTCATTGGAAACATGAATTGTCCTGGCTGCTCACCTTGTGCTCCCCATTGTTCAATAAACATCCATTCTGGGGAGAATTTGAATAATTGGTCGGTTACAGCATCAACGACATAATAATATCCGTCAGAATCAACTGCAACATCAATAGGAGAGAATGGGAGGTTATTTTCCTGATTGACATGGGTTACCACCTGCAAAAGAGAACCATCCGTATTAAATACCTGGATTCTATGATCGACCTCGTCAGCCACGATGATCTGACCTTGATTATCAACTGTTATCCCACTAGTTGCATCAAACTTCTCTGGTGCTGGAGAATATGGTCCCCATCTATAATTTTGGGAACCATCCATACTTAGTTTGAGTGCAAAATAATTACCGCTATAGGCCAGGTATAAATATCCATCTTTGAAGTCTATGCCTCCACCATATGAATCCTTATAGGCTTCAAATTCCCAATCCTGTATATACTGACCGTCATCTGAATATTGAAAAACTTTCTTACCGACGGTATCCATCACATACAAATATCCCTGGTCATCCAGGTCTATACTTACTGCGTCTATTTGACCCCATTCTGTGATAAATTCGCCACTCGAGGAATACTTTTCGACTGAAAAACCACTTCCATCTACGACATAAACATTGCCTGAGTTATCGACTATCAAATCCACAGGCCCGTTCAGCCGATTCGGGTTTTCAGGATTATGACTGATTTCACCCAAATAAGTCCCATCCAAATCGAATTTTTGAATTCGATTGTTTTGTTTGTCTGCGACATATACCACTCCAGCCTGGTCGATAGTAATTCCTGTTGCACCGAGGAACTCGCCGGGTCCAATTCCTGCAGTTCCCCACGAGTTTACACATTCTCCATCGGGAGTAAAGACCGAAACAAGAAACCCTCTATTGGTGACATAAACATTGCCATTTGAAGCTAAAGCCAGTCCGCGTGGATCAGCGATTTCACCTTCTCCGTAGCCTGGCTTCCCAAAGGTTGAGTACGTCTTGTCCGAGGCAGAAATTTTCAGAATGCGATCCAATACGTCCAAAGCGATAAAAATATCGCCGTTACTGGCAACAACTATGTCAGTCGCAGCATGTATCTGATCAGCCTCTCCACCCCAACTGCGGCGAAAGTAGTAGGTAAGATCCTGGGGTGTGTTCTCATCCGGAGTCTGAGCAAACGCTGTGCTGCCGAGTGTTCCAAAAAGCAGTGTGAAAGCAAAAATTAAAGCAACTATTCTTTTCATCTTTTCCTCCAATTGTTATCAAGCTTTGTGTGTTAAATACTCTAACAGATAAATCCAGTGATTTAGGATGGTGTGGGTGTGGGAGCCCTGGTGGGGGGTATAGTTATATTTGGTGGCGCAGCTGTTGTAGTCGGCGGGGAGACGGTTGGCGGCGCTATAGTAGCTGTTGGTGGGGCAATTGTTGGCGGCACAATGATCGCAGTCGGTGGAGCTGTGGACACAACAGGCGGCGCGGTAGTGACGACCAGCGGATTGGTCGGTCGGTCGGTGGGTCTGGCAGTTGGATAAGGCGTTGCTGTGGCAGTCGCGGTTCGGGTTGGAGAATGTAAGGTGGCTGTAGCGCTAACTTGCGCGTTGGTGCTTATATAGCCAGCAGCGATAGTCGAGGTGTTTGTGCGGTTTGGCAGGATCACTGGGGCTGCTGCCGTGTTGCCTGGAAGCGGAGTCAGGGTAAAGGTCGGAGTACCGCTGGGTTTTCCGCCAAACCAGCTGCCAGCCTGACCGGAAAACACCAGGAAAGCCAACGCAATCACTGCAATCCCGCCAACGGCAAGCATCAGGACAAATTTAGAATTCCTCTTGAGTCCGCTTGCAGCTTCTGTCTTTTGGCTTTGGTCAAACTTGTTGGTAGCTGCATTGTGAGCGAGCAGACCTTCCCGTTCTTTTAAGATTTGGGCGGGTTTGACATCCGGTGACGTAAAATTCTGCTCTGCTCGGGGCAATTCTGAGATTGTTTCAAGAACAACCTGATCTTCCGGTTTTCTTTCCCTCATCGCAATCTGGCTTGTTGATGCGGCTGCAATTGCACCTTCCTCAAGCGCAACATCAGGTTCAGCATCTTTACCCTTTTCCAATCGCGCCTGTGTTGTTTGAGTTGGAACAGTAAGCGGCTCTGGTGCAGGTTCGCTCTGATCCTCCTCCAATTGCGTTTCAACAAAAATATCAGTGAGACCTTGCTCAACAGGATTGATTAGCTCTGAGTCACTTTGAGTTTCGGCATTCTTTTTATCTGCGAAGTCATCTCCATCGGCTGATTCTTGCCCTGCAACGAGAGGGGGTTCAACAACTGATGCTTCTTCTGCTTCATCCGAAACGGAGGATTCAGCCAACGCTGGCTGCTCTTCGACTGACTCCTTGGTGAGCCAATTCTCAAAGATTAAGCTATCGTCCAGATTCTCTGTTGGGGAAGTTTCTCTCGCTTCCAGCAGTCCCAAATCGTTGGTTTCGAGGGGCGCATCGGAGGTTTGGGCGAAGAAATCTTCGGCACTCCCTTCATCCGATAAGCCTTCGTTGACCGATCCTCCATTATGTTCTGCCTCGATTTCGGGCAATCTCACCTCAGGCTTGGTTTCAAGTGCTTCGGGAGAAGGTTTGTCTTCGGCATTTGGTCCGGGAAGCGGCTCGCTTTTCTTTGGCGGGTGGATGATCGGAAGAACCGCGGGAGCCTCTGGCTTGCTCTCGGGTTCAGGCTCAGTTTTCTGCTGTTGTGGCTGGGCCGTGGGGATGGTCAGTTTGATTGGCGCGGGAGTTGGTTGGCTGATTGGCGTGGGTTTCGTGATGGGGCTCTGAGGGCTGCTTTTGCGCTGGGAGCGCCTGACAAGTTCATCAAAGGTGATTTTGCCAGGTGACAGCGGTTTTGGCAGCTCTTCAATCACGCTGCTTTGTTCCGGCGGCGTCCTTGACACAGCTGATTTGCGCGGTTGCCTTTCGAGCGCTCCTCTGACTGCAGCCAAAAAGTCGTTCATGGTCTGGTAGCGATCGCTTGGGTTCTTAGCCAGGGCTATAGTGAGCGTTTCCACCAGGCTTTCGGGAAATGCCGTACTGAAAACCGGGGCTTCGAGCACGTGGCGGGTGAGTACATGTTCGTATGTTTCGCCTGCGAATAAGACCTCGCCAGTCAAGGCTTCGTAGAAAACGCAGGCAAGGCTGTAGACATCCGCAGCAGGGGAGGGGTTGCCCTCGGACTTCCAGAGCTCGGGCGGGATGTAATAAGGCGTACCGGCAAATTGGTTGAAAGAGTTGGTCGTTTCAGGGGAGCTCTGCTGGATGGATTTGGCTACGCCAAAATCACTGATGGCTATGTATCCTTCGCGGTTGTAGAGGATGTTCGCAGGTTTTACATCCCGATGGACAAGCCCGATCTTATGGCCAGCTTCCAACCCGCGCGCGGTTTGGTTGAGCATGCGGATCGCATCTTTGAGGGGCAGTGGACCGCCAGCCTGGATTTTTTGATCGAGGTTGCCGCCGTCAAAATACTGCATGGCGATGTAAATTTGCCCTTTGAGGTCCCCGACCTCGAAAATTTGCACCACATTTGGATGCGAGACCTTAGCCATCATTCTGGCTTCACGCTTGAAGGATTCGATGAATTTTTGGTCGGAGAGGTATTCCTGGTGGAGGATCTTGAGGGCGACGATCCGGTCGAGGGTGATGTCGTTGGCGCGGTAAACGGTGCCAAAACCGCCGTGTCCAACCTCCTCGAATATACGAAACTTCCCCAGATTCATTAGTTAGTGTCGGTCGTCAGGGCAACCATTCTCCGATCCTTGAATTGCACTGAAAGAATTATACCTGATGGCGGAGATTCGGAGAGAATGTGATGGCAGATATGGTCGCAAGCGTAGTTGCTATTGGCTTCGAAGAAGCTTGATCTCATATGGTCAAATAGGAAGACCTCCATTTTATTAATGAGAAAATGACTCTTATCCACCACATAAGAATTTTTACTCCTTTTACCTTAAGCTGAAAATAAAATGTGGGGGGAGAAATTTAGTCTCAGCGGATCCTGGAGATTCCCACTTGGTAAAGTTTGCTGTGATCGATATGTCCCCTGTGATTATGAATGAGTGCGGGTTA
>WOYI010001248.1_pt1 | contig 50373 bp, 51 predicted proteins | sample 6423411 | NCBI WGS metagenome assembly WOYI01 (sample SAMN13441803, study PRJNA592873) | oil field metagenome | biome: oil field; feature: oil-well bore; material: oil-contaminated soil; isolation source: oil-contaminated soil from oil-well borehole | place: Germany: Wietze | collected 2016-10-18 ... | reverse complement strand
AAAACTGTCTGTTAATCCCGACTGTGTCGGGATTCGAGTCCGCGCTGGGGAGCCATTTTATAAAAAGCGCGCCTTAATTGGCGCGCTTTCATTTACTCTTATGTTCTATCTTTATATCCTTCAATCGGAGTCATCAGGACGATACTACATCGGACATACGAATAATCTTGATCGTCGCCTTGCTGAGCATAATAATCCAACATACATAAGTTCCAAAACAACAAAACGGTTCAAAGGACCTTGGATGTTAGTATATTTCGAAAAATATCCAAACCGTTCGGATGCAATGGCAAGGGAAGGCCAGATAAAAGCATGGAAAAACAGAAAAGCTATAGAAAACCTGATCGCCAAAACTGTCTGTTAATCCCGACTGTGTCGGGATTCGAGTCCGCGCTGGGGAGCCAAGACATAGTCCAGTAAAGTCTGGATTAGTACAAAACCCGTTAGAAATAGCGGGTTTTGTATTGTCTATTGATTGACGAAAAATTGCAAATCCGGCCAGACCTGATTGAACATCAACTTGCCCATGCCGTCCGAGACCCGCCAGGCCGTGCCTACAACAGAACGCAGCACCTTCCTGAGCGAAAAAAAATGATGCAGCAGCGGGCGGATTATCTTGATGGATTAAAGGCCGGCGCCATGGTGATCCCGTTTAAGACGGCAAAATGGTGACTATGAGTGGTTACCCAATTTATTTTCTAATGCAGAACCTGTCTCCTCTTAAAAATCTGATTAAAAATACTGCCAATATTTAATTATCATTTGCAAAATGGCCTTATTTATGGTCTTATTTGCAAAAATTCCACGAAAGATAATATGCCTCGAAAAGCAAAAACTGCAATTTCACGCGATCTCCCATCCTGGGTCGATTCACGCCAGGAGCAAGGCCTCTATTTCTTTACCCGTGAGGAAGCTATCTCAACCCTTCAATTCACTGAGGAAGCTTTCAAAAAAGCCGCAGCAAGGCTGGCGAAGAAAAGCAGAATCCTGCGTATCCGCAGCGGTTTTTTCGTCATCGTTCCCCTGGAATATCGTACCACCGGGGTATTACCTGCGGAGTGGTTTGTCGCTGATCTGATGGCCTACCTGGAGCAACCCTATTACGTGGGACTGCTCAGCGCCGCATCTCTTCATGGTGCTGCACACCAGCAGCCACAACAGTTTCAGATTGTCACCACAACACCCCAGCGTGAAGTCCGAAAGAAAGGCCTGGCCATCCGCTTTTTTTTCAAGACCAACTTCAACGCAACACCTGTTACTCAAATTAAAGTTCAAACGGGGCATATTCCCGTTTCTTCACCGGAGGCCACGGCCATTGATCTCATCCGCTATGCAAGATCAATCGGCGGACTGGATCGCGTGATGACCGTGCTTCAAGAACTTGGCGAGTCTATGGACCCTGCTAAGCTGAAAGATGCAATAACAGCGGAGGGAAACCTGGTCTGCGCGCAAAGACTGGGGTGCTTGATGGAAAAATCCGGCTATGCCGCGCTGGTAAAAGATCTGGCTGTTTTCATCGCCGATAAGAATCCGCCCTTTACCAGGCTGGACCCCTCATTGCCTGCGGGCGAAGCTGAAAGGGATGCCCGCTGGCGGCTTCTGGTCAATACGGACGTGGAGGGTGATCTGTGATTCCTAAATACGATTTTATACGATTGAAATTATCAATCCATTGAACCGGTGATTGTAATGCCGGTGAACAAGTAAAAGAAAAATGTAAATTTTGTATGGTATGAGCATACACACCATGGGACTTTTAGCAGAAATACTATCATCGAATATACGCGCGGAAATATTTCGTAATCTCTTTGGCGTCGAAAAACAAAGCCTACACCTGCGAGAAATCGAAAGGCGGACCGGTTTTGCTGTGGGAACCGTTCAGCAGGAAATCAAAAAATTACTGCGACTGGATATCATCACCAGAATCAAAGACGGCAATCGCAGCTATTACAAAGCCAATACGGATCATCCTCTTTATCCGGAAATCAGAAATCTGGTTCTCAAGACCAACGGGCTTGCGGATTTAATAAAAAATGTACTGTCCGCAGAAGCAAAAATCAAGATAGCGTTTGTCTTTGGTTCTTTCGCCAGAAAAGAAGAAAAAGCAATAAGCGATGTTGATCTGATGGTCATCGGCGATATCGGCCTCAGAAAACTGACCGGTCTGTTGATGGATGTATCAGAGAAGCTTGGCCGGGAAATTAATCCCTATCGTTTAACTGAAAGTGAATTCATCAAAAGAAAAAAAGAAAAAGATCATTTTCTCCAGGAAGTGCTTGCGTCTCCTAAAATATTTATAACAGGTACAGAAGATGAGCTTAAGGCAATGGGCTGATAATGGCTGGTTAAGACCTCACAAAACCAGTGCAAAAGTTGAAACGGTTGAGTTTCATGAATTAAAGGATCATCATGCGCAAAGTTGAAAATCAAAATAAAGAATTCAAGCAGGCTTGGAATGATAACTGTTTGAAAACCATTTGCGCTTTTGCCAACACCGGCCGGACTGCCCGAGCCTGAATTCAGAGAGGAGTTCGGTGGGTTATCGGTCCATTTCATAAAAGCAGACAAATCTCAGGAAAAGGTCCAGGTTACGGCCCAGGAGACCCAAGTTGGGGCCCGGTCGAAGGCCCAGTCAGGGGCCCAGTCGCAGGCCCAGTCAGAAAGAATACTTTTTATTCTGTTACGCTCAGCGGCATCGGCAAGAGAACTGTTGTCAGAACTCGGGCTTAAATCTAAAACAGGATATTTGAAAAGGGACATCAAGGGACTGATGGAAGAAAATCTAATTGAATACACCATTCCCGACAAACCCCAAAGCCGCTTGCAGAAATATCGGCTTACAGATGAGGGTCGTAGGTTTTTGGCCGGGATGCGTGGAGATAAAAAGAAATAGTAGGGTCGGTGGACAGTAGGGTAATGGGTTGAGTGAAAGGTTAGATGAAATAGTTTGGAGGATAAATGGTTAAGCTCAATTTAACAGATGAAGGCAAAGCCGATGCTGAAAGAATAATCCATATCTTCAAGCATTACATGGAAAACGAAGGCCAAACCGTTGACAGCATGCATTACGAAAAGAATTTGCAGGAGAAACTGAGACATCAAGGCTTCCTCAGCGATCTGAACCCCCTATTACCAGCTGATACAACGTATGACATCGAAATGGCTTTCCTTAGAATACGGAACGACTTGCTTCGTAAAATCGAAGATAAATTGAAGTGATGAAAAATGGCATCAGGAACACACAAACCCAGTGGTATTGCAACGTGGCCGGAAGATAATGCATACATGAACGAACTGCATCCAAATCGACTTGTCATAAACCACGAGCACAGCGCTCTTCTTTCCATCTACCATGCACAAATCACCTTTTTTCTTGCAATGTTTTCGAGAAGTTGTAATATGACGAACAATTTAAAAAATCTAAAAGGATCAGAAAACTTATATTTCAAGAACCTGATCCGCTTTTTTCTTAATCCGATGTTATTAAAGTAACGCATGATCAATAGAATATAATGACGGAGTCTGAAGCTGGTGACAAATAATTCTATCAGAGATAACCATCAGTGCGGTAATGTGGGCGATTTCTTGAAAGAGATTGTAAAAAGCAATTCAAACGTTTCCATTGTTTCTGCCTACTTTACTATTTACGCTTATCATCATTTAAAAACAGAATTGGATGGAATAACTAATCTCCGATTTCTTTTCGGAGAACCCACATTCATAAAATCCGTTGATCCCAGCAAAAAGAATCATAGAAGTTTTAAAATTGAAGACGACCAATTGATTATCCCAATTGAACAAAGGCTTACCCAAAAATCAATTGCAGCGGCTTGTTCAACCTGGATCAAAGAAAAAGTCGATATACGATCAATGGTTAAACCCAATTTCCTTCATGGGAAAATGTATCATGTGCTCCAGGAAAGCGGCATTGAAAAAGCCATAGTCGGCAGCTCAAACTTTACAGTCAATGGTCTTGGCCTTGGTGGAAACAATAATATCGAGCTGAACATGATCATTGACAGCGACCGGGACAGGCAGGAATTAAAGCAGTGGTTTGATGAGATATGGAATGACAATACCGGACTTGTAGAAAATGTCAAAGATGACGTTTTAAAATACCTGGCCCAACTTTATGCCGAGAATGAGCCAGAATTTATTTATTTTAAAACGCTTTATCATGTTTTTGAGAATTATCTGGATGACCAGGCCAAAGGCGGGCTGCTCAACGAAAAAACCGGCTTCTTTGAAAGTGAAATATGGAATGCACTCTACAACTTTCAAAAAGATGGTGTTAAAGGGGCAATCAACAAGGTATTGAAACTCAACGGCTGCATTATTGCTGATAGTGTGGGGCTTGGGAAAACCTTTGAAGCCCTGGCCGTTATAAAATATTTCGAGCTGTTAAATAATCGTGTCCTCGTCCTTTGTCCGAAAAAGCTTACCGGGAACTGGACAATTTATCAGGCTGGCCAAAATCACGCGCTTAATCCTTTTGTTAAAGATCGCTTTAATTATACCGTCCTCTATCATACAGACATGGGGAGAATTTCAGGTAAGTCTGACGCGAACGGGATTGATCTCGACAACTTCAATTGGGGGGCTTATGACCTGATCGTTATTGATGAATCCCACAACTTTAAAGGTAATCCTATCGAAAAGACAAACGATGACGGCACAACAAAAATGAATCGAGCCAAATGGCTCATGGAAAAGATCATCAAGTCAGGTGTAAAAACACGGGTGTTGATGTTGTCGGCGACGCCTGTCAATAACACATTAAGAGACCTAAGAAATCAAATTGCCCTGATTACCGAGGGAAGAGACGACGCATTGCTGGAAACCAGCGGCATCAAAGACATTTCACTCACACTCAAGACAGCACAGACACATTTTACAACCTGGGCCGATCGGAAAAGGACGAAACAAAGAACACTAAAAGACTTGCTGGAACGCCTTGATTCCGCTTTTTTCAAACTACTTGACGAGCTGACAATTGCCCGCAGCCGCAAGCATATTAAATCATTTTATAAACTGGAAAGCATTGGATCATTTCCAGAAAGACTCAAGCCCTATTCCGTTTACCCTGTAATAGATTTAAAAAATAGATTCCCTACTTACGACCGTCTGAATAAGCAAATTTTAGAATATAAATTATCAATCTTTAACCCGTCTGCATACGTGCAAGAAGAAAAAAAGCAAAAGTATGAGGAACTGGCCGGCACAGAAGTTTTGGCCTTTAAACAATCTGATCGTGAAAATTTCCTCATCGGCATGATGAAGGTTAACTATTTGAAGCGTTTGGAAAGTTCCATCGAATCGTTTGAAATATCCCTGGACAGGACAATTCAAAAAATAGAAGACCTTGAGAAGAAAATCGCTTCCTTCATGAAAAATAAAATCTCGACCCAGGAATCAACTCTTGAAGATGCACAACCGGGCGAAGAAGAACTTGAAGAAGACGGAGAAGATATTGACCAGTGGCAAGTCGGGAAGAAACTCAAGTTTGATCTTGCCGATTTGAAATTGAAGGAATGGCTGGAGGACCTAAGCAAGGATAAAGCAGCACTCGTTGATTTGTATAATAATGCAATTGCCGTAACCCCCGACAGAGACGCAAAACTGCATGAATTGAGGAAGATCATTGAAAATAAAATTAAAAATCCAACAAATGACGGAAACAAAAAAATAGTTATTTTCACGGCCTTTGCCGATACCGCGCAATACATCTACGATAATTTATCAAAATGGATAAAGAACGATTTAAACTTAAACACTGCCCTGGTTTCGGGAAGCTATACACAAACAACCTTTGGCAAGAATGATTACGACAGCATATTAACGAATTTCTCCCCCCTATCGAAAAACAGATCAAAAATGAAAACCGCACCCCAGCAAGGGGAGATAGATATTTTGATAGCCACAGACTGTATCAGCGAAGGGCAGAACCTCCAGGATTGCGATTATCTTGTTAACTACGATATTCATTGGAATCCGGTGCGCATTATCCAGAGATTCGGGCGTATAGACAGGCTGGGGAGCATTAATTCCAAAATTCAATTGGTCAATTTCTGGCCGACAAAAGACCTCGATAATTACATCAATCTCAAGGAACGGGTCGAGGCCCGCATGGCATTGGTCGATGTGACGGCAACGGGAGAAGACAATATTCTCAACACAGAGCAGCTCGAAGAATTAATTTCGGAAGATTTAAAATATCGCAATCGCCAACTTAAGAAGCTGCAGGAAGAAGTCCTTGATCTAGAAGATATGGATGAGACCGTGTCGCTGACCGATTTCACCCTGGATAACTTCCGTATTGAGCTCTTAAGTTATATCACTGCCAATCGTGAGAAATTGGAGAACGCACCTTTTGGTCTTTATGCAGTTGTACCTTCACCAGCCGCCTCAGCATCTAATGCAAACGCCGATAAAATTTTTTCGCCGGCTGAAAGAGAAATTATCAAGCCCGGTGCAATTTATTGCCTGCGGCAAAAAGGCAAAACAGATGGTAACGAAGAAATTAATCCTCTGCAACCATACTTCCTTGTTTATATACGCGACGACGGTACAGTGCGCTTTAATTATACCAATGCCAAGCAGATTCTGGAAATATACAGGCTTTTGTGTCAGGGACAAACCGAGCCGTATCATGCATTATGCGAGATATTCAACACCGAAACAGAGCATGGGCAGAAAATGGACAAGTATGCTGACCTCTTAAAGAAAGCCGTTGAAGAAATAAGCCGCGTTTTTAAAAAGCGTGGCACACAGAAACTATTGAGTGATCGCAGTGCACTCATCATACCAAAATCCAAGCAAATCAGTGAAATGGACAACTTTGAACTGATAACCTGGCTGGTCTTGAGGTAAGGTAATGGCAAATCTGGACGTAAAGCAAAACATCATCGCTTCACTTGGCGCGTTTACAAGTGGCAGTCTATCCGCCAACGCCTTGAATCTTTTTTCAACACTGGGCTATAACACCGACCGCCAGGCGCCGCTGGATAAACCCAATTACGCAAATTTCAAAGAGACCTTTTTTATAGCGCAGTCAAAATTCAATGAAGAAAAAGCATTAGTGAAAGATTGGCAATATGTCGATCTGCTCTTTCAACTTTCCAAGGAAGAAATCCGCAAGCAAATATCCTTGTTCGATACGCAAAAAGTCGATAGAACCATTATTGAAACGTATTTGTTTTTTGCCATTGCACTTTCCAAAGACCAATACAGCCGGACGGAACTGAGCAACATAACGCGCGAAGTCAATCGCCTGTTTCCCATGCCGGTTATGATTCTGTTTAAGCACGGGCAATACCTGACGTTGGCCGTGATTAATCGCCGTCAGCACAAACGGGATGAAAATAAAGATGTGCTGGAAAAAATCACCCTCATTAAAGACATCAAAATCGAAACCCCGCATCGGGCGCATATTGAAGTACTTTTTGACCTCTCTTTTGATCAGCTTCATCGCCGACAGGGCTTCACCAATTTTGTCGAACTCCACCGGGCTTGGCAGAAGACACTGGACACATCGGAATTAAACAAGCGTTTCTTCAAAGAAATTGCCGACTGGTACTTCTGGGCTGTGAAACGTGTCCGATACCCCAATCCCCATAAATTGACAGAACATCATAATTCCTCGCTCAATGTCATCCGTTTATTGACCCGCCTCATTTTCTGCTGGTTTTTGAAGGAAAAAAGACTGATCCCGGCAACTCTCTTTGATACGGCAGAGCTGGCCGGAGTACTGGTAAAATCTCCTGTCTCAAATAAAGACGGCGATCCGGGCAGTTATTACAAAGCCATCCTGCAGAACCTCTTTTTTGCCACCCTGAACACAGACATGAATAAGGATCTTCCCAACAGCAGACATTTTATCACCAACAGGAAAAGCGCTGCGGGTGTTTCCGAGGAATACTCCGTCCCCACAGCCTTTCGCTATAAAGACCTTTTTCAGGAAAAAGAAAAGGCCCTTAAATATTTTGAGGATATCCCTTTTCTCAATGGCGGTCTTTTTGAGTGTCTGGACACCTTTGAGACCATCGACGGCAAGAATGTAGAAACTCGTATAGATGGTTTTTCTTCGACCTTATCCAAGCAGCCATTTGTACCGGATGAACTTTTCTTTGCCGAGGAAACCAGTATTGATCTATCCGAAGATTACGGCAGTCCAAAATACAAGGAAGTCCGCGTCAGCGGTTTGATCCGCATCCTGGAAAAATATAAGTTTACCATCGAGGAAAACACGCCCGTCGAAGAAGAAATCGCCTTAGACCCGGAACTCCTGGGGCGTGTGTTTGAAAATCTTCTGGCAAGCTACAATCCGGAGACGCAAACGACTGCACGTAAACAGACAGGTTCATTTTACACTCCCCGCGAGATCGTCAATTACATGGTGGATGAAAGCCTGCTGCATTATTTAGAAAACCAATTGCTGGAACTCCACAATAAAGGAGCGGCATCGTCTCCGAATACCGAAAAGCTATCTCAAAAGGAAAAACAAGCCGTTCATGACAAACTGAGGCATCTCCTCTCGTATACCGAGACCGGGCATCTGTTCAAAGATGAAAAGGATTCAGACACAGAAGAGGTTAACTTCCTCATCGGGGCTATTAATAACTGTAAAATCCTCGATCCCGCTTGCGGTTCCGGCGCATTTCCGATGGGCATCCTTCACAAGATGGTCTTCATTCTGGGAAAGCTCGACCCCTATAACAGACAGTGGAAACAGGCCCAATTGGATAAGGCTAAGCGCGACCGGCAGCGTGCCGAAAGAATGGAAGATGAAGAAATCCGTGCAAGGTCGCTGGATAATATTGAGCAACGTGTCCGGGCAATTGAGGAAGCCTTCAGCAGCAACCGGCATGAATTGGACTATACCCGCAAGCTCTTCTTGATTGAAAATTGCATCTATGGAGTGGATATCCAGAATATTGCCGTCCAGATCGCGAAGCTCCGCTTTTTTATCTCTCTTATTGTCGACCAGAAGGTGATGGACGAGCGACCAAACCGCAACATCCTGGCCTTGCCCAATCTGGAAACCAAATTTGTCGCTGCCAACACCCTTGTGGGCATTGACAAGCCGCAACAGGAGCTCCAACTGGGAATCGAGAACGTTTATGCTATTGAGGATGAACTGAAGAATTTGCGGCAGAGGCTTTTCTATACGCGCAAATACGCTGAGAAAAAGAAGCTGCGACAGGCCGAGAAAACCAAGAGGGAAGAGTTAAAGAAGGCGCTCATTGAAAACAGATACAGTACGTCAAACGCCGGGCTAATTGCCTCCTGGAACCCCTTCGACCCCGTCCATGCCGCCGGCTTTTTCGACATGGGAACCATGTTCAATATCCAGGACGGTTTCGATATCGTGATCGGCAATCCGCCATATTTTAATGTCAATACTATCAGCAAAGACCTCTATCGTTATCTGGCAGAGCATTACAAAACCATTCACACCGGTTACAATGATATTGTTTATTATTTCATTTACCTGGGTATCGAATTTCTAAGAGAAAATGGTTGTTGTGCCTTAATTACTTCCAATTATTTTCTTGGCAATGACTACGCCAAAAATTTGCGGCGTTACCTGAAAAACCATATTTCCAAGGTAATCAATTTCAAGGACCATATGGTCTTTGATGCTGCAAGTATTCATACATGCATCTCTTTTTCATACAAGGAGACAGCTTCCAGTGACATCATTTTCTTTGAGGCGGTCTCAGATGAGAAGATATTGTCAAGCGACATTGAAGAACACCTTCGGGCCTCTGTGATCAAACGAGATGATTTGAAAGATGATTGGATTATAGCAGACCGGACAGCTTCATCAATTATTGACAAACTCAAAAAAGATTCCGTTCTGCTTGGAGATATTGCAGTAATAGAAAAGGGATCAACGTCTGGGAAGAATACTGTTTTCACGATTACGCGCGAATTTGCAGAAAAAATGAAGTTTGAAAAAGAGGTTCTAAGAAAGAATTTAAAGAATGGCGATATTGAAAGATATGCAATCCGCGACAGAGGGAAGTATCTGATTTATGTGGACAATCAAGCAGAGATGCAAAGATATCCACGGGCATACTCCTATTTGGAATCTCATAAAGATGCCCTGAAAGACAGGAATGAAGTGGCAGATGGATTATATCCTTGGTACAGGCTTGAGCGGCCCCGCAATAAAGCCGTATTTGACGCCAAAGAAAAAATTGTTGTCCCCTATCGGGCCGAAAGAAATCGTTTTGCCTACGACAATGAGCAATATTTCAACGATGGCGGCGATATCCGGGCCATTGTAATGACCGATAACAAGATGAACATCAAGTATGTCTTATCCCTTCTTAATTCCAAACTTATCGACTGGTTTTACGGATTTATCGGCAAGCCAAAGGGTAAAGCCAGGGAATACTTTAACAAGCCGCTCTCGTTGATACCGCTAAAAAAGATTCCTCCGTCCGAACAGGAGCAATTCATCAAACTTGTGGACAAGATTATCGCCGCCAAACGGCAGAATCCCGACGCCTTCACCCTGCCGCTGGAGGCCCAGATCGATGGTCTGGTTGCCCATCTGTACGGTTTGACGGAAGAAGAATTTTTACTTGTTCTTTCCCAATTATCTTTACCCGACCCGGAACGTGTGGCTGCCGCCAACGCCTACCGGGACGTAGAAAGGGGGTTAGCAAAGTGACTGTAACAAAATTGCCTTTACAATCTTTCCGACTGAAAAATTTCAAGGCCGTGCGCGACAGCGTTGTGATCCGTTTCACCCCGCTAACCGTCTTTATCGGCAATAATGGTTCCGGGAAAAGCAGCCTGATCGAAGGACTCGAGTTGTTTCAACACATTGTTCTGAAGGGAATAGACGAGGCGATTCAGCCCTGGCGCGGTTTTGAACATATCTGGAACAAGGCGGTTGAACACAAAGTAAAGAAGAACAGAAAGATCTCTAACCCTATGTCCTTCAAAATTAAGGGATCATTTCGGCAAGGACTCCTCCGTGATATTCCTGTACACGTTGATTTATCACTCGATATGGATCGCCAGGGCAATACTATCGGCATCCGAGAATTCAAGGTAATATCTCCCGAAGAAGGCCCGCCGGCTGGCATGAGGGAAGATTCTTTTCCCGAACACAGAATCAGTAGCGATAAGCGTTTGCAGATGATGACCTCCTCATGGCAATTTCTCACTATTTTGCCGCAGCAGATGCAGTATCCCTTGCTTCAGAAAAGAACAAAAGGCGGGGTGGACCTATCGAAAGACGGCGCCAACATCGCTGAATATTTTGAAAGCATTAGAAGTGCGGATGTCTCGGTATTCCGCGGCATCATCGAAACATTGCAGAGCGTTCTGCCCTACGCCGACGACCTGCAGCCAGCTATCACATCGGAATTGGAGCGTAACTTTTATCTGACATTACAGGAAAAAGGCATCGATGATAAGCTGGCTGGTTGGTTGTTGTCTCAGGGAACCTTGCGCGTTCTGGCTCTTTTGTGTGTTCTCCGCCATCCCCATCCTCCCTCTGTCATAGTGGTAGAGGAAATTGAAAACGGGCTCGATCCTCGGACCATTCATCTGATCATCGAAGAAATTCGCGCCTTCGTCCAAGCGAGGAAGGGGCAGGTGATTGCCACGACCCATTCACCCTATCTGTTAGATCTGCTGCCGCTTTCGCAGATCATTGTTGTGGAACGGAATAAGGAAGGGTCGCCAGTTTTTACCAGACCGGCAGACAACAAGGATTTAACTGAATGGGCAAGAAAATTTGCTCCCGGCAAGCTATACACCATGGGAAACCTAACAAGGGCTTAAACGATGAAAATAGGGATGATCTTTGAGTGCGGGCGGGACGGGGCAGACGGTCAGGTGTGTCGATATTTTCTGGAGAGATTAAAACCTGGGATTGAGATTGTCTCTCAGTATATGGATGTCAAGACAAATCTATTGAAAGATTGTGGCCTTGTTGCATCAACGCTGGTTAACAGTTGCGACAAGGTGGTCATCGTATGGGATCTCTATCCGGCGTGGCGTGAGAAGCACATCAAACCATGCCGAAAAGATGACCGGCAGAAAATATTTTCGTCGCTTAAATCCAACAATGTGCCGCTGCGCAAGGTGGCCCTTGTCTGTATAGAGGAAGAGCTGGAAGCCTGGCTGTTAGCCGACACAAGGGCTGTGAGGGATTTCATCGCAACCTGGAAGTATCCTCATCCGGTGGGACGGCTGATAAATTATAAAGATCCTGAAGGTATAAGCAAGCCAAAGACTCGCCTTACTAAAATCTTTAACCAGGAAATTGGCACCCATCGTTGTTATGAAGATCGTCGTGATGCCATAAAGATTGCTAAAGCCATGCCTGATTTCAATCACATTAAGCGCTCATGCACATTTCGACGCTTTGCAGAGAAGGCGGCTGGCGTCTCGGTATGAACGTCAGAAAAATAATATTCTCCAATAAGTTAATCAAGTAAAAACTGATGAGGCAATATAGTTGAACTTTCAAGATGTAAAAGAACTTCATTACATTACCCATATCGAGAATATCTCGTCGATTTGCCGGCATGGCATTTTTTCTCACAAACAGGCCGGTGGGTTCTCTCATGTATCGGTAGCGTCAAGAGATATTCAGGAAAGGCGTGCGAAGAAGATTATTCCCGGTGGTTTGGCCTTGCATGCTTACGTCAATTTTTATTTTGATGCCCGCAATCCTATGATGTATGTTTTACAGGCAAAGCATGCCGAGCTTTGCATTTTGCAAATTGATCCCGCTGTCATGAATTTACCGGGAGCGATAGTTGCAGATCGTAACGCTTCAAGTGATTATGCACGATTTTTCCCTTGTCCAGGGGGGCTGAAATATTTGAATAAAGACATGATTTTTGCTGCATCGTGGACGCATCCCCATAATCAGTTTGAAGAATGGGAACACAAATCCATTAAGTGCGCTGAAGTTTTGGTGCCCGACAAAGTTGCGACCAAATATCTGCTTGGCGCATACGTTTCCTGCAATGAAGCGCTGATTTTTTTTCAAAGGACAAATGTTTCCATGTCTGCTATAGTGAACTCACAAATGTTTTTCAGATAAAGAGGATGGCTTATGATAGATGTTTTAATCGCCGATATGTTCAAATCAAAGGCGCAGACTTTGATTAACACGGTTAATTGTGTTGGTGTTATGGGGAAGGGGCTGGCTTTGGAATTTAAAAACCAATTCCCCGATATGTTTAAGGATTACGCGGAACGGTGCAGGCGGGGAGAAGTCAAACTTGGTGAGCCCTATCTGTATAAATCCTTACTGACACCCTGGGTTATCAATTTTCCAACAAAAGACCACTGGCGTTCTGTTTCTAATTTGAAAGATATCATGCGGGGCTTGGATTATTTGATGAAACATTACCGGGAATGGGGCATTACGTCTCTTGCCGTGCCGCCTCTGGGATGCGGCCAAGGGCAACTGGAATGGCGAATCGTGGGACCAACGTTATATCGATACTTAAAAACAATGGATATTCCTGTTGAATTGTATGCGCCTTATGGAACCCCCCATGAAGAATTAAAACTGGAATTCCTGAACCGGAACGGTGATGCCGAAAAACCATCTGCTGAGATGCCAAACCCACAATGGATCAAACCTGCCTGGATCGCCCTGGTAGAAATTCTCAACCGGATTGAGCAACAACCGTACCACTGGCCCGTGGGAAGAACAACCTTTCAAAAGATAGCTTTCGTTGCAACAATGGAGGGATTGCCGACCGGTTTGGCTTTTATGAAAAGCAGCTATGGCCCATTTTCTCCAAAACTGAGAGAGATGATTACAAAATTAGTAAATCATGAACTGATCAGGGAACAGAAATATGGCAGAATGTTTATGGTCAAAACCGGACAAACATTTGCCGATGCCAAAAAAGCTTATGAAAATGAGATCGTAAAATGGGAACCGATTATTGAGAAAACCGTTGATTTATTTGTACGTATGAACACAATGCAGGCAGAGATCGTTTCGACAGTGCTTTTTGCAGAAAAGGAACTGAAGAGAAATGGAAAGGATAAGCCTGCCGAAACGGATGTCCTGTCCTACGTGCTCCAATGGAAACAGAAACGTCGCCCTGCTCTTGACAGCGAAAATGTTGCTCAAACCATCAGAAATCTGGCAGTGCTTAAATGGCTGAATGTTCAACATAGTTCCAGCCTGCCGGTTTTAGAAAGTTCTTGGCTATAATCACTTGGGAAAAAATTGGAAAAAAATGGGACAGGTACAATTAATGAGCAATTAATGCGCGGATTTGAGGATGTCCCGCCGAATTACGGGAAGATGTAAATGGTAATTGAAGCATCAAGGAGGGCAAAAGATGAAAAACGTAGAAATGAAACTGGACGGCGACATCCTGACGATCAAGGTTGATGTGACTAAAGAGTTTGGCCCGTCATCATCAGGAAAGACCATTATCATTGCTTCAACGGAAGGGAATATTTCTATTCCGGAAAAGGATGACGTAAAAATTGGATTGAACGTTTACAGAAAGAAACCGGTCGCGGCATAGAAACTTATTGGAATCATATAAGCAGCGGAAAGGAGATCAGATGACCGGACAATACTCGACAAGAAGTTTCTTCAGGCGAACGCTTTGCTGGCACGATACTTTAATGAAAAGGGGTTGTTTGGCGACATAGACTTTGCCGTAATGAAAGAAGGTTCTCTTGATCTGAATATTCGCGGGTCAAAAAAGCCCGTTGAGCCGCTCCAGGGTATGTTTGCGAATGCTATTCTCAAACTCGACGAGCTGCCACCTGATCCCAAGGATGAACGTATTTACGATCTGTCTTTGCTGTTACAAAGAGATTTTGAGTTTACCTGCGACGTTGGCAGCGGCATTGTTGAGGTGCGGGTAAAGAAACTGCGGCTTTCTTCCAGATTAAGATATTTGGGGGCATACAGAAAACACGATGAATAACGGCAATAATTATAATTTGTTATCGACTTGTTCGAGTCCGCGCTGGGCCATTTCATAAAAAGCCCAGCTTTAAAAGTTGGGCTTTTTTAATGCCTTCATAATCATAGCAACAGAAATCAAATTAATTTTATTGTTTGACATATTTTTTGTAATTGTTTAACAATTCACACCGCCGTTCGCCGCGGCGGATAAAAAAATTTAAAGCCTGATAAAAGAAATTACTTCTGCAAAGTCTGTCTGAACAATCCAGCTTTGAAAGAAGAAAATAATTAAACGTATAAGGAGTTTACAAATGAAGGATGTAGTTATTGTTTCAGCGTGTAGGACGGCTATAGGAACATTCGGAGGCACATTAAGGGATATGATCGCAGCTCGCATTGCGGCTGTAGTCATGAAAGAGGCTATTAAACGCGCCGGTATAGACCCGGCCATTATTGATGATGTTCGCTTCGGCTGTTGCATTGAAAACTGTAATACCCTGAACACAACCCGGGTAGCAGCTCTTCTGGCCGGTATTCCAGACTCGGTGCCCGCTGTAACCGTAAATCGGGTATGCATTTCGGGCATGGAAGCCGTGCTTAGCGGCGCAGCCATGATCAAAGCCGGTATGGCCGATGTTATTCTGGCTGGCGGAGTCGAACATATGTCCGGCGTACCCTATGTTAGTTTTGATGCCCGTTGGGGCTGCCGTCTTCAGGATACTACTTTTGTAGATTCCATGATCCGAGCATTACATTGCGGCACATATGTCATGCCGCTGGGTGATGATGGTCCTGTTAAATCAGGACAACCTTTCGAGAGTTTAAAAGGGAAACCCTATATCATGGGGCATACCGCAGAACTTGTCGCCCAACTTTTGAACATCAGCCGCGAGGAAATGGATGAAGTTGCCCTGCGCAGCCACAACAATGTCGAGCGCGCCACCAAAAATGGCGATTTCAAAGACGAGATCGTACCGGTTGAGGTTCCCCAGAAAAAAGGGAAACCACCCATTATTTTCGACAAGGACGAACATTTCCGTCCCGGGTTGACGATGGAACAACTCAAGGCGTTACCTCCAGCATTTGTCCCTAAGGTCGGCAAAGTTACGGCCGGCAACTCCTCGGGGCTTAATGACGGCGCTTCAGCGATGCTCATCATGTCGGCCGAAAAAGCCAGGGAATTAGGATTGAAGCCGATGGCCAGAATACATGCATCGGGCCGCGGCGCCTGTCATCCTTCCGTGATGGGTTTAAGCCCGGTCCCCGCTGTAAAAAATCTGCTCAAAAATAACCCCAAACTTTCGCTGGATTCTTTTGAACTGCTGGAAGTCAATGAAGCATTTGCCGCTCAGTATCTCGGTTGTGAAAAAGAGCTTGGTTTAAAACGTGAAATTACCAATATTAACGGCTCGGGCATCGGACTGGGACATCCGGTGGGTTCTACTGGCTGCCGAATCATGGTTACGCTCATTCATGCCATGCAAAAACACGGCAAAACGTTGGGAATGGCCACACTCTGCGGCGGCGGCGCCGTTTCCATGGCCACGTCTATAGAAATGCTATAAAAATTACCCGTTCAGGGGTTTGATTTGTTTTCCGTATCAGGAAGAACGGGGCTTATGTTCTGTTCTTCCTGAACGGTTTCTTTTTCCTGTTGTGGTTGTTCCTGTCCGTTTACGTCCTGATTATCTTCATCCTTTTCAGAAATTACGTCGTCATATTCAGGTATAACAATGCCCCTGCGCACCATTATTTGATAAATTCTTTCCGACTGGTTCCCCACGTATCTTGATGTACCGTCAGTTCGATACCTGCGGGGATTGGGTATAACAGCGGCCAGCACCGCCGCTTCACGGGCAGTTAATCCGGCAGCGCTTTTTCCATAATGTTTCCGCGCCGCCGCTTCAATACCGTAAATCCCATCACCCCATTCGGCAACGTTCAAGTAAAGTTCCATAATTCTTCTTTTGCTTAAATTCCTTTCCAATCGCCAGGTTAGTATTGCCTCTTTGAGTTTTCTAATCGGGTTCTTCGATGGTGAGAGATACAAATTTTTTGCCAGTTGCTGAGAAATCGTACTGCCGCCGGCCTTGAATTTCTTCTTTTTGATATCTTTTTCCAGAGCTTTTTGCATGGCCTCGAAATCAAATCCTTCATGAGACCAAAACTTATCATCCTCGGCAATAATTACAGCCTTCATAACATAAGGCGACACTCGGGACAGGGGCGCCCAAATATTGGTAATTTTTCTTTTTACTCCCTTTTCCTGCCAGACTTTCTCCCTGTATTTCATAAAAGCAGTTTTTTGAGGGCAACTTTTCTTTAATGAGGCCACATCAGGATAGACAAAATAGCGCCCGACATCAACAACAAAATAAGTTAAGATCAAAACTAAGATTATCGATATAATTCTTTTTTGAAATAGCATAAAATTCCTCTTGCAAAGTTTATGGCCTCAAGCCGCCTTCAGGCAAACAACAAACCAAGCCTGAAGATTATTTAAGGCACGCATTGCAATAGCTGAAAATCCATATAAAATCCAATAATAATTTTCATATCCGAAGCAGACCATTTTCTATAAAAACTTAGCAATAACATATATTTAAAACATAATACAAGCCACAAATTGCAAAATAAGTTTGACAGGCAGGTATTTTTTTAGTAGGTTAACCGCAAATTGTGTAGTTGTTTGTACATTGCTGTCATAAATGTACAGTTGGTGTATAAGTTAAAAAAACTTATTTTTCGGTTACAAATATGAATTTAAATCGAAATATATACACCGTTAATAGGATAATACCCCCCATAACAAAGGAGGCATTTCATTATGAAACGGAAAAATCTCGCGTTTTCAGGACTATTTGTCCTAATTTTGTTCCTTAGTTTCAGTTCAAACGTTTTTGCAACACAGTATAAGGTAAAAAATGGAGACACCCTTTACAGCATTTCCAAAAAATTTGGCGTCAGCGTCAACCAGATAAAAGAAACGAACAATCTTCAAAAATCTGGAATCAAAAAAAATCAAGTTTTAAGTATTTCTACAAAAAAATCATCAAAACGAGTTGTAAAATCAAAGTCTAAGCCGGTTTATTATACTGTCCGGAAAGGCGACACTTTATTACGAATCGCCAAAAAAACGCACCAGCCCATGAAAAAAATAATGGCTCTCAATCATGTCAACAGCAAGAGTTTGCGTGTCGGGCAGAAAATTGTTCTGGCAAAACCGGCCTACAAACCGGAAGAATCAATCGTCACTCAGGAAAATGAAGATATAGAAGAAAGTGAAGATTCGCCGGATATTGACAGCGAAGACGCCGATCAAGAAGTCCTTAACATTAATCAGCAAAATGAACAAAGCAGGAAAGAAGAACTCTTGGGAAAATGGAACAGTCCCGATGAAGTGCAGTTGTTTGTTAAAGTGGCAACCGGTTTCATAGGAGCACCTTACAGATTTGGCGGATCTTCCCTGAAAGGAATTGACTGCTCCTCTTTTGTCCAAAAGATTTACCGCATTTTCGATGTAACATTGCCCCGTAATGCGGCTCAGCAATCCAAAGTCGGCATCAATATAACCCGCGAAAATCTTACAGAAGGCGATCTTGTTTTTTTCCATACAAATAGATCGCTGGGACATGTGGGAATTTATATCGGCAACAATGAATTTGTCCACGCGTCCTCTAAAAGCAAAGTTGTCCGGATTGACAGCCTGGACACTCCTTATTATCAAAAAAGATTTCAGCGCGCAGTGCGGGTAAAAGGACTGGATGGCAATGGCGCTTAAAAGCAATCCGCCATTACATTAAAACATAGGCATAAACCAATAACGGGCTTTAGGAAATAATTCCTTCAGCCCGTTATTTTTATTATTTTTTCTTTTTGCCAGTTGATTATCTGTCGCGTTTATTATATAAGTTCGCGACTGTAAATGCTTTATCTCCTAAATTCTTCTTTTTAAGGAATAGAAAATGGGAAAAAATTTAGTTGAAAAAATTATTTCGCAGCATCTAATCTCCGGCGTTATGACGCCCGGTGAAGAAATCGGCATTCGCATTGACCAGACCCTTACTCAGGACGCTACAGGTACTATGGCCTATCTGCAATTTGAAGCAATGAATGTGCCCAAAGTCAAAACCGAGCTGTCCGTAAGTTACATTGATCACAATACGATACAGATAGGTTTTGAAAACGCCGATGATCATCTCTATCTGCAAAGCGTAGCTCAAAAATACGGCATTGTTTTCTCCCGTGCGGGAAACGGCATTTGCCATCAGGTTCATTTGGAAAGATTCGGCAAGCCTGGAAAAACATTAATCGGTTCGGACAGTCATACACCGACCTGTGGAGCGTTGTCTATGCTAGCCATAGGCGCGGGAGGACTTGATGTCGCGATGGCTATGGCTGGCAGTCCGTTTTACTTTATTTGCCCTAAAGTTATTAAAATTAATCTTACCGGTAAACTTAAGCCATGGGTTTCCAGCAAAGATGTCATCCTTAAAGTACTGGAAATGTTTACAACAAAAGGAAATGTTAACACGGTATTTGAATACGGCGGCAGGGGAGTCGCCTCTCTGACGGTTCCCGAACGAGCTACAATCACCAATATGGGGGCGGAATGCGGAGTAACAACTTCCATCTTCCCCAGCGATAAGATGACCCGCCTTTTTTTGCGCTCGCAGCAAAGGGAACGTGATTTTACACAACTAGAGGCTGACAAAAACGCAAAATATGACAAAGTTATTAATATTGACCTGTCTAAAATCGAACCATTAACGGCCAAACCTCACAGCCCGGACAACATCAGCACCGTAAGGAAAATGAAAAAGATTGCCGTAAATCAGGTTTGTATGGGCAGTTGCACCAATTCTTCATACAAAGACCTGGTTACCGTGGCGAAAATTTTAAAGGGCAAAACTGCGCATCCTGATGTAAGTTTTATTTTAGCGCCGGGTTCCAGACAGGTGCTGGAAGAGCTCGCCAATAAAGGATATCTTTCCGAATTGATCGCCTCAGGAGCACGCATTATGGAGAACGCCTGTGGCTTCTGTATCGGAAACAGCCAGAGCCCTCCGTCAGCCGCCGTATCTCTGCGTACATCCAACCGTAATTTTCTGGGACGCTCCGGAACCATGGACGCCGATGTTTATCTGGTGAGTCCGGAAACAGCCGCCGCCGCGGTAATTACAGGATGTTTCACTGATCCACGCGATTTGAAAATACGCTATCCAAAAGTCGTCATGCCGAAAAAGTTCTCCATTGATGATTCGATGATAATATGGCCGGACAAGAAAAAATCTGCCGATGTTTACCGCGGTCCCAATATCGGTGTCTTACCCCGCTGTCCGGAGCTTTCTGATACTATTCACGGCCAGGTAACAATAAAGGTTGGCGATAAAATTACGACAGACCATATTATACCTGCCGGCGCACGCATGAAATATCGTTCGAACATTCCCAAATATTCCGAGTTCGTTTTTGAAAACGTCGACCCAACTTTCGCCAAACGCTCCATGTCATTAAGGCGAGACGGGAAACAAAGCATAATAGTGGCTGGTTTTTCCTATGGGCAGGGTTCTTCGCGAGAACATGCTGCTTTGTGCCCCATGTATCTGGGTGTCCGCGCGGTCATCGCCAAATCCTTTGAAAGAATTCATGCCGCCAACCTGATTAACTTTGGCATATTGCCTCTGACTTTTTGCCCTGAAAACGACTATGATAAAATAGACAAGGAAGACGAGCTGGAAATTTTCGAGACAAAAAGAACCATTGCGGGAGACGGCAAGTTTCTGATGCGTAACAAAACAAAAGGCACTGCATTTTATGTAACTTGCGAACTCTCCGCACGTCAGAAGCAAGTAATTCTTGCAGGCGGAGCACTCAATATAAGTAATAAATAAGGGTATAATCCCTTCAGGCAACCACAGGGTAATCCCCTTGGCCTTTGATACGGAATACTTTCCAATTCCGATATGTCGGGATTGGAAAATTCGACCATCAAACTTCAGGGCATTTTGTTTCTGAAACATTGAACTTTAAATGGAGCAGTAATATTTTTATGGTAAAAAAAATAAAAGTTAAGACTACCATCGTCGAAATGGACGGCGATGAAATGACACGAGTAATGTGGCAAATGGTTAAGGATAAACTCCTTTTTCCGTATCTCGACATGGATATTGATTATTATGATCTGCACGTCAAACATCGTGATGACACGGATGATCAGGTTACTGTCGACGCGGCGCGTGCGATTATGAAATACGGTGTCGGCATCAAATGCGCCACTATCACACCCAATGAAGACCGCGTCAAAGAATACAAATTGAAAAAAGCATGGAAAAGCCCCAACGGCACCATCCGCGCCATGCTCGACGGCACCGTTTTCAGAAAACCGATTTTGGTCAACAATATTAAGCCGAATGTTTCCTCGTGGAAAAAGCCGATAATCATCGGCCGTCACGCCTACGGCGATGTTTATAACAATTTTGAGATGCTGATTCCGGGCGCGGGAAAACTGGAAATTGTCTTTACTCCCAAAGACGGCGGCAAGGCACAAAAAATCTTAGTTAACGATTTCCCCGCAGCAGGAATAATCCAGATTAATCACAATCTTGATAAATCAATACTGAATTTTGCCAAGGCGTGTTTTACTTACGCCCTGAGTGAAAAAATAGATCTGTGGTTTTCAACCAAAGACACTATTTCCAAAGTATATGACGCCGGATTCCGTGAAATATTCAACCGCGAATTTGAAACCAGATGGAAAGAAAAATTCGATAAAGCAGGCATCGAATACTTCTTCACCCTGATTGACGATGCCGTGGCGCGCGTTATGAAAGGCGAAGGCGGTATACTCTGGGCGTTAAAAAACTACGACGGAGATGTCCTGTCGGATATGGTCGCTTCCGCCTGCGGTTCACTGGCCATGATGACATCGGTTCTTGTCTCTCCCGACGGCTGGTTTGAATACGAGGCCGCGCACGGCACTGTGCAAAAGCATTATTACAAGCACTTAAGGGGTGAGGAAACTTCGAGTAATTCCATGGCGCTTATTTTCGCCTGGTCCGGCGGCCTTCGTAAACGGGGAGAAATGGATGGCACGCCGGAAGTAATAAAGTTTGCCGACAAGCTCGAAGAAGCAGCCATTGCCACGGTGGAAGGCGGCATAATGACCGGTGATCTGCTCGCACTCGCCGAAAATAAACCTTCCAATAAAAAAGTTAACACGGAAGATTTTATTAACGCTATCGCCGCAACGCTGCAAAAAAACTTAAATGATTAGCCGCTCTGAAAATCTGCTTCCTAATTTGCTGGATTTCACTCTGGAGGAGATGGAGGAATTTATTTCCTCTTTGGGTAAGGAAAAATTCCGCGCCCGGCAGATAAGGAAATGTCTTTACCAATCCGGCAATGTTTCTTTTGAAGACATGACCACCCTCTCCCGCGATTTTCGCACCAGACTCTCCGGCATCGCGCGCGTCAGCCGCCCGCAAATCGTCAAGGTTCAGGAATCCAGGGATCAAACAAAGAAAATCCTGCTACGTCTGGAAGACGGGCTTTTTATTGAAAGTGTTTTAATTCCGGGGAAAAATAACTGGACGATTTGCGTATCCACTCAGGCCGGCTGTGCCATGGACTGCAAATTCTGCCTGACAGCGCGTCAGGGTTTAAAAAGAAATTTGAACCCTTCGGAAATTGTAGGCCAACTTCTGACATTGAGACACGAAATGCCCCAATGCCCTGACATAAAAAATATTGTGATGATGGGCATGGGCGAACCGCTGGTTAATTATGAAAATGTTGTCAAAGCGATAAAAAATCTCACCTGTGATTTCGGCATGGGATTTTCCAACCGTAAAGTAACCGTATCCACCTGCGGGCTTGCCCCGCAAATCATCAGGCTGGGAGAGGATATTTGCATTAATCTCGCCGTTTCGCTCAACGCTCATGATAACGAAACCAGAAGCAAGCTAATGCCTGTTAATAAAAAGTACCCTTTGGAAGTCCTGCTGGAGGCCTGTAAAAAATACCCCATGCCCGGCCGGAGACTTCTGACCTTTGAATATATTTTAATTGACGGTATTAATTCCTCTGTGCGAGATGCAAAAAAACTGGCGGCCTTGTTGAAAGGCCAGCGCTGCAAGTTGAATCTGATTGTCTTTAATGAATATCCCGGAACACCGTTCAAGTCTCCTTCACAAAAAACCGTAGAATTGTTTCAGCAGACATTGATTGATAATCACTATACCACCATGCTCCGCGCCAGCAAAGGAAGCGATATCCTGGCCGCCTGCGGACAATTGAGCGGGTCAGTAGCATCTACAGCGTGAATTAACCTATCATTGAAAACTAACCACAGGATGTCGTGGTAATGTTGTGTTACATTTTTTCTCTTTAAAAGGAGGTATATGATGAAGAATTACATTAAAAAACCTGTAACTATACTTAGTGCTCTTATTCTTGCCGGTTGCAGCATGTCATACAAAATCATCAGGGACGAACCGGTGAAAAACATACCTGATAAGAGCTATGAGACAATCATAAGATTGAACACCCCGGATAGTGAACCGCTGGAACCGGAAGCCGGGTACGTTTACGTTGAACCGGGAGGAAAAGTAAAAACCGACTTCGCTCGTGAGGAGGTTGTTCAACATATCGACATGTTGAACAAATATAAGCTATTTAATAAAAACAATATGGGGAAATTTATCATAAAAGACAGCAAGGGTAAGGTGCGCGGCTATTATGAGATACTCCCCGAATATAGAACAATCATCTGGGAAAACGGTGACGATATCTTATTGCAAATTATAATTCCCTATAACATGATGAACAGCATCGGCAACGGACGTGACAATAGTGGAAAATCGGGTGGACACCACGGTGGCCGATGAATTTATTCATTCAATACTGATATTGATCTTACCCCAACTTCAAATACATCCCCGCAGAAGCAGGGAAAGTAAAACAATATCAGATTCGCAATACATCAATAGGCAGTCTGAAGTTCGACAAGAATATCGATACATTTTTCAGGGATGCGGTTTTTGCGGAGTTACACTCTTCCGGTATAAAGCTCGATGATAAGAATCAAGTGCTTGGTGGTGAAATTGAATATAGAAGAACGCCCTCAAGCCGGCGCGCGGATGCTCAACTTTCAATTTTCTTACCAGTTCACAAAGCGGCTTAATCTTTTCATCGCTCACAGCTAATAACAAGGCGTTATTATTACCCGGCCAGTAATGCGTGCCCAGCTTAGGCTCGGATTCTTCTCCCTCACCCATTAATCCACACATTTTAGTGTAAGCTTTAAAACCGGAATTTTTAAAGGCAGTAATATCGCGTTTTTCTTTTTGATAAACAAACTACTTTAAAAAAGTACTATGGCCAGATAGTTCCCATTGCTCGCTGCAGTCTGGCATAATTTATATTATAATCGCCCAAAGCGTTGGCATACTCCGACTTTGCTTTGGTCAATAAAGTCTGGGCTTCCAGAACCTCCGTTGAAGTAGCAACTCTTTCTTTATATCTTTCTTCGGAAATGCGGAAATTTTCTTCGGCTTGTTCAATCACTTTCAGCCAGACAACAATTTGACTTTCCGTCTCCTGCAATATCAGGTAAGCATTTTTTATTTCCAAAGTAATCCGATCATTTAATTCTTTCGACGCTTCCGTGGCCTGATTTTCTCTGGCTTTGCTGGCATCTACCCTGAATTTCGTTTTGCCCCATTCCCAGAAATTCCAACTGGCCACCGCCATCAAGTACCAGCTTTCCATGTCTTTATAATCACTCCCGTTAGCAGAAGGGTTATCGCCAAATCTCGTATAATTACCCACAACACTTAAAGTCGGGAAATAATCGCTTTGTGCCAAACGCACTAATTTCCCCGCCTGTGCTGATTTCAGGAATGATATTTTCATTTCCGGCCTTGTTTGCCTTGCGATATTTAAACATTCTTCAAAAGATTGTTTTGAAGGGTGGTAGGTCAGGATATCTTCTATTTCCACCGGTGTGAAAATTTCTCGTTTTAATACCGTGTTAAAATTAGATTTGGCCAGTTCCACAGCGTTTTTCGCCCTGATCAGCGCCTGCTTGCCGTTGGCCAACTCAACTTCGGCATGCAGTAAGTCATTTTTGGGAATCATGCCTACCTTGAAATAATTATCGGCAACATCACGGTGCGCAGAGAGCATCTCGACAGACTGTTGCGCAGCATCCTGAATCCTCTTTGCGCGCAAAACATTAAAGTAGGCAATTTTTACATCCTGCACAACATCCTGATATTTGGCTGTTTCTTCCAACCGGGCAATATTCTCACCAATACTGTTGACCTGATAATTAGCCAGAATACCACCGCCCGCAAAAAGAGGCTGGCGGGCTTCAACGGCCCAGTTGTAATTGTTTTTTGTTCCTACAGGAACTTCCATTCCATTCATGCCATAGAGAGGTCCCGGAGGAAAACCTTGAGACCTGGAGAAGGGATCCTCGTTCAGACGTTGATAGCTGTAAGATGTATTGAACTTGGGCAGGAATCCGGTAATTGCTTCCCTTTTCTGGGCGGTGGCGCCTTTGGTTCCTTCTTTGGCAATATTTATGACCGTACTGTTTTTCAGGGCGATGTCAATACTCGCATCCAATGTCAACGGCCCTTCGGCAAAAACCAAAAGTGGAAATAAAACAACAGTGAAAAGCATTAAAACAATCATGTGCCAGTTTTTGCTAATCATATTTTTTCACTCCATTTAAAAAGATGTCCAGAATAAACCCCTTTTTAGAACGGGGGGATTCTTTTGTCGGCATCAACATCCATCTAACTGATCATTGTTGTGTAAAGATTTTCTTTGCCTTCAAAGAATTGATAGAGAGAACCGGTGGAGAAACCTGAAGCATTGGCGATTTCAGCCATTGTGACATCGTGAAAACTTTTAGCGGCGAATATTTTCTCTGCCGTTCTCAGAATCTCCGCCCGTCGCATATTGAACTCGCGTTCTTTTCTTTCTGATCTCACCATGAAAGAACCTTTTTGAATAGTTATTCATTTTTTGAATGAAGGTTCACAAGTATAGAATTTTTGCCATTTGTCAAGGCAAAATGTGCCGGAAAACGATTTTTTAAAAGGAATAAACCGTTAAATGTTTTTTCCATTTTTGTCAGAAATTTAACGTTTCTTTCAATACTAAACAAATTGACAAAAATGCTTGCCTACTAAAATTAAATATTTATAATATTATATCAATGACTTACAAATTTATTTTTTTCTTAATGTAATCTGGCACACTTATTTCATATAAGTAAATCAATAATAAAAATGGAAAATTTTTTAAGATTTTATACAAGGAGAGAGGTAAATTATGAAAAAGACCATACAAATAACACTTTTAACGATTTTTGTAACTTTGGTGACAGCGTCTTTCAGCTATGCCCAATACAGCGTTACCGGAAGTAATAGTTTCCCCTTCTTTCATCTGGGATGCTTAATAATAGGCGGACTGATAATTGTTTCTTTAAAGAAGAAATACACCAAATTATACCTGAGCGAAGCCATTGGATCATTTGCATTATATGCTGTTTTAGTTACTCTTTTTACCGCACCGGTAGCTGACGCTCTTAAAACTTTAATTAATTAGAACCATTCCCCTTCTCAGAAGCTACAACCTTAAAAGCCCCGCGCACTCACTGGCGGGGTTTTTATTATTATTTCACTAAAAGGCTAATTTATCATTATTTATTGCCGCAACAAGCTCAGTCAGGCGCACCGATACTGATTGTGCCAATTTTAGTAAAAGATCGGTTGCCATTTCCGGTGTGTAACGATTACGGTAGGCATCTCCATTATTCCAGCTTCCAACAATCTCTTCTTTAATTTTAAAAGGAACCAACGCCAGTGATTTAACAAAATACTTCCTGGCGGACGGTAATAATTTGTAATACGGCTGGAGATCTTTATTCACCAAAACCGGTTTTAATCCGGCGGGAAGAATTTCGTTAAACAACTCCGGCTTTATTACCTTAAGCCGGTCTATTAAAATATCGGACGATTTTATTGCCTCAATTACGGGAGCGGTCATTGTAGTATCTATTAGGGTAAGCCAAACATAAGGAACTTCAAATTCTTTTTCTATTCCTGTAAAAAGAATTTCAAAAAGACCGGTAATATCCTTGGCCTCTGACAAACTTGAGTCAATCCTCTCGAAACTATCGGCAATTTTAATATTGATACGTTCAATATTTTCTATTTTATTCATAATTATCATTTTCCCCACTGAGCGTAAAGAATAAGATGATCCGAAGGTTTTTCCGCAAGCCTTGATTCCAAATCAATAGAGCAACTTTTTGATTTTTCGGCAAGTGTTTTTGTTGCCAGGATTTGATCGACCCGCCAGCCCAGCTTGCGCTTCACGGAATCCTTGATACGGTAATCAAAAAAAGTGTACTGACCGGCGACACCCGGATGATGTTGACGGAATATATCCGTGAATCCCCATGATTTAACATCTTCATACGCTTTCCAGACTTCAGGATTAAAACAGACATGTCCGAGGATTCTTTTCGGATCGTGTACATCTATATTTTCCGGGGCAACGTTAAGATCGCCGCACCAGATTATTTTATCCTGCGGCTGAAAATGCTTCTGCAGATATTTTTTCAGACGCCCGAACCATTCCAGTTTATACGCATACTGAGGGCTTTCCGTTTCCTGACCCTGTGGGACATAGGTATTAATTATCGTCAGGTCATCATATGTTGCGATTATTAAACGATCAGGATCGGCAGGTTCACTATCGAAGCCGAATACTACTTTTTGCGGTTTGAGTTTCGAGGCTATGGCCACACCTTTATATTGTTTATCACCTTTGAAAACTACGTGGTAACCCAGGGATTCCAATTCGGCTACGGGGAAGCTGGCATCGGCAACTTTTGTTTCCTGCATACAAAAATAATCAGGATTGTTTTTTTGCAGCCAGGGCACAATAATATGCAGGCGGGAGCGTATGGAATTTACATTATAAGATGCAATTTTCAAAGTAAGCGCTACCTTTCTTAATTACATGTACTTAATATCACGACCTAAGATTACTCTCAAGTTTTTTTGCGGCAATCGACAAAATTGTGTATAAAAATGACATGGAGAAAGCGGATATTACAATAATAGGAGCCGGCGTAATCGGTCTGGCCATTGCTGCCGAAATCGCCCGGCCTGATCTAAGCGTTTTTATCCTGGAAAAAAATAACGCGCACGGCGGTGGAATCAGTTCGCGCAATAGCGAAGTAATTCATGGCGGGATGTATTATCCGGAAGGATCGCTCAAAGCCTCTCTTTGCATTGACGGAAACAGGATGCTCTATGAAATTGCCTCTAAACATAACCTTCCTCATAAAAGGACAGGAAAACTAATCGTGGCGGTAAAAAAAGAGGAAGGCGAAGATCTCGAACGCTTGTACGACAATGGCAGAAAAAACGGTGTAACTTCGCTGGAACTAATCAGTAAAAAACATGCTTCTACTATGGAACCCAATGTTCAGGTCGAAGCGGCTCTTTACTCGCCGGATACCGGGATCATCGGCGTTCATGATTTAATGAACTATTATTTAGCCAGGGCTCAGAGCAGGAAAGCGCAAATTGTTTATCAAACAAAAGTCATGCAGATAGAAAAAGATTCCAGCCCCTATCGGATTTTCACGCATAACGCGAAAAGTGAAACCTTTGAATTTTCCTCCGCCGTGGTCATCAATGCCGCCGGACTGGAATCCGACACCATTGCCAACATGATAGGTGGCAGCTATCATCTGCATTACTGCAAGGGCGATTATTGCAGTATTTCAGGAGTAAAAACGGGGGTAGTGCAAAGACTGATTTATCCTGTTCCGGCAAAGAAACGAATCGGATTAGGCGTTCATTTGACAATGGATTTAAATGGACGATTTAAACTAGGCCCGGATACGACTTACATCGACCGTAAAGAAGACTACAATGTAGCGCCCGAAAAAGCAGAATTTTTTTATCAAAGCGCCGGCAAATTTTTGCCTTTTTTGAAAAAAGAAAATATTCATCCCGATATGGCCGGCATCCGCCCCAAACTTCAGGGGCCTGATGACGATTTTCACGATTTTGTTATCAAGGAGGACTCACCGGGTTTCATCAATCTGGTCGGCATTGAATCACCGGGAATGACCGCATCGCCTGCCATCGCCCGATTTGTCCGAAAAATGCTTTAAACAATGCCTCTCTATTCACCTTTCACTATTCACCTTTCACTATTCACCCTTCACTTTTCACGCCTTTTCTTAACTACTTAATTACTTAAAACTTAAAACTATTCTTTAATTTTGAACCTTAAACTTTACAGTCCCTCTTTCTTATTGACACCTTACAGCCCTTCCCTTATAAACTGTGGACAAAATATCGAAGAAAACGGGAGACCTTCCATGAAAAAATCTTTAATACTTATTATCCTTTTGGTAATTCTATCGCTCGGCATTTACGGTTGCGGCGGCGATGATTCCTCCAAGATTAAAATCGGCGTTATTGCCGAACTCACCGGTGATGTTCCGGCCGTAGGCACATCCTGTAAAAACGCGGCGGAAATGGCCGTACAGGAAATCAACGATGCCGGCGGCATTCAGTTGGGTGAAAAAAAATATCAGGTAAAATTAATCATTGAAGACAATGCCGGTAAAGCTGAACAGTCGGCATCCTCCGCGCAGAAGCTGATTACGCAGCAAAAAGTGACGGCCATTGTCGGACCCAACGCCAGCCGCTACGCTCTGCCTGCTGCGGAAATCGCCGAGACAAGCAAAACCGTGTTAATAACTCCGTGGTCCACCGCACCGAAGGCCACGCTGGATTCCAAAACCAATGTCTCCAAAAAATATGTTTTTCGCGCCTGCTTTATTGATCCGTTCCAGGGAGGGGTGCTGGCAAAATTCACACTGGACAATCTCAAGTTGAAGAAAGCTGCGGTTCTCTATGATGTCGCTTCCGAATACAACAAGGGCATCGCCGAAATTTTCAAAGATGTCTATGAGAAAAACGGCGGCAAGGTAGTCGCGTTTGAAACTTATACGACCAATGATAAGGATTTTTCATCACAGCTCACCAAAATCAAACAGGCAAATCCGGATGTAATTTTCCTGCCTAATTATTACAGCGAAGTTCCTTTGCAGATCCAGCAGGCCAAGCGATTGGGTATCAAGGCGCCGTTTATCGGTTCCGATTCCTGGGGATCAGAAGAGCTTGTGAAACTCTGCGGTGCGGACTGCAACGATTACTATTTCAGTACGCATTACGCGGCGGACTCGGCAAGCGACACGACCAAGAAATTCATTGCGAACTATAAAGCAAAATACGGCACAACGCCGGATGACGTGGCCGCTTTAACTTATGATTCATTCGGATTGCTGTGGCAGGCGATTAAGACCGCCGGCAAGAACGACCGTCAGGCTGTGCGTGACGCGCTGGCTAAAATTCCGCAATATGAAGGCGTGACCGGAAATATGCAGTTCAAGGAAGGCTCCGGCGATCCGGTCAAGAGCGCCGTAATTTTAAAAATAAAAGATGGAAAGTTTACCTGGTTTGCCAACGCCAAACCATGATTTAATATGGCCTATATCTTCCAACAATCTCTCAATGCCCTGCAATTAGGCAGTATCTACGCGCTGATCGCTCTGGGCTACACGATGGTCTACGGCATCCTGACGATGATCAATTTCGCTCACGGCGATCTGTTCATGGTCGGCGCTTTCTTCTGCTTCCTCATTGCCGTCTATCTTCACTTATCCTTTGTCCCGACTTTGCTTTTATCCATGCTCGGCGTAGCATTTTTAGGTGTGGTTATCGAGAGGTTTGCCTACAAACCTCTGCGCAATGCTCCGCGTGTTTCCGCCATTATCACTGCGCTGGGCGTCGGCCTCTTTCTGGAAAATTTCACATTGGCACTGAGTCCTTACCCTAAACACATTCCGCAACTTCTGGGAAACACCACCTGGACGCTCGGATCACTCTCCCTTTCCTCGCTGCAGATTCTGATCATTGCCCTATCGCTTGTTCTGATGCTGATTCTGGATTTTATCGTCCAGCGCACAAAAGCAGGCATGGCCATGCGCGCCATTTCCTGGGACAAAACGATTGTCCCGCTGATGGGCGTATCGGTAGATAAAATCATCTCGCTGACGTTTGCCATTGGTACGGGTCTGGGCGGAGCGGCCGGTGTAATGTATGGCCTGGCTTATCCAATAATCGATCCCTACATGGGCATCATGGTCGGCTGGAAAGCATTCATCTGCGCTGTGGTCGGCGGTATCGGCAATATCCGTGGCGCAATGATTGGCGGTTTTATTCTGGGTGCGGTGGAAATTATGGTAGCCGCTTTTCTTCCCTCTACCTACCGTGACGTTGTGGCTTTTACACTGCTTCTTATCCTCTTGATTGTCAGACCCTATGGCATTCTGGGCAAGCCCCAGCCGCAAAAGGTATAGCCATGTCCAATTCCTCAGACACATCCTATTCCGCACTGATTGAAAGATGGCATATGCTTACCGGCACCCGTTTATTCCGGGCAGTCGTTATGATCGCCGGAATCGCATTTTGTATTGCCGTCGACACCTTCGACTTTGTGGATTTATATTTACAACTGATTTTAATTTACGTAGGCATCAACATCATCCTTACCGTCAGCCTGAATCTGATCAACGGCTACATGGGCGAATTTTCCGTCGGCCATGCGGGATTCATGGCCGTCGGCGCTTACATTGCCTCGATCTTAACGGTTCATGTTTTCCCGCCGAACGCTCAAAACCTGCTTTTCCCTCTGGCGATCCTGGCCGGCGGCATGGCTGCGGCGCTGGTCGGTTTCCTGGTGGCAATACCTTCTTTTAAAACACGTGGCGATTATCTGGCCATTGTCACACTGGCCTTTGGCATGATTGTAAAATCCATTTTGGAAAACATCGACGCCGTCGGCGGACCGCGTGGACTTCTAGGCATGGAAAAACTCACCACTCTGCCATGGGTCTTTTTCTGGACGGCTTTATCCGTCTGGGTAATCCGCAACCTGGTTTATTCCAATTTCGGTCGCGGCGTTTTGTCCATCCGTGAAGATGAAATCGCCAGCGATCTGATGAGCGTCAACACGCGCCAGGTAAAAATCATCGCCTTTGTTGTTTCGTCTTTTTTCGCGGGCATTGCCGGAGGATTATTTGCCCATGCGTTACAGTTTATTAATCCACGCATGTTCGACATCCTCAAATCCACCGACATTCTGATCATGGTTTATCTGGGCGGTATCGCTTCCATTGGCGGTTCAATCCTCGGCGCGGTTATTTACACCATTTTGCTGGAAATCCTGCGTCCGCTGGGCATCTGGCGCATGGTGCTCATGCCGTTGATGCTGGTGCTTTTGATGATCTACCGTCCGCGCGGTATCATGGGCATGAAAGAAATCCGTATGTTTGTACCGCTGCGCGATTTTGTGACAGAGAAACTCTGGCGCCAAAAGAAAAAGGAGGCCGGCGATGCCTCTGCTTGAAATACAAAAACTCACGCACCGTTTCGCCGGACTTTGCGCCGTATCTGATTTCAATTTCGCCATTGAACCACATGAACTTGTCGGCATTATCGGCCCCAACGGCGCGGGAAAAACCACCGTTTTTAATTTGATCACCGGCGTCTATCGCGCCTCTGAAGGCAGCATCAAATTTGAAGATCAAGAACTCGTAGGCCTTACTCCGCATAAGATCACAAGATCAGGCATTGCCCGCACTTTTCAGAATATCCGTCTGTTTAAGGAATTGAGCGTTCTGGATAATGTACGCATCGCACATTACGGACAGATTGCCTACACACCCGCGGAGGCCCTTTTACACATCGGCCGTTTTCGCGCCGAAGAAAAACGCATTACCAGTCAGGCGCTGGATTTACTGTCGATCTTCAAACTCGACGAAATGGCCGGTGAAAAAGCCAAAAACCTTCCTTACGGTTTACAGCGCCGGCTCGAAATTGCCCGCGCGCTGGCCACCAAGCCCAAGCTCCTGCTTCTGGATGAACCGGCTGCCGGAATGAATCCCAACGAGATCATTCAACTCATGGAATTCATCGGGTGGATTCGCCAGACGTTTTCGGTAACGATAATTTTGATTGAACACCAGATGCGGCTGGTCATGGGCATTTGTGAAAGAATCGTCGTGCTGGATTTCGGCGCGACCATTGCAGCGGGACTGCCTGCCGAAATTCAAAATCACCCCAGGGTGCTGGAAGCTTATCTGGGCGTGGAGGTGACGCCATGACATCTTCTGAAAAAATTCTTGCTGTTTCTCATTTGAAAATTTCCTACGACAGCATTCAGGCCGTTGACGATATTTCTTTTGAAGTGGGCAAGGGAGAAATTGTCACCCTGATCGGCGCCAACGGCGCGGGGAAATCCTCCATCCTGCGCGCAATCTCCGGCCTTATTCCATACACCGGTAGAATTACCTATTCAGGGAAAGACTTAAATAATATTGCCGCCGATCAGATTGTCGCCGCAGGCATCGCCCACGTACCGGAAGGCCGCGGCATCTTCGGCAATCTGACCGTGATGGAAAATTTAAAGCTCGCCACCTGGCAACGCAAAGATAAAGACCAGATTAAAAAAGATTTCGAAAACGTCTTTTCGTTATTTCCGCGCCTGAAAGAACGAAGAAATCAGCAGGGCGGAATGCTCTCCGGCGGCGAACAGCAGATGCTGGCTTTCGGTCGCGCGCTCATGACCGACGCCCCAATGCTGCTGCTGGACGAACCTTCGATGGGACTCTCACCGGTTTTGGTACGGGATATTTTCAAAATCATTCAAGACATAAATCAGGCGGGGAAAACAATTCTACTCGTCGAACAAAACGCCAACATGTCGCTGCACATCGCGCAGCGTGGCTACGTTCTGGAAACCGGCCGCATCGTCCTTGCCGGCACAGGCAAAGAATTAAAAGGAAATCCTCGGGTGAAGGAAGCTTACCTCGGTGGCTGAAGAGGAAGATGTTATTTCGACCGCTAGAATTTATTATAAGTTGCTGTAGCGTAATGCAGGAATAATGTGGAGGTGCTTAATCATGAAAAGAATTTTATGGTATGTGGTTGGCGTATTTTTCCTTTTGCCAATTTTAGCTTTTGCTGCTGACTACCCTGCTTCTAATGCTAATGTTGGTCCATGGATTGAAACAGATAAGTGATTTAATCATTAAAAGGCAGGGTCAGTATAGACTCTGCCTTTTAATGCATAACTCCACCAGTAATTTTCAATTTTACTATTCTACGAGATTGTGTTTTACAAAAAAAGACCTGGTCAAATCAACTTCCGCTAAGTGAGAATTATATAAATTTCAATACTATGCTATAGAGTAAGCAGTAATCCTTATCGATTACTCATATAAAGAAGTCAGAACGAAATCATTATGAAGAAACTCTTTGCAAATATTGTTAAAGTAGACAGCAACGGGATACCTTACAACATTCCAAATACTCAATATAAAAAATGGAAAATCAATTCACTCGGATTCAGAGGAAAAGAAAGAGCAAATCAGGATTATGTGTTTCGGATCATCAGAAACCCTTGGGGTGCACGAAACTGAGGGAAAGGAGTGGCCTTCCCAATTAGGAGAAATGCTGAAGGATCAATATCCCGAAGTAGAAGTCATTAATGTATTGTTCCGGTTATGCCAACATTTCATTTTTTAACGACATTTTCCAACAAAAATATTTATAAAAGGACATTGATGGAAACCCGGCTGACTTTTTTTGTCGAACTCTCCGAAGAAGGCATTCTGGATGTCATGCGGAAATTGAATAATTTAATCAAAAGAACAGCAGAAAAACAAAATGTTGTTTGTGTAGACATTAACAATTTGATTCCGAAAACTCCTGAATATTACGCCGATGAACTTCATTATACCGACAAGGAATCTGAACTTATTGCCAAAAAACTTTGCGAATCATTAATCCGTTCTAACTTCTGCAATAAAGTTTAACCCCTCATTAACAACTCGTAAAATCAGCAGAAGGCTGAATTCTGACTTTACATATGGTACAAATATTTGTGGCAGGTCACTTCAAGAGATAGAGATAATCCGCTTTTACTTTTCCTGACTACAATCCGGGCAGGACGGATTCCTCTTGATCTGGAGAAAATCCATCTTTCCGGACAGGCCGTCCCAGAGCAACAATCTGTTTGTCAGCAGTTCTCCTTTACCCGTTAGGTACTTAATAACTTCTGTTGCCTGGATGGAACCGATCACACCAGGGGTCACTCCGATAACGGGGAAGATCTCGGCCGGAGGAGTTTGGGGGAAGACACATCTGAGGCAGGCCGTCTGATGAGGAATGACCGTCATGACCTGACCGTGGAATCCCCGGACCGCACCGTGAAAAAAGGGAATATGACGTTTAACGGCAACACGATTCAGAAAATACCGGGCGGGGAAATTATCCAGTGCGTCAACGATTAAATCGGCATTCCCCACGATTCCGGTTACATTGTCTTCTTCAATCTTGCAGGAAATCGTCTCGACCTCAACATAAGGATTCATTGACCGTATCTTTTCTTCGGCTGAGGTTGTTTTTTTTCTACCCACGTCGGAGGTCCAGTGCAGGGTTTGCCTGTTGAGGTTGCTTAATCCAACGGTATCATTATCGGCTATTACGATACGTCCGACGCCGGCCAAGGCAAGGTATGTGGCTATCGGTGAGCCTAACCCTCCCGCCCCGGCAATCAGGATTTTAGCCTTTTTAAGTTTATCCTGGCCATCCCTCCCGATGAGGGAAAGCTGACGAGTGTATCGCGTCAGTTCCTCTTCGGTTATTATTTTACTTTCTTCAGACATGCTCTGCTTCAAACCTCCAGCAGCCCGGGTCAGCGGCCATGATATCGCCCGTATAGGTATAGGCTCTTCTCCTGCATCCCCCACAGATATATCTGTACTGGCATTTTCCGCACTTGCCCTTTAGATTGTCCCTGTTTCTTATTACTTTAAATAACTCCGCATTTTCCCAGATATCCTTTAACCTTTCTTTCCTTAAATCACCCACTTCCAGAGCCATTATATCCCCTGCCGACACTTTTCCCGAAGCCGTTATACAGTAACTATAGATGCTGCTTATACACCCCACGCAGAAATCATAAAAGCCACATGGTTCATTTGGATCACTGCAGATCTTCTTACAGTATTCATCTTCGGCAACGATATAACGGTTTTCAAATGCCACTCTCTGCCACCCGTACCGTTTTTGCGCTTCCGCCAAATACCGTTGCGCTCTTTCCAATTGCTCCTTCGATAAGATCCATTCTTTTCCCTCGGAGGCTCTCCCCAACGGCAGAAACTCCACCATGGTAAAATCCACTCCCATATTCATGGAGAGTTCTACCATTTTCTCCAGTTCATCATAGTTCAAGCTCGTAAGTGTCATGATCAACATAACCTTGGGAATATCAGCTTCCACCATATTCCTGAGGGCATCCATCGTCCTGCGGAAAGAATCTCCTCCTCTATTCCAGTCATGATTCTTCTCCAGGCCATCGACACTAATCTTGACCTGAGAAAGACCCGCCCGTGCCAAATTCCGGCAAAGACGCTCATCCAAAAGATAACCGTTACTGTTCATCGCCACACTCATCCGGCCGGATGCATATCTCACTATATCAGACAGATCTTCCCTCAAGGTTGGTTCCCCACCGGCAAACATGACTATCTCAGTACCCGCTTCGGCAATGTTATCAATGATACGGAATACATCTTCTGTGCTTAGTTCATAATGAGGGCGATTGGGGCAATCCGGAGGGAAGTAGTTGGCATCGTTAAAACAATATTTGCAGTTCAGATTACAGGCATCGGTAAGACTAAACCAGGCAAAGAGTGGTTTGCACTGGGCCACTGCCCGGTAATACTTCTCCCGCGTGATCTCTACAAAATTTTCTTTTTCATTTCCCATCCGGTTTGCTCAATCATCAAGGAGCTTTCTTTAAAAGCTTGTCCCTAAATAGATTTTCCAGACCTGCCGATAAGTTTCTAATGTCATCCATCAGGTAAACCGTTCCACGGGGATACCTTTCCAGCAGAAACTGCTTTGTCTGGAGATTACATCCGCACCCGATAGTTATAAGTTCGATCTTATTTTTCTGGCAGTACTCAATAGCTTCCAATACGTTGATTCCGCAATTTGCAGCCCCATCGGTAATATGAATGATCATTTTTCTGCGGTCATCTTTTTTCATGAGCATTGCAGCAGCCATAATTGCCTGACCGGTCGGGGTTCGGCCTGAAGGCTCTATGGTATATAATTCACCTTCCTGGTACAACCGTAAGAGATTGCACTGCCGGGTCTGTTCCTGATAACCGAAAACTTCCAAATGATTGGAAAAACCTTTCGCCGCTTCCGTAAGGGAGACAAAAGTCTTTTCCGCCGCTTGCCATGGTCTATCGGTAGCTTTCTTTCCTGCCATAGAAGCCGAAGCGTCGGCTACAATATTGATGTTCCATGAGTAGTCCGTACCTGAAATATCTCTCCTTTTAAATATTTTACCATCAGCCAGAGGTACACGATAGAGTCTCCGGGCGTCTATTTTTCCCATATCCACGTTCCTGATGATACCTCTTTTTTTCGATCTTCTGATAAAGGCCTGCTGTTTCTGGAAAATTCTTTTTAAACGTCTCACTTGTGATTGATCCGCACTTACATTGCACCTGGCAACCGCCCGGCTGAAAATCGTATTCATTTGTTGTGTCTGGGGATCATTAAGAATCACCGATAGATGTTCTGTCAGGTCAGACGTTCCCTCATCCAGCCTGGAACTGATCTCGGCGGCAAGTTCTTCTTCGAGGCCAGGTGACTCCTCCTCTTTTTCTTTAGCATCATCGCTATCACCATCGCTATTATCTTCCTTTTTTTCTTTTAACTCAGGAATCTCGGCCTTGTTGGGATTGCCCTCATCATAGATATTCACCCCCTCGGGATAAAAGGGAGGCGTTTCCCACTCCATAATAATAGAAGAAATGCGGCCCCAGATCTCAAGGTATATTTCGACTCTCCTGGTTCTCCTCTCCGTAATCGTGGAAAGATTCTTGACCTGTCTGATAGCATCAGAGTATTGCGTTAAGATATTCACCAGATCATCATAGTAATGATGAAGATGGGGAGGCAAGGTTTGCAGGAATAGTCTTTTCCGCCAAACACATGCCAAACTTGATGCTGATGGCGGGAGAGAAGGATCTCTTTCCAATTTACCGGCGATGGATTTCCAATACCTGGAGAGATAAAGGCGCCAGACAGTTGGACCAACGCGTTCGTCTATATACAGGTCTTCTGCGACAGAAATAAAACTACTGAGATAATCTTTCATCCATTCCAAGGGGAAGGAAGTTTTTCGCACGACCTGATCTGTAACCCAATCAGTCCATTCAATACACGAGAAGGCCTCACGGACAACCTCTCCGACCAGAACGTCAATTTTTTGGAAAGGAACAGGATAAGTTCCCTGGACTGCGTCCGGATTCAGGACAATAGAGTCAGTGGGAGAAGCAGACATGCCCCGCCAGTAAACAGGCTTGACATTACGTCCGATATGCGCGGCCACCTTACGCATGGCAGCCAGAACTGTAGTCAGTTCAGTCGCCTCAAGATGGGAATAGTTCTTCCGCCAGTATCTGGAGTATGCCTTTTCGGAGTTCACTGGCGTATCTTTATTACTATCGGCCATTTGGGCACTCACCGGTTTTACTCAGCCTCCCTACGATGGAATATAATCTGGTGGAACATATCGTTCGTAACGATGAGGTTCCACCTCTGTGTCGCCCGTTTCCACATGAATGGAGAGGAGCAACGACTCGAGAATATCCATCGAAATCTGAAGACTATAGATAACGGCATCCCGTAACGGCGCCCCCATGGCTATGAGTTCCGCAATCATCAGAGAGTGCCGTATGGAGATATCAATGGGCGTCTGTTTATTACCTCTCAGTTTGCTTACTATATTGAGAATATCAGTTGCCAGAGACGGGGTAATACCGGTTTTAGAAACGAGGATCTCTTTTTCTACATTCACAGGAGGGTATTGCAGATGGATGCGATAAAACCGGTCTTTCAGCGCGGCATCCATCTCATCGGTGCCTGAGAATTCCACACCTTCATTCATCGTAGCAAAAAAAATCACCCGGGGAGCTACACCAACCATTCCAAGCTCATCAATCCAGATACTTCGCTCCTCTGATAGTACTGAAAACAGTTCATTCAGAGCATGGGGATTTTCCGACCTGTTGATTTCTTCCAGATGGATGACACACCCGGGGACACGGATAGCCTTGGGAAACAGGAAACTCTGATAAAAGGTCTCGCCATCTTTCAACCTCTGCTGCCCGAAAAGTTGCCCGGCCTCTGAGAGAAGCCCTACCTGAAAGGTAACCATCGGCCTCTGATAATAACTGGCGAACTGTCTCACCAGAGAAGATTTACCGCATCCCTGATGACCGGTGATCAGGATGTTGATCGGATGCTTGTCTGAGAGTTTCGCCATCCTGTCTATATTAACCCTGTCTTCATCGAGAATAAAATAATTTGGATCTAAGGGTGGAACCTTCAACTGTTTTGCAAAATCATCCATGTTCAAATCCTCCGGCCGTTCCTTGGCAATTCATTCTCACTGTGCCCATGGAGTAAATATCTCATCGGGGTGATCGAAAATATAACCCATGGTTCTCCCCGCATGCTCCCGGGTAGCCTGTGCCTGCTCTTCATTGAAGTTCATTGATTTAATCCACTGTTCCAAAAGCACCCCCCCAGGTTTCCACATTTCCATCGTTTCCCATTCCGAAACCCAGGCTTTGATCTTTACTCCATGCTGCTGGAGTATCTGCCAGATCTCTTCACTTTTACGCTTGTCGCAGTATACCATCATGACAAGCTCCGTCAGACCGAGGTTTGCAGGAGGTATACGATCATATTTGATGCAGGGTATCGTTTCGTCTTCTACGTAACGGTCCAGTTTTCGGGCCCATTCATCAAGCTGCGATTTATCTCCAAAGAAAATCCACTTCCCCCAGTATTTAAGAACCTCACCGTTGGTAAGTTCTCGTCCCTCATATACCGTATACTTTTTGCCCTCGAATATTTTGGGATGGAATACAAAGATAAAATGGGAATCAGGCTCATCTAAAATCATTTTTTATCATCCTCCCGCCGCAAAAGGAATAATACTGACCTCATCGCCATCCTTCACAGAAGTGGCCAGCCCGTTAAGTAATCGGAGATTTTGTCCGTCAATAAAAATCATCACAGAACTATTAATTTCTCCCTTTTCATCAAATACCCTATGTCTGAAGCCGGGGAATTTAGAATCAAGGTCATCAATGCACTCACCTATGGTTTTACCCTCACAGATGACCTGTTCTGATCCCCCGAACCAATCTTTTAATGAACCCGGAACTATGAACGAAATGCTCATTTTCTTTCACTATAATTACAAAATTTTTTTTTTGCTTTTTCACCAGAGAGTATATGAAGAAGGATTTTGCTTGTCAAGATGATTTAAGACATTTCGTCATCTGGTTCCTGTAACGATCCTATCCCATTATTACACCAAAGTTCATAGTCGCAAATTTTGTCAAAGATGTATACGGAACAAAGAGCAGAGTAACGGATGAAACGATTGACCTTTACTATAATATAATGCAATATCAGTAGAGAAAGAATTCATGGCAGAAAGTGCGCGAAAGTAATGAAAAATCACTTAAAGCCATGTATAAATACGGCATGAAAGAAGTTAAGATGACGCCGGCTGAGATTGATGTTTGCAAAAAGAGACTCATTCCTGTTTGGGATGAATTTGCCGCAAAAGGATACTATTCCAAAGCAGAATTGGCTGAGATTAAAAATATTTTAACGGAGAATGCGAGAATTGGTTAAAGTATGGTGGATTGCCTTTCGTTATCATTTTGTCCCGGCCAGTTTCCTGCCGGCCATTTTGGGCACAGTTGTGGCCTGGGCGCTCACCGGTTTCATGAATCAATGGTTTTTCTTGCTGACAGTGCTGGGAGTGACGCTCAACCATATCGCGTTGAATATGACTGACGACTATTTCGATTATCACGCCGCCGTCGATTGCCCCGATAAACGAAATCCCTATTCCGGCGGCAGCGGCACATTAACCAGAGGCATGATTCAGCACAAACATATGCGCATGGTTTTTACATCTTTCTATCTGTTGACCATCATCATCGGACTGTATCTTTGCGCGGTTCAGACATGGTGGATACTTGCCTTCGGTTGCCTCGGCATGGGAAGTTCCTACTTCTACACAGCGCCGCCGATCCGCTACGGCTACCGCGGTCTTGGAGAAATTTCTCAATTAATCAATTTCAGTTTCACCATCGGCATGGGGGCCTTTGTCGTGCAGACGATTTCTTTTTCCCGGGAGGCCTTTCTGGTTTTGTTGCCTCTGGGCTTCATGATGTTTGCCATGATAATAATCAACGAAATACCGGACAGAAACCACGACGCAGCGGCAGATAAAAACAATCTGGTTGTAAGATTCGGCGCAGAAAAAGCTCTCTGGCTTTACGGTATCGCCATGACTTTGGCATATTCAACAATTTTATTTGCACCGCTAATGAATATGGCAAGTTTTTGGATTTATCTTGCTTTTGCAACTCTGCCCTGGACAGTGCAGGCATTCAGCATCCTGAGCAAGAACTTCAACGAACCATCTCTGCTGATACCGGCAAATTTGCTGACCATCCGTGCTCATCATCTGACAGGAATATTGTTAATCATTGCCTATCTCATTCAGGGAATGCAAAATCAGCGCGAATTCCAGCCGGCCTTTTTTGCTTTGCTGTTTCTGGCAGCTTTTTATCTGCCGGCTGTAGTGCCCGTGCTTTTCAAAGGAAAACTATTTTTTCCTTTTTGCTTTTGATTGCCGATCTGATCATCATGGCGGCTCTCATGGTCAAGCCCGCAATCCTGCAAAACCCTGCCGGGCCGGATTTGATTGTGCCGGCCTTGATTTTCTTTTGCCTGCCGGTGGTCTCAATCATCGGCGAGCATGGCGGCAAGTTGGTTTTCCTCGTGTTGAAAAGCAAATAACCAGATCAGTTTCCTTGCCCAAGGAAAACTCAGGAATAAAAATTCTTTCCAACCCTCTATAAAAGGATGGTGTTATTGAATAACTAATTTCTATCTCCACCTTACCCCCCCCTCGAAAGAGGGATTTTGTCATTGATTTCCTGTTTTTTCTTGCAATGATCTCTAAATGGAGTTATTTAATACGCGATTCGAATTTACCCTGCATTATGCGGAGGACGTCGATGATGTCTGTGGTTCCGCATGTTTAATAAAATAAATTAGCAATGTTAACGGAGAGCTGAATTTGATATTTAAAGGCCTGACCCCGTGACCTGTATATTACAATTTTTCAAATTATGTCAAATTAACTAAACGGAGTAATTTCGTTATGAAAAAGATAAAAATTGGTCGACTTACTCTGATGTCTTTATTCTGCGTCATAGTTCTTTCGGCCTGCGCAAGTGCACCGGTTGGCAAATATAAGGTGCTGAAGGATTCAAGCCAGTCTCTTTTAACGAATACAACGGACACGTACACGCGAATTGAAAAACTTCAGGCACGTTTTGTCATAACCGCGGCTGAAGACAAGCCGATAGATTTAAACACCTTCAAGCCGTTGATAGGTGGACAGAGTTTTGATATTACCCCTTCTCTGAGATACAGAGAGCAAGCTTTCGAGGTTCTTGTAAAATACCTGAATGTATTGAGTGTACTGGCTTCAAAAGATTATGCGTCAGATATCGACAAGGCTTCCATAGAACTTTCAAGCAGCCTGCAAACATTGATAGAAAAAACAAATGCTGTTGATGCTGCTAACGCCGCAAAAGTTGCAGGAATTTTTGGAACACTGGTTGATACATTAAGCCGGCCCATCGTTGAAGCAAAGCGAATTGATGCATTAAAAACCATCATGGATTCGTCACAGGAGGATTTGCAAACACTTACGAAGCTCCTAACGGGAAGCAATACAAAAATTAAAGGGTTTATTGAAAAGGCTCGCGAATCAATCATTTTACATGCAAATGCAGCCAGGCCCCAATACAACTCGCCCCTTCGTTATGACTATGACAAAAATATTGCCGATCAATTGCAGGAAATCGAGGAGATATTGGCATCACTGGATGCAATCAACAAAGGAATAGAAAAAATACCTGCCGCGCATAAAGAAATAAGAGTTTCATTAGACCAAAAACAAAATAGCATTGAAGCACTGAAAGGTTTGGTCCAGGAGGTCCAGAGAGTGAATAAATTCTATAGAAGCCTGTCTCAGACAAAATAATAAGTGGAGGTAGATACCATGAGTCATGAATTAGTGGAAAAAACTGCCGGCCTGGCATCGCGCGTCAACAACCTTGCTGTTAAACAGTCAGGTATTTCCAGCAGGCAGTTGTTGATTCAACAGGATAAGCTGATCAAGCTTGCGATGGTTGCTATTGTTCAAGATCTCGAATGCGAAAAGCCAGCGTACAAAAAAGCCATAGATGGTCTAAATAAAGCAATAACGGCAGTTAATGAAGCGGATAAGAATATTTCTAAAGTTGGTGACGCGATCAAACGGGTAAAGCAGGCTATCGATCTGATAACTAAAGTAGTAGAGATAGCAGCCGCCTCAGCATGTATTTAAAATAAAGCATTAGAAAAGTTTCATCTCTGCGATATTCGAATGGACATCGGTAATGTCCATTAACCGACATCATAACCGATAGACTTAATAAAATATCAATTGCCGTATAATTGCAGGAGGAAAGTTATGGGGAAAGGCGTTAAGAAACAGGACAAAAACAGTTCTTATGTGGCAGGCAACAGTGAAGACCCCATTTATTTTGGAGCACAAAAAGTTATCGATGCCGAATTGAAGTTAATCAGCAAAAGAAAAGGAAAGGAAATAACGGAAACAAATAATCTCGCGGGCCTCGCTCTTTCCGGCGGAGGAATACGTTCCGCCAGTTTTTCTCTGGGCATCATGCAGGCGCTGGCTTACAAAAACTGGTTGAGTAAAATAGACTATCTTTCAACAGTATCCGGCGGCGGATATATCGGTACCAGTCTCACCTGGCTTTTGAGCAAAAAATGGAAATTGAAAGATGGCAGTCCGATTCCCTTCGATACCAGCCCCAAAAATTTTCCTTATGTAACTTATCCGATGTGCGGTAAAGAGTATGGCAAGCAGGAGGGCGTTCCTCTGGTAAAATGGATAGAAGACTCAATCAGCAAGGATATCCGCGGTAAACTGCTGCATTATCTACGGCAAAATGCCCAATACCTTACTCCCGGCGGCGGCATCAACATCTTTTCGCTTATAGCGGTTTTGCTGCGCGGAATTGCCCTGGGACTGGTCACGTATTTTGCGTTGTGCGTTCTTCTTTTTTTATTTCTTAATAAGTTTAAATTCTTATGTGTGCCTCCGGATTTAAACTGTTTCCTGTTAATAGCATCTTTGGTGTTGGCAACATATCTTGTAACTCTACCGCTTTATTCTCTCGGAACATATTTTTTCAGACGTACAAAGAACCGGGCTTATTTAATGCGCCGCGGTTATGAAAAATTAGCGGGATTTCTGTTGCCTTTGGCTCTCGCATTGGCCGTTTTGGGCAGCATACCCTTTGTAAGTGGATGGATAAAAGAAAATCTGAATTCAGATACTTTATTACCCATATGTTCTTCAATTACAGGAACGGACAAACAGGCAATCGGTGTTTCTGTTATTTCCATCATTATCGGTGTCATATCCAGCATTGCGGCCTTTTTCAAAACAAACAAAGTCAAGGCGAGTAAAATTCCCATTGGTCTTTTTGCAGGTGTCGGCGCCGCTGCCCTTTTATTCGGGATACTGATTCTTGCCTATCAGGCATCACTGGCTATACTGGTTATACCAATTTTGTTTCCAGTTAATGTGGCTGCGATCCTCTCGTTTTTGGTAGTAATATTAGCGCTTGTGGTCAATTTGAATCACGTATCCGTCCACCGTTATTACCGTGACCGGCTGATGGAAACATTCATGCCCGATGTGGCAAGTATATTAGCAGACAATTATGAAAGGTCGCACAAGACCGAAGAAGCGAATGCAAAAAGGCTACATGAAATGTGTGGCAATGAAGGAAACACCAAGTATTCCGGTCCGTATCACATCATCAATACCAATGTGGTTCTTGCATCCGCCAAAAGAGCGAAATTTCGCGGCCGCGGCGGTGACAATTTTATTATGAGTCCCCTGTATTGCGGCGGCAACGCTACGGGATGGCTCAAAACCGAGAAATATATGGGAGGAGAAATGACCCTTGCTTCCGCTATGGCAATTTCGGGAGCTGCCGTAAATCCGGATGCGGGTGGTGGCGGAGATGGAATTACGCGTCAGCCGTTTTTATCAATACTAATGGGGATGTTAAATTTACGCCTGGGTTACTGGGTACCCAATCCTGATCCACAGAAATCAAAAGGTATGTTAAAACCTCCTGTGCCGAATTATATTTGGCCCGGCCTGTGGGAAATTATCTTTCGTTACAGATTAAATGAGAAGGCATATTTTCTCCAGCTGACGGATGGCGGTCATTTTGAAAATCTTGCCCTGTATGAGATGATTCGCCGCAGATTAAAACTAATCATTGTCTGCGACGGCACGGCTGATCCTCAATACACTTTTTCCGAGCTAGCTAATGCCATGCAAAAGGTGCGCACCGACTTTGGAGCTCTAATTATAATTAATAATGAAGATCTGAAAGATCTTACGCCATCACAGGAAATAAATCAGGTCAAAGTGGCGAAAAAGGGCTTTCTGAAGGCTAAAATAGTATATGCCGACAACAGCAAGGGGAGACTGATTTATATTAATACAACGTTCTGCGAAGAGCTGAGCGCCGACCTCTACGGTTATAAGAGAGAGCATCCTTCTTTTCCCGAAGAACCGACAATCGATCAATTTTTCAATGAAGAACAATTCGAAGCCTATCGCGAATTAGGCTATCATATTGCCTGGAGTATGATGAAGGATGATGAAGTCATAAGTGATCCAATCGTGAAAGAAGTCATGGAAATATAAATCCTCTTTTCTTTCATCCATTGATGGGAGGGATTGAGGAAGGGTGAAATTTTTCAGTCTCAGGCGCATAGCGCCGTGGGAAAGTGAACACCTTTAAACTATATCTAGTGTCATGTCAACGATACTCTGTCATTTCGAAGGAGCCTTCACAACTGAGAAATCTTAGATTTCTCCCTGCGGTCGAAATGACATTTCTGGATTGACACGACACTAGAAGCGGAGTGGTGTGAATTTCTCACCCTTCACCATTCACTATTCATTCACCATTCACCATTTATTTCCTTATATAGCACCTTGCATTGTCGATATAAAAAGCAAAAATAAATGCTGTAAAGAATGCTTTTTTATTGAAAAACACAACAGACGCTGTTATATTAGGTTCGAATAAAGCATTTGGGGAGGGAATATGGCCGTTTTTAAGAAAGAACAAAAACAAGAATTCAGAAACGTATTGTTAAGGGTCAGCATACCCGCACCTCTGATGTCCGAGATGAAAAAAATCAAAAAGATCTGCAATGATAATGGTTTCTTTTTTGACATCAAACCCGATGTCATCGCTGCCGTTGAAAAAGCGGTTGAAGAAGCAAAAGATCTTGTAAATAACGAAATGAAGAACAAGTTTTACAAATGAGCTGAATCGAACGCATGGTGCATGGGCAGCCTTGTGTCTGCTTTCATGACAACTGTATTTGAGCTATTAGCGCACGGATTCCCCGGTCAACTGGCATGCGCCGGTCTGCGAGCCGGGGAATGACAGGGGAAATGTTTCACCCTCAATCCTTCCTCTACGAGACTGTGTCGGAATAATAAATATAATCATTTAATGTCCTCCGCTGGCGCGAAGTCGGGAGAATTTCCGAGAGGTGTCCCGATGAATCATCGGGACGGAGGTGGATAAAATTCACGTAAATCGTATATTACTAATAATATCAAGTATATTTTAAATACTTCCACCCCCTGCCCCCGCCAGCGGGGGATATTACTCATTACGGACAATCAATACATGTAATTACGACACAGCCTCTCAAGGGCGGGAATTAATAAGCAGAAAATTCTTATTAACAGTCCCATATCCCAGAATAGTAAAGACATTTGACACATTCCCACCAGAGTCGTCACCCCGACGGAAGAGACTCTGTCGTAATAGCCATAATAGCAAAGCATGTCATTCCGAATCCCGATTCATCGGGATGAGGAATCTTAAAATGATTATGAATTAAGACTTCTCCCTTCGGTCGAAGTGACATAGATTTTATCGCGGAGTAACATTCCGCGTACCCGAAATGCTCTGGGCAAGTTGCGGGAGAGAAATGACAAGCTATTATTTTCCTTCCCTTGTTACAGCTAATAACCTTTTAAAACAATATGTTATCAATATGCACACACCAATAGCACCTGTCGTGTCTCTTTGTTTGCTATTTTTATTGCTTTTTATTTTGCTTTTTCTATTGACAAACGAAAAAGCAATGTATATGCTATAGGCGGATCACCAAGGGAGATCATACAGGATAATGATTCCCACTACAGGATAGGTCCACAGAAGGAGGAAATCATGAAAAAAATAAATGCACTGATGATTCAGCCGAAGACTCCGCAAACGTTCTGGAGCCATGACCTTTCGCTCAAAGCAGCCGGATTCAAGGCGGTGATGCCGCCCCTGGGGCTGATGACCATAGCGGCCATGCTTCCGGAAAATTATGACGTCACGTTAATCGACATGAATGTGAGCGACCTCGAAATACGCGACATCGAGCAAAGTGATATGGTCTTTCTCACGGGCATGTGGATACACCGGGAATCGTTTTTAAAGATCGTCAACATGTGCCATGAACTTGGGAAAACCATTGTTGCCGGAGGACCCCTTGTCCAATCGGCCTATGGCAGGTCGGGCGACTATCTGGAATCGGAAAAGATCGATCACCTCATTCTTTATGAGGCCGAGAATAACCTTCCCGATTTCCTGTGGGACTACGAGCGAGGCATAGCGAAAAAAGTATACGACAACAAGGAAAAACCCGCCCTGAACCTTACCCCGTCGCCGCGCTTTGACATTATAAATCCGTACGACTACGCTTGCATGGCCCTTCAGTTCTCCCGCGGGTGTCCGTTCAACTGCGAATTCTGCGATATAGTCCAGATGTTCGGCCGCATTCCGCGCACCAAGTCTCCCGCGCAATTCATGCGCGAGGTTGAAGACCTGTACGATACCGGCTATCGCGGACGCCTGTTTATCGTGGACGACAATTTCATCGCCAACAGAAAGGCCGTTAAAGAAATGCTCAAACTCCTGGCGGCCTGGCAGGAAGAACACGACTATCCGTATCTGCTGTTCACCGAAGCGAGCATCGATCTGGCCAAGGATGACGAGCTTCTGAATTTAATGAAGAGGTCGGGATTCACGTCCGTATTTGTAGGCATTGAGTCGCCGGACAGCGCGACGCTAAGCGCCATCAATAAGAACCAAAATGCAACCTGCGATATGGATAAAGCTATCGAGAAGATACAACGCGCAGGCATTGAGGTAATGGGCGGTTTTATCCTGGGCTTCGATACCGATACAGATGACGTGTTTGATCGCCAACTGGCATTTATCCGGCGCAATGGTATTCCCCAGAGCATGGTGGGACTGCTTGCCGCCATGCCGAACACCGACCTGTTCAAACGGCTGGAACAAGAAGGCCGGCTTATTGAAAATGACAACCCGCACAGCGGCGACAACGTCGATACCGTGCTCAACTTCGTACCCGTCATGCCGGCCCCGCAACTGGTTGAAGGCTACAAGCGGGTCATTGCTCAAACCTATGCGCCAAAAAACTATTTCGCCCGCGCGTTAAAAGTCATCAGCAGGTTACCTGATTTGAGAATAACCGATCTCTACATGGCGGAGCCGTGGAAAATCAAATTGGCGGATTCAAAATTGACCAATCATCCACACAAGAGGAAGTTGATGGTTGAATTTGTAAAGCTTCTCTTTTCCGGGTTCGGCGTTCATGCGTTATGGTTTATTATCAGGGCGTCGAGGTACGGATTGCTTGCCCTGCCCACTGCGATAGAATTGGCTTTCCGGGGACGCCATTATGTAAGTGTCGCCGGGAGAATCGCGCACGCGAAACCGCAACCTGTGACGGTAAGCGAGAACAAACGCGAATATGCGCCGTTACTCATGAAGCACTTACCCAGTTTGGGTAAATAGGAAATAAACAATGGAAATAAAAATAAGGGGACGGTTGTACAATCGTCCCCTTATCTACTTAAAGGTGTTGTCATTCCGGTCCCGTATACGCGGGATGTTACTCCGGCGGGAATCCAGCCCTCATCATCGTTCCCACGCAGCTTGTCCTCGACCTGATCGGGAAGCGGCAATCCATAATCCATGTCATTCCCCGGCATGACTGGGGAATCCAGTTCTTTTCTCTTCACGCTTCACTTTTCGCATTGTTGAACTTTCCCTTACAAATTAAACGCCGATCCGCCTTTATCTGTTTAACATTTACCTTGACAAATAACCATGCCATGTTATTAAAAAGACACAATAATTATTGTTAAGGGATGTCATGGAAGCGCACGTGGAATACTGGCTTACACAATCAGACAATGATCTGCCGGTAGCAGAAAGCATGCTGGAAAATGGGCATTACACCTGGTGCTTATTTATCGGGCATCTTGTTTTGGAAAAACTCTTTAAAGCGATTTATGTCAGAGAACATCAAAAAATTGCGCCTAGAATTCACGATCTGGTAAAACTTGCCAAATCAACAAGCCTGAATCTTAGTGATGAACAATTGGTTTTTCTAAGCGAGGTTTCGGATTTCAACATGGAAGGCAGATACCCCGACGAGAAGAATCAATTTGCCCGCAAATGCGACAAACAATTCGCAATGGATTATTTAAGACGGATAAAGGAGATGCGCTCGTGGCTCAAAAAGCAGATCAAAAAATAGAAAAAACCGTCAAATCCTATCTTGAACAACTGGAACGTATCGGCATTCATGTCCAGCAGGCATTTTTATTCGGTTCCTACGCCAGTGGAAAGCACGACAAGTGGAGCGATATTGATCTGGCGATTGTTTCGAAAGATTTTATCGGGAACAGATTTGAAGATAGAAACAAAATCCGTAAAATTACGTTGCAAGTAAATAGTGATATATCGCCGATGCCGTACCGCCCTGAAGACTTCAACGACAGCGATTACTTCGTCAAAGAGATTTTAGAAACGGGCATAAGAATTGTTTAAGTCGGGATAGTTTCCGAGAGATGGATATCCAAACCTCAATCTTCTAATCCTCTTCTTTCCTCCCCTTTCACTATTCACTTTTCACGCTTCTCCATTCACCCTTCAC
>WOYI010877542.1_pt1 | contig 50439 bp, 47 predicted proteins | sample 6423411 | NCBI WGS metagenome assembly WOYI01 (sample SAMN13441803, study PRJNA592873) | oil field metagenome | biome: oil field; feature: oil-well bore; material: oil-contaminated soil; isolation source: oil-contaminated soil from oil-well borehole | place: Germany: Wietze | collected 2016-10-18 ... | reverse complement strand
TTCCTTCTCTGAAAGGAGCGATTTCCATGTACTCCTTTCGACAAAGCTTCCCTCGAGTGCATCCTCCATGGCTAGGAACATCGAAAAGGGGACACTAAGCGATAAAATGTCTGCACCAAGCTTACGGACATGGCGTCTGGCCGAAATGTCCATGAGTCCGAGGATCGCGCGGGGGTTTTCACGCTCGGCCTCGTAGTAACTCAAAATACCGATAGACTGGCAGCCTGCGGCCCAGGGAGCGGCAACTGCCTCACCCGGTGTTTCCTTGGCCCTATGGGCCAAAACAACCAACGCGGCGAGCTGATCCGGGTTTGCCAGGAACGTCACGACCTTTGTTTGGGTGCTCACCCCATCCAAGGCCTTCAAGGGGGCGAAGACCGAAAAACGAGCGGGGATCTCACGGATCGGGAGGCTCTCGATAAAGACCTTTACTTGCTCAGGACCTCTTAAGTACCCTTCGCCCTTCAAAAAATTCTCGGCAAACTCCTTACCCATGCTGTCCTTGAGTGACTCGGCCCGAGCTTGTCCCGTTTCCCATGTGGCGTTGCCAGAAGAAAGAAACCGGGAAAAGCACTCCTCGCCTCCTGGAAACGCTCGGTAGGCGTTGCCAAACCCTAGGCCCACGCCACCTCCCCAACAGCCATAGGTCTCACGGTCGAAGGCGGCAACGCGCCCCGTTTGCGCAACAGCGGCAAAAAGGCTCATCACACACCCAAAGCGCCCCGGCTTAAACCCTAACGCCCCGCCAGGCCGCTCATCCTCCCAAAGGCTCGCTACGGGTTCGTAGCGAAGCCCCAGAGCTTTAGCGATCTTGCTTTCCATGGCTTTCCCCTATTGCCTTATTGGTCCCCCGAAAGGCATCTTTGTCTTTTGACACGCATAAGGGCACTGCAAACCCCATCCGGCTGCTTCCAGACATCCAAGCCTTCCCCTAGCAAGACGAACAGAGAGAAGAGCAGTATGCTACTGACACCAGCGAAAAGACTTAGGTCCGGCCAAGCTCTCTGGCAAGCCGCGCATATCCCCCCTTTTCTGGCGTTTTCTTTCTATTGTAGCGCATACGAGAGGACACCAGGAACTACCGGCGGCTTGCGATGTAGGCAAGCATGCATCCAAGCCCCAAAAACACCGCTAACGATACGCCCTGCCCACCAAGCTCCGAGGTCTTGGCAAGAAAGCCCATAAACGAGTCGAGCGGGGGAAAGAACTGTCCCAGGAAAATAAGGAGTGCGATAAACACGCCCAACAGGGCGGAGCCCGCGATCAGCCCGGAGCTGAAAAGCGTCCCCTTTTCAACGGAAGCTTCAGGGACCCCAAGCCCTTTGAGCAGCCAAAGGATCGCCCCGCCCGCAAAGATCGGGACGGATAGGCTAAAGGGAAGATAAATCCCTATCGCGAACGCCATGACGTTCACTCCAAGCATACGAACGATAACGGCAAGCACGGCCCCGATGCCTAGCAACGACCATGGGAGCTTTCCGCCCGCAATGCCTTGAATGACGACGGCCATAAGTTGCGCTTGGGGTGCGGGAAGGTCCTTCGAACCGATCCCGTAAGTGGTCTGCAAAAGATAAAGAACCCATGCCACGACAAGTGCAGAGGAGAGAACGCCGATGATCTGGCCGATCTGCTGCCTATAGGGCGTAGCCCGAACGAGGTAGCCGGTTTTTAAGTCTTGGGATGTATCCGCGGCGATCGCGGCGGCGATGCAAACAATCGCCCCGATGAGCAACGCCTGGACGCGCAGCGTGTTGAAATCCACTTGGATGTGAACCAAAATCGACGTGACTCCAATGAGCGTGGCAATCGTCATCCCAGAAACGGGGTTGTTGCTCGAGCCAACTATTCCTACGATCCTTGCGCTCACGGCGACGAACAAGAACGCGAACGCGAGTGTCAAACCAGCGCCAAGCCACCCCAAGGGCACAAAAGACTTTGGAAGCAGGGCAAAAGTCACCCCAATACCCAAAATGCCCAAAAGGACCACGACAATCGGCAGGTCCCCTTTCGACTCGGCCTGGGTAAACAACCCATGAACGCTGTCCTTGAGGCTTCTTGCAAGCGAAGGAGCCGCCTCGAGCATCGCAAGGATCCCGCCCAAGGTTACCGTTCCCGCGCCGATATACCGGATGTAGCGATCCCAAAGCAAATCGGGGCTCATCCCCGAGATAGGCAGCGCATCCTCTGGAAAGATGGGAGCAGCGGCCCCTGCCCCAAAGAAGGCGATCAACGGGATGATCACGAGCCAGCCCACAGCTCCGCCAGAAACCATCGCGTTGGCCACGACAGGCCCGACCAAAAACCCCACCGCCAGCAGTTCCGGCGCCAAATCCGCTGCAACCTGGGCCTTAGGCAAGAAGGGCAGCCCGAACGTTATGCTCGAAGGCCAAAGCCCCAGCGCCCTAGAGTTGACACACGCTTGGTAGGCCAAGCCTACAAGGAAGCCAAGGAAAACGGGAGTAGCGCGGGCTGGGTCGCCTACGCTTGCCTCCAGCACCTTGGCGCAGGCCCTACCTTCCGGGTAGGGCAGCGTTTTGTCTTCGACCCGAACAAGGTAATCCCTCAAGGGGATCATCAACAAAACCCCGAGCGTCCCGGCGAGCATGGCAATCGTCATGATCCGAAGGGTGCCGGGCTCAATCCCCCATATATAGAGCGCGGGAAACGTGAAGATTACTCCTGCTGCAAGCGCCTCTCCCGAGGAGCCAATCGTTTGGATGATGTTGCCCTCGAGGATATTGGCGCTTTTCAGCGCCCGCAACACGGCCATCCCCACGATGGCGGCCGGAATCGAGGCCGAGACGGTCATCCCCACTCGAAGCCCCACGTAGGCGTTGGCCGCGCCGAACACGAGCCCCACCAGTACGCCGATTACAACGGCCCGAAGCGTCATTTCTTTCTCTGGAAGCGTTGACCGCATGGCTCTCTCCACGTTATGATGATTTTTTGCGCCCATAGCTCAGCTGGATAGAGCGTTGGACTACGAATCCAAAGGTCAGAGGTTCGAATCCTCTTGGGCGCACCACCCTCTTCAACGCTTAGCGGCGGATTTCAAAGTCCACGAACTCTCCGGTTGGTTTTTCCTCCTCCACGCGAAGCCCTGTTACGTATGCGGCCGGCGGGCCTTCCTTAAGGGCCTCAACGAGGCGCTCAACCCCTTCTGGATCGCCCTCGATCACGGCCTCCACGCTTCCATCGGGAAGGTTTTTTACGTAGCCTTTCAGGCCCAGACTTCTTGCATGCTCGCTCGTAAACGCGCGAAAGTTCACCCCATGAACTCGCCCTTCGACAGCAACCCTGACCCTACAAACGGCTCCAGACATCGCCTTCTCCTATACAAGCAGCATGTAGAGAATCTCCTTGGCAAGACCTGCCAGATCGTCCAAATGGACGGCCTCGTCGGCGGCATGCGCGCCTTTTGACCTTGGACTCATAACCCCCATCCCTACGATCGGCACATCCGGGCAGGCCTTCTGAATGTAGCTCATATCGGAGGCGCCCCCCATTCCCCCTTTCTTAAACATCGTCGAGCTTAACCCGTAAATTTTGGACAGCGCATCGATTTTTTTCTGGTGCCATGGCGTATCCCATGCAACTTGGACAGGGTCGTAGAAATGATGGGCCTCGAGGCGGACATTCTCGAACCCGGCAAGGAGCGATTCCATCTCCTCCCTTATTCCCTCAAAACTCTCCTCCTGGGTAAAGCGCCTGTCGATAACCACGCTGCAGGTATCGGGGATGATGTTCGCCTTTAGGCCAGATTGGATCATTGTGATGTTCATCGTTGAGCCCATTCTCTTGTCCGGAAAAAATAGCAGCGGTTCATCGGTAAGCCTCGAAGAAAGGGAACGTTTGTATTCCAACAGGCTTGCAAGCGCCGGAATTGCCTTTTCGAGCGCATTGTCCCCCAAGAAAGGAAGCGCCACATGCGCACCTTTGCCAAGGAATGTCAGATGGACTTCCATCGAGCCCAAAAGCGAGGTCAACAAGACAGGCCATTGCCCTCCCCCCTCGAGCCAAAGAAGCGGGCCTTGGATCTTTCCTTGGAGAGCAACCTCGTAAACCCCTGGATACCCGCCGATCTCTTCGTCCGTGCAGAACAGGCCGACCGGATTATACCTAGGCTCGATCCCAAGTTTGCCCAAAAGGTGCGCCACAAAAAGCACGCAGGCCATCGCACCCTTCATATCGACGGCCCCGCGGCCGAATACGCAATCGTCCACGATCACGCCGCGAAACGGAGGGGAGCTCCATCCCTCTTGGGCTTGGGCAGGGACAACGTCCAAGTGTGCGTAAAGGCTTACCGGAGGCCTTTTGAACGGACCCTTCGCAACAAGGTTGACACGATCGCCTTCGAGCAAGAATGGAAGCCCCTCAAGCTTCGATTGTTCAACAAGGATTTCTTCAAAGCTCCAGCCCAGCGGAGCGAGGAAAGAGCGGATATAGGCGCAGAGCTCTGGATAATTGCGCCCTGGAGGGTTTGAGGTGTCGAACCCGATCAGGTCGCAAAGCGTCTGGCCGATGGCATGCTTTCTTCGGTCGACCTCCTCAAAAATCTGGTCAATGGAGTATGGCTGAGAGGTACCCATAGTCTTTAACCCTCCGGCGGTTATGGTTGGGCGAGCATGCAGACAGGCTTCAAGGGACAAGCCCGACAAACCCCGGGCTCAAACCGATTACTGCACGTCCGCATCATTCCAAAATGAGAAAGGGGCATATCGAAGGACAGCGGATCTTCAGGACATGCCTCAAGAAAGGCCTCCGTAAGCTGGATGCAGGCTTTTTTGCCTGGCGTCTTGGCCTGGATGAGCCCAAGCTGTCTCCCGAGGCGAAACACGTGCGTGTCCAAGGGGGCGAATAATCTATCCTTCGGAATCCCCTTCCAAAGCCCATGATCAAACCCGTCCTTGCGGACCATCCAACGCAAGAATAGGTTCAAGCGCTTCAAAGGGGACGCATTGCCTTGGGGCAAGAGAAACAAGATTGAGCGCCCAGGGGACTGCCCCTTAGAGACTGCCTCCTGCCTCAAGCGTTTAAGAAAGGCCCCGCTCGCCTCCCATACCTCCCCAGAGCCTAGGTATTCCTCCATGAACAAGGCTTCCAGGCTGCCGTGGGCTTGGAGGATGCGGGCTAGGCCCCCAAGAAGCCGAATGAGCGCCTCGGACGGGATAAACCTGTACTTCCAGCCGGACAGCGCGTCGGCAAGCCTCGTTCGCTCCCTATCATAATGACACAGGCTTTGCCATGGAGAAGGGCCAAGCGCCAAGAACAGCGCTTCCAGACGCCCCTTCAAGACAGAAACACTCCCAAATGCGAGGGTAGCGGCGAGGAACCCCACCAATTCGACATCCTTCGGGTCTTCGTACGAGCGTAAAAAAATCACAGGATCCTTCCAAACCGAGGACGGAAGCTGCTTCCAAAACGCCTCCTTAAGCTCAATAAGCGCTTTTGTGCGGCACTTTATGGGGTTTGTCAAACTCAAAACCGGATCCCCCACTTACGCATAGACTAAAGGGGACACTGAATGGCTATGCATTACAAGGACAGTCCCTTAAAAAAGCCCATCTTAAAACGAAATCCTTGCACTTTCTGCGTTTTATTGTTAGAATTGACCTGGATTGTGGTTGTTGTACGCTGTTTGCCGGGCTAAACATAAGGGAGCTATAAGGCCCAGGAGATAGGATGAACGAGCTCACTTGGCTTAAAGACGTTCTCCCTGGAAAACCCTTCGTTACGATCGTGCGTCTAAAAATTAAAGAGCGAAAGCGCTCAAAAGTCAACGACCCCTATCTTCGGCTGGTGTTCGAGGATAAATCTGGCACGCTCGACGCTACACTATGGAACCCAGACCTAGAACGGCTCGAAGAAGCGCTTCGCCAAGGCGAAACCTTTCGGGTCGAGGGCGTTGGCTCTTCTTACCTAGGAAAACGATGTATGACCATCAAGTCGCTCGCCAAGGTCCCGGAAGACCCTTGGGTCAAGGAACGGCTAGACATTCTTCCGCTTGGGCGCAAGCACTGGCTGTTGGCACGCTTAAAAGACCTCTCTCTCAAGATAGAAAACGCCTATCTGCGCAAGCTCCTTATAATTTTTCTTGAAGATAGGGCGTTCATGGAGCGTTTTGGCCATGCCCCAGGGGGCAAGGAGATTCACCATTCGCACGAAGGCGGGCTTTTGGAGCACACCGTCTCGATCATGGGACTTTGCGTAAAACTCAAAGAACACTACAGTGCGTTAAGCTTAGACCTCTTACTGACAGGCGCATTCCTGCACGACATCGGGAAAGTGGAAGAGCTCGACCCGGATCACGAAGGCATATACACGGACGAAGGAAGGCTTTTGGGGCACATTACGCTGGGGGCGATGATGGCCGAAAAGCGCATGTCCAAGATTCGAGGTTTTCCCAGGAGCCTACGGAGCGTTGTGCTCCACATGATCCTTTCTCATCAGGGCACCTACGAGTTCGGCTCTCCAAAGCGCCCAAAATTCGCCGAAGCGATCGTATTGTACTATTTAGATGAAATCGATTCAAAGCTTTTCCAGATAAGAGAGTTTATCCGGCAGCAAAGCGGAGAAGAGGATGCGGGGCCGTGGACAGGATATAACCGTTGGCTTGGTCGCTACCTCCTCAGAGACGTCGCACGCTTCGTAAGTGATCCATCTCAAGAAGAATCGTCCCCTGCTCCGTCCTTGGATGTTATAAAACGTGAGCCTTCCTTGTTCGAAGGGTTGAGCGGGTAACGCTGCTTGAGGGAGCTTTTCTTCTATCAAAACCCAAGGCAATGGTCTTGGCTTGTCCCTTGGCTTTTTCGTTGCCGGCGTTTAGGCGTTCCGATTGTGCTCGTAGGGGGATGCATCCGCGACTGGCTGCTTTCAAGGCACGTAGAGGAGCTCGACGCCGTGGCATTGTCCGACATCAACCCGGACGCGCTACGCGAAGCACTGCTTTACTTCCTTCCGGGGACAAAAGGGCCCTATGTCTTAAAGGGGACGAAGGACGTCCGGTACCGCTATGTCCATCAAGGGCTTGGGGTGGCGTTCGACATTCTCCCTTTGCGTGGGGGCTCTCTTAAGGAAGATCTAAAACTTCGCGACTTCACCATTAACGCCTGTATCGGCTTGCCGGGCCAAAACCAAGCCCTAGTTGTCGACGATCCACTCGGCTTAGGCATGAAAGACTTGACAGAAAAAAGGATCAAGACGCCGAAGGATCCGCTGGCCACACTCCTTGACGATCCGGTACGCGTCATAAGGGCGCTTAGGCTTCATCATACTCTCGGCTTCACCTTGGAGCCTGGATTCCAAGCCGCCATTCGGGCAAGCCTTGCATCGGGCATCCTAGGTTGCGTCGCGGCAGAACGGATTCGGCAAGAGCTCGAACGGGTTCTCGTGGATCGGGGGCTAGACCTAGGAAGGCTCGTCTTGGATATCCGAATGCTTGGCCTAGACGGGGCACTGGCCGCCATGCTGGCCGTTTCCCCAGGAAATGGGCGAAGCGAACCGTCCGAGGGTAGCACTTTCGCCTTTCAGGCACTCCCCATGCTCCCATGGCTTCGTACAGGGGTGCTCCTAAGCTTCCTTTTTGGCCAAGGGGAGGCTTTGGACAGAGGGCTTTTTGGTCTAGGTTACGCAAAGAAGAATATTCGGCTTGTCCGGAGAATGCTTGACAAAACGTCGAAAATATTTTAGCCTAAAAATGTCTTTGTGATGGACTTATCAGGTGTCCTCGGAACTTCCGGAGATGCTGCCGATGAGAATGATCGGGTGAAACGATGCGTAGGTTGCCCGCCTGGATGGAAAGTTGGTCCTTTTGTCATCTCTTGTCCGTACCGGTTCTCGCTCGTCACGGCACACAAGCGGTCACATCACAAGGTTGGCTCCGAGCCTGTCCAAAGGGGCGAGCTGCGCTTACCCCTAGAAAGGCAAGGGAATTGCAACGAGAACGGAGCATAAGGAGGTGTGCTGTTTGAGGGCATGAGGTAGCGCGGAACCGACTGTTTTTTCTTTTATCCTTCACAGAATCAACTAAACGAACAGGGAATGGCTCGTATGGACTTTTTTTCGCAGAAGGACACAGAAGTGCAAGGCAGTAAACTTTACGTAGGCAACCTAACCTATTCTGTAGACGACGAGCAGCTCAAGGAGCTATTTTCGAAGTACGGCGAAGTCAAGAGCGTTCGAGTAATCGAGGGCAAAGGTTTCGGCTTCGTGGAAATGGGCTCACAGAGCGATGCGGTGAAGGCCAAGGAGGCCTTAGACGGCCAGAACTTCTCGGGGCGTACGCTCCGCGTGAACGAGGCAAGACCTCCCAAGCCAAAGCCGCGTATGGGATACGGCCGGTAGCCGGCGACATCCATCAAACAAAAAGGGGCAGGTTACCTGCCCCTTTTTGTTTCTCTCCACAGAGCTTTCTACTCTACCGTGACGCTCTTGGCCAAGTTCCTCGGCTGGTCGACATCTGTACCTTTAAGCACCGCTACGGCATAGGCGAGCAGCTGAAGCATTACGGCAACCGGGATCGTGGCAAGGAAAGGGCATCCAACCGGGGGCAAGGCAAGCGTCGGGAATGCGCATGCCTTATCAAGATGGCCGGTGTGCACCAAAAGAACCTCTGCCCCCCGCGAACGCATCTCCTCGATCGTTGCTAGCATCTTGTCTCGATGGATCCCATCGTTGGCATCGAGAAGTGCAATAACGTGAACGCCGGGCTCAATCAACGCGATCGGTCCGTGCTTCATTTCCCCCGCCGGGTAACCCTCTGCATGAACGTAGGCAATCTCCTTGATTTTGAGCGCACCCTCGAGTGCAAGCGGCATGAAAGAACCCCTGCCTAGGTACACAAGGTACCCAGCATCCAAAAGCCCACCCGCAAGCCGTTTAACCACTGGAAAGAGGTTCAACACCTGGTCTATCGAGGCTGCAAGCCCCCTGAGGGTCGAGAGTTTAGAGTCTAGGGTATTAGGATCCATCCTGCCTCTTCTGAGCCCAAGCCAAAGGGCAAGAAGGTACAAAACGAGAACCTGCGTGGTAAACGCCTTCGTAGAGGCAACCGAAACCTCCGGGCCCGCCTTTGTCAGGAGGGAGGGCGTGCTTCTAGCAAGCGTCGAATGACCCACGTTGGTGATCGCAAACGAGGGGATTCCTGCTTTTTGGAGCATCTTGAGGGCGGCGAGCGTGTCTGCGGTCTCCCCGGATTGGGAAATCAAAACGCCACAGCTCTTTGGGTTGAGATACCCGCGAAGCCTGAACTCGGATGCACTTTCGCTAACCGCCTCAATCCCGGCAAATTCCTGAAAGAAGCGCTTTCCAAGCATGGCCGCATGGTAGGCTGTCCCGCAACCTATGAGGTAGACGACCTCTAAGTCGTTGAGATTCTCATTCTCCAGGTGGGTTAGGGAGTCAAAGGCGACCAGATCTTCATTGACGTACGCTTCGAGCGTCCTCGTCAATGCCAGGGGCTGTTCGAAGATCTCTTTCAGCAAGAAGTGCTTGAAGCCCTTCTTCTCCATGTCTATATCCCGGACAAGGAGCCTTTCGAGCGTAAACGCCTCGGCCCCGCTTTTCTCGCGGAACACCTTAGGGCTTTCACCTTGAAGGACCACCACTGCTCCGTCCGGCACATAACCGATCTCGTCGGCAAACGGAGCGATCGCGAACGTATCGCTCGAAGCAAACAACCCCAACCTGCCCCTGCCAACGACAAGCGGGAGGTCTTTTCTGGCAAGAAAGAGCGCTTCCGGCTTGAAAAGACAAAAGAATAAGATCGCATAAGAACCTCTCAAGCGGCCTAAAGCCTCATCGAGGCTCTCTTCTGGGCTCTTTCCTGATTGGACTCCCTCCTCGATCAACTGGGCGATAATCTCGGTGTCCGTATCTGTCTCGAACACCCTTCCTCTTCCTAGGAGCTCATCTTTTAGTTCCGCATAGTTTTCGATGATACCGTTATGGACGACAATAGAAGCGCCTACACGGATAGGATGGGCATTTACAAGCGAAGGCCGACCATGGGTTGCCCATCTCGTATGCCCAATGCCCACGCTCCCTTTAGCCGGCTGTTCGTTTAATAGCGTCTCCAGATTGGTAACCTTCCCCAGGGCCTTCCTAAGGGCAAGCTCTCCGGAATTATAGGTAGCGATGCCGCAGGAATCGTACCCCCTGTACGCAAGGCGCTTTAGCCCCTCCAAGAGAATCTCTTGGGCCTGTCCCCTGCCGATGTAGCCTACAATCCCGCACATGCCCTACCCCTCCCGCTCGTCTTCGCTCGCTTTCGGGCTCGCCCAATCAAGGACAGACCTAAGCTTGGCACGCCTGACGGCCAAGGCCCGGGCCGGAACATCCCGGGTGATTGTGGAGCCGGCCCCGATGTAGGCATGGTGCCCGATCTCTACGGGAGCCACGAGCTGGCAGTCGGACCCTATAAACGCATGCTCTGCAATCCTCGTCCGATGCTTGCGCACGCCATCAAAATTACACGTGATCACGCCGGCCCCTATGTTGCTAAAGGCTCCAACCTCGCAATCGCCCAAATAGCTCAGGTGGTTCGCCTTCACCCCCTCGCCGAGCGTAGTTTTTTTAAGCTCGACAAAGTTACCAACGCTGGCGCGCTTTCCGATAACGGTTTCCGGCCGAACCCTGGCAAACGGGCCAACCTTGGCCTTTTCCATCACTTCGCAGCCCTCTAACACGCTGTGTGCCAAAACTTCCACCTCACGATGAAGCACGGCGTCTTTTAGGATGCAGTAGGGGCCTATACACACACCTTCGCCAAGGCTTGTCTTTCCTTGAAGCACCACCCCTTTGCCAATACGAACGCCCTTTTCGATAGTAACGGAGGATTCGATATGCGCAGAGTTCGGGTCTTCAAACAGCACACCCGAATTCAGGAGCGCTTCGAGCCTAAGCCGCCTTGCCCGGTCAAACGCCCATAAAACCTCGCCGGGAAATCTCACATCTAACCCGTCGGGCGGTTCGAGCTTTACATAATTCACGCGCTTTCCCAAGGCATCCCAAACGCCCAAGAGCTCTTTAAAGGTTTCCGCATGTGGAAATGGACCAAGATCGTTCAAAATAGCCCCCCCGATCCTCAAGGATGCGCCTTCTTGCTCCTCGGGTCCCTTGACGATCAGGACCGAAGCAAAAGCTCCTTCGCTTGCGTGCCTATCAAGACATACGCCCAAGGCGCCGGAGCTTAAAAACGGAAGGGTCCCTGAAAGGAGCACGAAAGGACCTTTTTGGGCCGGGGAAATGCTAAGAAGGCATGCCATTAGCGCATCTTGGCCTGGCATGACAGGAATGAGCGGAGAGGTAAGCCCAAGCATCCGCTCCAAGTACGACTGTTTATCCTGCGGCGCCGCAACACCGACCTCTTCTTCCCCAAGCACATCCTTGAGCGCACGAAAAGGCCCAAAGACCAAAGGAGACCCAAGGATGGGCTGAATCGCCAACGGAAAGGTCTCTAGCTCCAAGAAGAGGACGCCACGAAAGGCGCCCCCCGGTCGGCGATCCATAGGATCCTAGCGCCCCTTGCTTGCGACTTGAATGCGGTTGATCGCCCGCTGGAGCGAGACAAGGGCTTGGGCGTATTCTTTCTCTTCCAAGGAGAGCTTCCTAAGCTGCGCTTCGGCCCGTTCCTTCGCCCGGATGGCCCTTTCAACGTCGATTTGGCTCGCTAGCTCTGCCGTTTCGGCAAGGATCGTCACCTGCTCGGGCAGGACTTCGGCGTATCCCCAGGCCACGGCAAGACGCTCTACCTTTTGCCCGGTCCGGAATGTCAGCTCGCCGATCTTCAGCGCGGTGATGAATGGAATGTGGCCCGGCAACACCCCGAACTCACCCTCGATACCAGGAGCTATGACCTCGTGGACTTCGGCCTCGACAATCTTCTTTTCGGGCGTATACAGCTTCAACTGAAGCTTTTCGGGAATCTGGTCGGCCATGTCTGCGACCCCGCCTTAAGCTTGGCCAAGCAACTGCTTGCCCTTTTGAACGGCCTCCTCGATCGTACCGACCATGTAGAATGCCTGTTCCGGGTATGAGTCCATCCGTCCGTCAAGAATTTCCTTAAACGCCTCGATCGTTTCCGAAAGTTTTACGTACTTACCAGGGGAGCCCGTAAACTGCTCGGCCACGAAGAACGGCTGAGAAAGGAAACGTTGAATCTTCCTTGCCCGCATCACGGTCAGCCTGTCTTCTTCGGAGAGCTCATCCATTCCCAAAATCGCGATGATATCCTGAAGCTCCCTGTAACGCTGGAGCACTTGCTGGATCCTCCTTGCGACCTCGTAGTGCTCCTGACTGACGACGTTTGGGTCGAGAATCCTCGAGGTCGAATCGAGCGGGTCTACGGCAGGGTAGATTCCAAGCTCGGCAATCTGGCGCGAAAGGACGATCGTCGCATCCAGGTGGGAAAACGTTGTCGCCGGCGCAGGGTCTGTCAGGTCGTCTGCCGGGACGTAAATCGCCTGAATCGAGGTGATCGACCCTTTGCTGGTCGTGGTAATCCGCTCTTCAAGCTCGCCAAGGTCGGTGGATAGCGTCGGCTGGTAGCCCACGGCAGACGGGATTCGGCCCAAAAGGACGCTGACTTCCGAGTTCGCCTGTGTAAACCGGAAGATGTTGTCGATAAAAAGGAGCACGTCCTGGCGTTCCTCATCCCTAAAATATTCGGCCACGGTAACGGCCGTGAGTCCTACCCTTGCCCTCGCCCCAGGAGGCTCGTTCATCTGGCCGTAGACCAAGGCCACCTTATCCAGGACGCCGGACTCCTTCATCTCAAGCCACAAATCGTTCCCCTCGCGCGTCCTTTCGCCTACGCCGCCGAACACGCTGAAGCCTCCGTGCTGGATGGCGACGTTGTGGATGAGCTCCATGATGAGCACCGTCTTGCCTACCCCCGCACCTCCGAACAGGCCAACCTTCCCTCCCGTTGGGAACGGGGCCAGCAAATCGATTACTTTAATGCCCGTTTCAAACGGGCGCACCTCGACCGACTGCTCGACAAAAGGCGGGGGAAGCTGATGGATAGACCTTAAAAGGTCTGAGCGAATTTCACCGCCCTGATCGACAGGCTGGCCGATGACGTTCATGATCCTCCCGAGCGTAGCCCGGCCTATGGGGACACGGATTTGCTCGCCGGTGTCGATCACCTCTTGACCTCGAACGAGTCCATCGGTCGTATCCATCGAGATAGCCCTCACCGTATTCTCTCCTACGTGCTGGGCAACCTCTAATACAAGCGTGTTTCCCTCTGGAGGTTGCACTGTCAATGCAGTGAAAATCGGTGGCGGCGTACCGTCTTCGAAGTGGACGTCCACGACGGCACCTAAAACTTGAGCGATCTTGCCTTTTCTAACCTGCTGCATGGTAAAGCTCCAAACCTCCTCGTAAAAAAATACGGGTTAACCCTCCAGCGCTTCCTTGCCGCCGACAATCTCCGTAAGTTCCTTTGTAATCGTAGCCTGCCTGGTTTTATTGAATTCGAGCGTAAGCCTTTCGATCATTTCTTTGGCGTTTTTGTTGGAGTTCTCCATAGCCATCATCCTTGCCGCATGCTCGCTTGCCGAGCTCTCCAGGAGCGCCTGGAACAAGACAACGGTCACGTATCGCGGAAGCAGCGCGCCAAGAACCCCGTCTCGGTCGGGTTCGAACATATATTCCCACTTAGGGGCGCCCTCTTGGGCCACAGCTTCCTTCTCAACCCCCTGGATGGGCAAAAGTCTGACCCTCGTAGGAACGTGCGAGGCGATCGAGCGGAATCGCGTAAAAACGAGCTCGACTCCAGAGAACTGTCCAGAAGTGAACAGCTCGACAATTTCGTCTACCATAGATTGCGCCGAGGCATAAGAAGGAGATCCAGTCGCACCAAGGTACCGCTTGGTGATAGAAACGCCTCGACGTTGGAAGTAATCGAGCGCCTTCTTCCCGACGGCATACACCTGGACATCTTGATCCTGTCGACGTTCCGTAGCGACCTGAGCATGCGCAAATCGCAAGAGGTTTGCGTTAAACGCTCCGCAAAGCCCTCGGTCGGAGGCCAGTACGACGAAAAGCTTCGGTGCGTCCTCTTTTGGAATTTTTAGAAAGGGGTGGAGCGGCTTTTCGTTGCCCTCTGGGGCATCTAAAGCGTAGCTTGATAGCCGGCCGACTACTTCTCTTAAAGCGAGCGCGTAGGGCCTGGCATGCTCAACCCGAGATTGCGCGCCCTTGAGCTTCGAGGCCGCCACCATCTGCATTGCCTTCGTAATCTGTCCGGTATTCCGGATGCTTTGGATCCTTCTTAGGATCGCTCTTAAGTTCGGCATGGCTCTGCCTTAGGCTTTCTTGAAATCTTCGGTAAAAGCGCCGATTCTTTCTTTGAGCCTTGCTTCAAGCTCTTTAGAAAGCTCTTTTTTGGTTCGAATCTCCTCGAAAAGCTTGGGGTCCCGCTCTTCAATGTAGGCGTGGAGTTCTTGTTCGTAACGGCCGAGTGTATTGACAGCGAGATCGTCTAAAAACCCGTTGACAGCGCTGAAGATCATGACCACCTGCTTTTCTACGGGCAAGGGGGCATATTGCTTCTGTTTGAGAACTTCGACAAGCCGCTCTCCGCGCTTTAGCTGGGCCAGCGTCGCTTTGTCCAAATCGGACCCAAACTGGGCGAAGGCGGCCAGTTCTCGGTACTGGGCAAGCTCCAAGCGTAGCCTCCCCGCCACCTGCTTCATGGCCTTGATCTGGGCAGACCCACCCACGCGGCTCACAGAAAGCCCTACGTTTACGGCAGGGCGTATCCCAGCATAGAATAGGTCCGATTCGAGGAAAATTTGTCCGTCGGTAATCGAAATCACGTTCGTCGGGATGTAGGACGAGATATCGCCCGCCTGGGTCTCGACGATCGGCAAGGCTGTGAGCGACCCGCCGCCCTTTTCCTCGTTGAGCTTGGCAGCCCGTTCCAAGAGGCGGGAATGGAGGTAGAAGACATCGCCCGGATATGCCTCGCGTCCCGGAGGACGCCTCAAAAGCAACGAAAGCTGTCTATAGGCCACGGCATGCTTGGAGAGATCGTCGTACACGATGAGCGCGTGCTTGCCGTTATCCCTGAAGTACTCGCCCATCGCACACCCAGCAAACGGGGCTAGGTATTGGAGGGTCGCCGAGTCGGATGCATTTGCGGCAACGACGATCGTGTACTCGAGCGCGCCCGCCTGTCTTAGCCTGTCCACCACCTGCGCGACTGTCGATTGCTTCTGGCCAACGGCCACATAAATGCAAAATACGCCCGTATCCTTCTGGTTTAAGATTGTATCGACCACCAGAGCGGTTTTTCCCGTCTGGCGATCGCCTATGATCAGCTCCCGCTGGCCACGGCCGATCGGGATCATCGCATCAATGGCCTTGATCCCGGTTTGCAACGGCTCCTTGACGGGCTGCCTCACGACGATGCCTGGAGCTATCACGTCCGCCCTCAAATGAACCTTGGTCTGGATTTCTCCCTTCCCATCAAGCGGCCTGCCCAAAGGGTCGACAACCCTGCCGAGCAGCTCTTCGCCAACCGGCACTTCGAGGATTTGTCCTGTCCGCTTGACCTCATCCCCCTCCCTGATGTGGGCGTAATACCCCAGCAGCGCAACGCCAACCTGGTCTTCCTCGAGGTTCAAGACGAGCCCGATGGTCTTTTCTGGGAACTCTAGCAGCTCTGACGACATGGCATTGTTGAGTCCATAGACCCTTGCAATGCCATCCCCTATGCTCAAGACCTTGCCCTTCTCGGCAATCTCGAGCCTCGCTTCGAACCCCATGAGTTTCTGCTTAATTTGCTCGGTGAAATCTAGCGTTTTCGATTGCATGCGAACAACTCCTTAGGCCATCATCCATGACAACAACTGGTCCAACTCGCCCAAAAGCGACAGATCCACCTCCCGGTCCTCTACATACAGGACAAACCCTCCGAGCAGCTCAGGATCCCGCACCTCTTTTAGATGCAGGCTCAAGCCGGGGTACAAGAGCTTAAGGGCATCAAGGATCGCGTCCCGATCCGCCTGCTTGAGCGGCGCGGACGTAACGACTTCGACTTCGAGAATGCCCTTACGCTCCATCAGGAGGGCGGAGTACATCCCGACAAAATCCGATATTGCGTACAGCAGCGATTGTTCCACCAGAAGTTCTAGCGTTTTTACGAGCAAATCGTCCAGGTTCAAAGGCCCAGCCAAAAGACGCACCGTATCCGTCCGCTCTTTAAGCTCGAAGATCGGAGCATCTAGGAACTTTGCGATGTTGGGCTGCCCTTTAAAGACCTTTTCAACCTCTCCTAGAGACGCCTCATACTCGTCTGCCTTACCCTTGGCATTTGCCATATCGAGTAAGACCCGGGCGAGCTTCTTGAGCGCCCTCCTGGCTTTCGGGGTCATCCTTTTCCCCTCTCTTGCTGAAGGCTGGCTAGCCGTCCGATCGCGGACCGAACGAGCACATACCGCTCGTCTTCGCTAAGCCTCTCCTTGAACACCCCTTTGAGCTCTCCAATAAGCTGCTTCAAGAACGTACGCCTCCTTGCTTCGAGCGCATCCCGCTCGTTGGTCTCCATCCTAAGCCTCGCTTCCTCGAGCATGCGCCTTGAGTACGCCTCGGCCTGACGGACTAATTCTTCCCCAGTACTTCGAGCCCTTTTTTCGGCGTGTTCGAGGATTGTCCTCGCTTCCGCCTCGAGCATGGCGTGTTTTTTCTCCCAGAGCTCTAAGCTGGAACGCGCCTCTTCGTACGCTCTGGTGGCCTCCTTGATAGAGGCGGCCACCCCATCGGCCCTTTGCTGGAAGAACCCCCGGATCGCGCCCTTGGCGAAATACGCTACGATCCCCACGAACAGTGCAAGGTTCAAAAAACCAGGAGCCAGCGACCAAATCCCCTCCATTAACCCATCCTCTTCGGCCGTTTGCCCGTCAAGACTTCAAAGAACAGCTGCTTTAGCAACTCTTTGTTGCCGCGAAACTGAGATTCCATCGCCTCAAGACTTTCCTGAATCTGTTTTTGCCGAAGCTGAAGCAAGTCATGGAGCTCTTTTTTCGCTTGTGCCTCAACCCCGCGGGCTTTCTGCTCATACCCCTTGAAAATAGCATCCCGATTGCTGTCCGCTTCTTTTCTGACATCAGTAAGGCTGGCCTCGTAGGAGGCCTTCAGCGCCTCTGCTTTCTGAACGAGCGCCTGTGCTTCTTCGATCCGTTTCGACGTCAGTCCCTCGCGAAAGCCTTTAAGCCTCGAATAAGGACGGATCACCAGCACCTTCACTACAAGGTAGGCCAGAAGAAAGATCGCCATCTGAATAAAAACCGTCCAATCGGGAAAGACCTTTGGTGCCATTGCCAATTCCTAATTTGACATGTTCTTAAAAAGGTTTAGTATACGACCCAGCCAGGATTTGGGCTATAGGCTCTTTTTGCCCTCACGATCGCACCGTATGGCCTGGATGTACGGGCCAAATACGAACCCGGGGCTGTTCTTTGGATCGTGACATCCGATGCACACCGTCCTTCGAGCGCCCGTTTCCATCGGATAGCCTTTGGGATCCTTCAGGTGCATGGGCCGATGGCCATGGCAGGCGCTACAAAGCACGTTTGGTTTTGCAGTGCCATCTTTAAGCTCAAGTAGCCTAAGCTCCTTGTCAAACCCCGTAGAATGGCAGGCAACGCATTCCGGGTTTGTATCGACCTTCTTCTCGATGAGCGTAGCAAACGCCTTTGCATGAGAGGTATGCGACCATGCAGACCACGCCTCCTGGTGGCAGGACTTGCAGTCTTTGTCGGACAAGGCTTTTTCGCCGTCCTTTTCGCGCTCGGCCGCTGTCGTGGCCAAAGCTAGTTGACGAGCGTATGCCTGCTGAATCTGGGCCTTAAGCGCATCCACTCCCGCCTTCATCTTCGGGTCCTCTATAAAACGCCAATCCAACGGGACCACTTGCCAATCAAAGAGATTCTTCTTTTCCAGCCCCTCTGTTTCTGCTCTGGCCAGCTCGAGCCGCTGCTCTACAAGAGGACGGTTCTTAAGGTCTTTTTTTTGTAAGGCCGCTTCGAACATTCGCCTTTTGTAAAAGGCAAACATCCACTCGAGCCTTGGAACAAAAGGCTGGCTTGGGTCGGAAAGAACAAGCTCGACTTGCCCCATCTGCTGGCCCTCTTTGGGGATTGAGACAAGCAGCACCCGGCCGCCTCCTAACACCTTTGGCTTTGGCCACATGGCGCCTTCGTAGGAGAGCAAAACAAGCGTGTTCAGCGGCACACCTTGAATTATTTGCGAATCCAGGTAGCGGTAGGGGCCGGAATAAAGGACAATGGCAAGCCCTGCGCCTTTTTTCTTCAGACTTTGAACGGCCGTCGAAAACCCCTTTTCAAACGCACCGAGCGCGTCGCGGCTAGGGTTTTCTGACAAGGCGAACCCTACGACGCCGACATTCATCCCGATTCCAAACAAATCCCCAAAGAGGTCTCCCTTGGCATTAGGGAGGTCTTTTTCTTTGGTAGACTCCAAAACGGTAAAAGAAGCCCCTTGAAGCAGGTTCGAGAGCCTTTCTTTTCCGAGCGCGAGGTCATAAACGCCGGGAGTATAGGCCGAGTAGCCCATCTCATTCATGGCTTCAACGATAAACCGTGCCTTCTTCTCGATGAGCGGGCCCAAGAAAGGGTTTTGAGCATCCGAACCGTTGAACGCGTTTCCCGTATCGAAAACCAGCGTGGCTGGGTTCTTCTGGAGCGCCTGCCGGATAAAACTCGCACGTCTAGGGATGCCACCCTTTTGGCCCGTCGCACAGCCGCAGGGCTCCACCTCACCGCGCACATCCCCAGAATAGAGAACCTGAACGGATTTCGGCCCCTGGAAGGTAGGACGCTTCTGGCTGGCTAGGCAACCTCCCAAGGACGCCAAAAACCCGGCCAGTAGGCAAACAAAGAAAGATCGCATCATTGCTCCCGTCATTGCTCTGTGGAACGCTTCGTTAACGCCACGAAACGGACGTCAACTATATTAAAATAAAAGAAGGGCCTTCGCCAAGCTCAAGCCCAACAAAGTCCAAATAAGATAAGTAGGGGAGCAACAATGAATACTGAGAGCGGCTTGCCCCCGATAGAGGCGATGCTCTACCGGCAGGAAGGGGAAATGCTCGTTTGCGAGCTCTGCGCACATTACTGCAAGCTAAAAGACGGCAGGCTCGGGATTTGTGGAGTGCGAAAGCGTATCGGGAATAAGCTCTATACGCTCGTTTACGGCAAGGCGATTGCCTCGGCGATCGACCCGATCGAAAAAAAGCCATTTTTTCATGTCCTGCCGGGGACGCGTTCGTTCTCAATCGCCACGATCGGATGCAATTTCCGGTGTGCGTTTTGCCAGAATTGGGATATTTCGCAAAAACGCGGTGTCGAGGCGTTCGGAAGGGACCTCCCGCCCAAAGAGGTCGTGAGGCTGGCCAAGCAATCCGGCTGCCAGACGGTGGCATACACCTATTCAGAGCCGACAATCTTTTTCGAGTACACCTTCGACACGGCAAGACTGGCCGATGAAGAAGGGATTCTTAGCCTGTACGTCACCAACGGCTACATGACCCAAAAAATGTTGCAGACGTTCGCACCCTACCTGGCTGCGGCCAACGTCGACCTCAAAGGCTTCGACGACAAACGCTATCGAAGAGTCATGGGGGCAAAGCTTGAGCCCGTGCTCGAGAGTATCAAGGAGATGAAGGCGCTCGGGATTTTCCTCGAAGTGACCACCCTCGTGGTCCCTGGGTTGAACGATTCTGAGCTGGAGCTAGGAGAGATCGCGGAATTCTTGGCGAGCGTCGACCCTCAAATTCCTTGGCATGTCTCTAGGTTCCACCCCGATTACCAAATGACGAGCACGCCCTCAACGCCAACGGAAACACTGATTTCAGCCTATAGAATCGGGAAAAAGGCGGGATTACAATTCGTGTACGTGGGCAACATGCCCGGGAATCGTTTCGAGAACACCACCTGTCCAAGGTGTAAGACATGCCTGATCGAGCGGAGGGGATTCCAGACTGTAAGAGTATCACTTCAAAACGGAACGTGTCCGTCCTGCGGATACAAAATCCCCGGAATTTTTTCATCGCCGGCCTCAGCTGGGTAGCGCTCGAACACCCTAACGTCGGCAGGATAGAGGACTTGGGCCAGGAATAACCCGCCAGGAGGGGCTGGCGCAACATGCTTGGCCAATACGCCCGTTTCGAGCGAGGTCTTCAGATCCTGCAGGACAAGCCTCCCAAGCCCAAGCTCGATCAAGCCTGCAAGCAGAATGCGCACCATTTTACGCAAGAAATGGCTTGCCCGGAACACGAAGTACACGTTCTCGCCTCCTAGGCCGAGCACTTTTGCCAAGTCCATCGTCACGCGAGGGTTCCTGCCCGGCGACTTCACGGCAAAAGCCGAAAAATCGTGGGTTCCTACGAGAGCATCCAGCCCTTTTCGGATGGCGTCGAAATTAAGCGGTAGGCTCACACGCCAACAAAGCCGCGAAAGAAAGGGGTCGTGCCTTTCCGAGCAGCGGATCCAGTAGACGTACGTCCTCCGAAGGGCCCAAAACCTCGCGTGAAATTCTGGCTCCACCATGTTGACGCAGCGAACGCTCATGCACTGGGGAAGCATCGTTCGTAGCGCCTCGTAGAGCGCACGGGGCTGCCGGTACGTGGACGTTTTGAAGTGGACTGCCTGATCCAGGGCATGCACGCCCGCATCCGTCCTTCCGGCCGCCACGACTTGGATAGGCTGGTCAAAGACGGACGAAAGCGCAGACTCTAGGACCCCTTGGAGCGTCGAGGCATTCTTCTGGGTCTGCCAGCCGGAAAACCCAAACCCGTCGTAGGCCAGCCTTAGCAGGTAGCAGCGCTTCGGCCCTGCCTCCGCCGACATCTGCCCTTAGCCTTGCAGGTGTTCCTTGGCCAAGATCTCTGCGATCTGTACGGCGTTGAGCGCCGCCCCCTTCCTTAGCTGGTCGCCAACGACGAAGAAGTTGAGCGCACGGTCATGGCAGATGTCTTTCCTTATCCTTCCCACAAAACAGGCATCCCGGCCTGCTGCAAACAAAGGCATAGGGTAACGTTTGCTCTTAGGCTCGTCCTCGAGTTCGACGAAAGGGGCCTTGGCAAGGACCCTTCTGGCCTCCTCCAGCGAAAAGTCCCTTGCAAACTCGGCATGGACGGACACGGCGTGCGCTTGCATGACGGGGACACGAACGCATGTCGCGCTGACGGCGAGCGTATCCGAGTGGAACATCTTTCGTGTTTCGTTGTGAGCCTTCATTTCTTCCTTGGTGTAGCCGTTCTCCAAGAAGGCATCTATGTGAGGAATCACATTAAACGCGATCGGGTAGGGAAATACCTCGGACGGCAGGGATTTAGGGTCTTGACCACGGCCAAAGGCTAGCACTTGGTGCCTTAGCTCTTCCATCGCCTTAGCCCCCGCCCCGGAGACAGCCTGGTAGCTCGAAATCACCACACGTTCGGCGCCGAAAGCGTCGTGGAGCGGCTTTAAGGGAACAACAAAGATGATCGTCGTACAGTTAGGGTTGGCAATGACGCCCTTTTTCTTGTAGAGGGCGACGTCTTCCGGGTTGACTTCCGGTACGACGAGGGGGATGTCCGGGTCCATCCGGTACGCAGACGAGTTATCGACAACGACGGCACCCGACTCCACGGCGGCTGGCACGAACTCCAGACTTCTGGACGCACCGGCAGAGAACAGCGCCACGTCCACCCCCCGAAAGCTGGCGTGTGTCAGCTCGGCTACGGGTATACGCTCTCCTTGAAAGAGAACATACTTCCCCGCCGACCTTACCGAGGCCAACGGAACCAGCTCGGAGACGGGAAAGCTCCTTTCTTCGAGAACCTTGAGCATCATCTGACCCACAGCGCCCGTCGCCCCGGCGATTGCTACACGAAACGATTTTTTTCCTTTCATCACCCCTACCCTCACTTCAAAAGCCATCCAAGAGCCCTAGGCTATCCAAGGGCCTTCCGGAAGGCGTGCTCAACATTTTCGCCAAATTCGCTTGTCTTGAGATAGGCCTCGTTGTCCGAGGTTAAGTCTTTGGTCCTGTGCCCTTCCTTCAGCACGAGTTCAACACTTTCGGCAAGCTTCTTTGCTAGGCTTGCCTCTCCTAGGCTCATCTCGAGCATCATGGCCACGCTTAGGATCATGGCGGACGGGTTTGCCAGGCCTTTGCCCGCGATGTCCGGAGCGCTCCCATGGATGGGCTCGTAGAACCCGCTGCGTTCAGCAAGCGTATTGAGCCGTTCACCAAGGCTGGCAGACGGCAGAAGGCCGATCGAGCCCACAATGCAGGCCGCCTCGTCCGTCAGGATATCTCCGAACATGTTTGTCGTGATGAGCACGTCAAACTGGGAAGGAGAAAGGATGATGCGCATGGCCGCCGCATCGACAAGCAGATGGTCCAGCGCGACACCCCGAAAGGATGCGTGCACCTCTTCAACGACGCCTCGCCAAAACCTGGAGCTTTCGAGAACGTTGGCCTTATCGACGTTCGTCACCTTTCCTTTTCTTGCCAAGGCCAGCTCAAACCCTAGCTTCGCCAAGCGCTCGACCTCGTGCTTTCTGTACACGAGCGTGTTGACACCGTAAGGCTCGTTCGTTTCAGGATCGGTAAAAATCCCCTTTGGGGAGCCAAAATATAGGCCCGAAGTAAGCTCCCGAACAAGCAGAAGGTCGACACCCCGGATTCGCCATTCTTTGATGGGGGAGAGGCTCTCGAGCCCTGCGAACACCTTGACAGGCCTTAAATTACAAAAAACTTCGAGCGATTTGCGCAGCTCCAGCAGGGCCGCCTCCGGCCTCAAGGCGAACTCAACCTTGTCCCACTTTGGCCCACCGATCGCGCCGAGCAGGACGGCATCCGCCTGCAGCGCCGCGTCCAACGCTTCCTGGGTCAAAGGAACCCCGAAGCGGTCCAGGGAAGCCCCGCCAATAGGGAACGTTTGCACTTCGAGTTCGATCACACCCCGCCCCTTGAGTAGGCTAAGGATGCGAAACCCCTCCTCCATGACTTCCGGCCCGATCCCATCCCCAGGAAACGCCACGAGCCGTGCGTGTTTCATAGACAAAAGCCCTCCAAAAATGCGATTGATGTCCCCATACCGACCTATCCCACAGAAACCCAATGTCTGCCGATCACGAAGAACCCGTAGGAGAAAGCCAAAAGCCCAAGCAGTCTATCGGCCACGCCGCCAGTTCTGATAAGGCCAATTCCCAAGCGCGCCCTCGAAAACGGCCATAGTAAAGGGATTCCTTTTTGGGTCAATAGGTCCAATGCCAGGTGAAGCCCAAACCCTGCCGCCAAGGCAAGCGATACGTCATTGGGGAGCAGCCGCCAAAGCCCGCAAACAACGATGAGGAGGGCACACAAAGAATGGAACGCTCCCCTGTGGCCGGCGATAGCGTACAAAAAGCCCGAGACAGGCCGCAGACGCCCCCCAATGAACGAGCGAGGGTGGTCCAAGTCGGGCAGAAGGCTCCCAAAAAGACATGCTCCTACCTCCGCGGGCCCATGAAAGCGTAGAGAGCAGAGCAACACCCCGCAAGCTAAGTGAGTTCTACCTAGCATCGGTCTGGAGTTTCTTCTTGGCATACTCCATAAGCCCGCCCGCATCCAGGATTTCCTGGATAAAGGCGGGGACCGGTTTTGCCGTTAACGAACGGCCTTTGGTTTCGTTCACGATTGTCCCAGATTTGACATCCACCCTAACGGTATCCCCGGTGTCAAAAACACCTCGAACCCCGTCGGCCTCCAAAACTAGAAGGCCCGTGTTGATCGCATTCCGAAAGAAAATCCTGGCGAACGACTCGGCCAAGACCGCGGCAATCCCAGCCCCTTTGATAGCAAGCACGGCGTGCTCCCTCGAAGACCCGCAGCCGAAGTTCTTGCCGGCTACAAGAACGTCTCCAGGCTTGACTTTCGAGGAAAATTCGGGGTCTACGTCTTCCATGCAATGAGCTCCAAGCTCCTTGGCGTCGAACGTCGTCAGATAACGCGCGGGAATGATCCCGTCCGTATCGATGTTGTCACCGAACACCCAGACCCGTCCTTGGGTGGTCATCGTTCCTCCTTCTTCATTGTACGTCGTCCGGATGGACGATCTTTCCGGCAACCGCGCTCGCAGCCACGACGGCCGGGTTCGCTAGGTACACTTCGCTCTTTGGCGAGCCCATCCTTCCCACAAAGTTCCTGTTAGACGAGGAAACCGCCTTTTCCCCGTCGCCTAGTACTCCCATATAACCCCCCAAGCATGGCCCGCAGGTGGGCGTGCTCACGACTGCGCCGGCTTCCAGGAAGGTTTTTAGTATGCCCTTTTCCATCGCATCCTTATAAATCGTAGGAGTTGCGGGGATAACGATCAGCCGGACGTCCGAGTGGACCCTCTTTCCTTTGATCACCTTCGCGCCGATCTCGAGGTCCTCGAGGCACCCGTTCGTGCAAGAACCAAGGAACGCCTGGTCAATCTTTACCTCTCCCACCTCTGAGATCGGGCAGGCGTTGCTTGGAAGGTTCGGTAGCGCCACTTGAGGCTCGATACCGTCTACGCAGAACTCGTAAATCCGTTCGTATTCAGCGTCTTCATCGGATGCGTAGAACGAGTAAGGACGCTTGGCCCTAGGCTTGACAAAAGCCTCTGTAGTGGCATCGGGCGAGATGATGCCGGACTTACCCCCCGCCTCGATAGCCATATTGCACATCGTAAGCCGCTCTTGAATCGACATGGACTCGATCACCCCGCCCACAAACTCCATCGCACAGTACAGCGCGCCGTCTACACCGACATGGCCGATCGTGTACAGAATCAGATCCTTTCCGTAAACGTAGGGTTGCCGTTTGCCCTCGTAGCAAAACTTCAGAGACGGGGGCACCTTGAGCCAAACTTCGCCCATCGCGATGGCATAGGCCAGATCTGTCGAGCCGACGCCAGTCGAAAAGGCCCCCAGCGCCCCGTACGTACAGGTATGGCTGTCCGCCCCGATCACCAAATCTCCGGGCAACACAAGGCCCTGCTCGGGAAGGAGAGCATGCTCAATTCCCGCAGCGCCAAGCTCAAAAAAATTTACAATCCCCTTTTCTTTGGCGAACTCACGGAGCACGCGGACGTTGTTTGCGGCCTTAATGTCCTTTGGGGGGGAAAAGTGCGAAGGAACGAGCGCAACCCGGCTTAGGTCGAACACGCCTCCGAGACCATACTTCTTGAGCTGACTGATGGCCAAAGGGGCCGTTACGTCGTTGCCCATGACAAAATCGACCTTGGCCATGATCAGGTCGTCTGGCCGAACCTGCTTATTCCCCGAGTGGGCCGCGAGAATTTTTTCCGTGATGGTCATGCCCATTATTGATCCTTCTCGATTTGCATCATGAAACAGCAAAGCTAAGGGTTAAGCGGTGAGGCAGCCTTCCTGGCCTTCATCCGCTCGATCCTGTTGAGGGCGTTGATGTAAGCGAGCGCAGACGCCATGATGATGTCCGTGTGCGCCCCCTTCCCCGTCGCCGTGGACGAGCCCTCCTTGATTGTAACGCTTACCACGCCTTGGGCGTCCGTTCCGCCGGTAATCGCGTTCACCTGGTAGCGGACGAGCTCGGAGCTGGTCCCGACCATGCGGGCGATCGTCTTGTAGGTTGCATCGACCATCCCATCGCCAAACCCTGCCTCCCTACACTCTTCGCCCCGGACCGCCATCGTCACCGTAGCCGTCGGGATGCTCATGCTGCCCGAAGTCACCTGGAGGTACTTCAAAACAAACGCTTCCTCGGCCCCTTCCTGGTCGGCCCTTCTTAGCTCTTCCGTGACGAGCGTCTCGATGTCCTCGTCAAATACCTGCTTTTTTTCGTCCGCCAACGCCTTGAAGCGCTTGAACACGCGTCCAAGCTCATCCTCGGTAAGCCTAAAGCCCATCCCTTCAATTTTGTTTTTGAGGGCATGGCGCCCGGAGTGCTTCCCCAAAATCAACGCATTCCCCGGAATTCCGACATCGGCGGGGTTCATGATTTCGTACGTAAGCACATCCTTGAGCACGCCGTCTTGGTGAATGCCAGCTTCATGAGCGAACGCGTTCGCCCCGACGATGCTTTTGTTGATCGGGATCGGAATCCCCGTAATCTGCGAAAGCAGTTTGCAGGCGGGGTAGATCTGGCAGGTATTGACCTCAGTATAGAAAGGAAGGACATCTCCCCGCATCTTGATGGCCATGACAACCTCTTCGATGGAGGCGTTCCCGGCCCTTTCGCCGATTCCCAAGAGCGCGCCTTCCACCTGCCTTGCCCCCCCTAGAATGCCGGCCAAAGAGTTGGACACGGCAAGCCCAAGATCGTCGTGGCAATGGGTCGAAAACATCACGCCTCCCGCGCCGGGCACATTGGCCTTCAAGTAGGCGATGAGCGAGCGGTATTCTTCGGGAACGCTATAGCCAACCGTATCGGGTACGTTGATGACGCTTGCCCCCGAGGCAATGGCGCATTCGAACGCTTCCCTTAGAAAATCCCACTCTGTACGGGTGGCATCCTCGGCGCTGAACTCGACGTCGCCCACGTAAGACTTGGCGAGCGTAACAGCGCTTGCGATGGCCTCCAACACCTGAGCCTTGTCCTTCTTGAGCTTGGCCTTGCGGTGGATCGGGCTGGTTGCGATGAACACGTGTACCCTCGGCATCTTGGCCCCTTCGAGCGCCCTGGCCGCCTGTTCAATATCGGCCCGGTTTGTCCTGGCCAGCCCGACGACAACGGGGGCCTCAACCTCCCTGGCAATCTTCGAAACGGCCTCGAAATCGCCTTCCGAGGCGATCGGAAACCCCGCCTCGATGCAGTCTACGCCCAGCTCCTCAAGCTTTCTCGCCATAAGGAGCTTTTCTTGGAACGTCATGCTTGCACCGGGCGATTGCTCCCCGTCACGCAGGGTTGTATCGAAGATATAAACCCTATCTTGTTCGCTCATGCTCCCCTTCCCTCGTCCTTTCGTAGGCGGATCAGCTTAAATACATGCTTCCGCTCGCTCGAAGGTGGTCCTTTCTTGGGACGCGTTGAAGCCGAACCCTTCGGCCTGTCTTGAAACGACAAAACCCTCGCCTTCTGGTTGCGATCCGCAAGTTCCGCCAAGAAAAGCCTCCCTAGACCGATGAACAGATAGCCAAGGCACAACAAGAAGGGCAGCGCATAGGGCCATGCCAGGCCAAAAGCCGCCAATAGAATCCCTGCAAGAAGCATTCGGGGTCTAAACAACGCTCCGATGGACGCTTTCTTGATGCTTGGGAACGGAACCCTGGAGACCATGAGCGCCCCTAGGATGAGAAGGAACCCAAGGAGGCTTTCCGGAGAAGCAAGCACGGGATTTCCGCCTCCCTTAAGGATGGCAAGGCTTGCCAGAAGCCCTCCTGCCATCGGAATCGGAAGCCCGCTGAAGAAAGTGCTTGGGTCGTGGAGATGCTCAAGGTTGAAACGCGCAAGGCGGAACGCGCCACAGGCGATATAGACAAACATCCCGAAGAACCCGAGCAGCCCTAAACGCCAAACCCCGGATGCCGCCATCAAAAAGGCCGGCGCCACGCCAAAGCAAACCAAATCGCTTAACGAGTCGAGCTCTTTTCCGAGCTCGCTCTGTACACCGATTGCACGGGCGATGCGACCATCAAGCCCGTCGAAGACACCGGCAAGGAGGATGACCAGGCCTGATTCCAGGGTCTTTCCTTCCCAGGCGAGCAAAAGACTCAGGCACCCCAAGCAAAGCCCCGCCAATGTTACGGCGTTTGGTATGAACTCTTTAAACCCTACTCGAGACCTCGCGGACGGCAATGACACTTTTCCCCGCCTTTAACTTCTGCCCCTTTCGCACAAGAAGCCGGTAACTCCCCGGGACCTTGACCTCGACCTTTGAACCAAACCGGATAAACCCGATCTTTTGGCCCTGTGCAACGTCTTGACCTTCCTTGACGAAACTCACGATTCTTCTTGCAAGAAAGCCGGCAACCTGGGTGACCAGGACCGCTTCGCCTGCCTTGTCTATTAAATTATACTCCATCCGCTCGTTTCTTAAGCCTGCCCTCCCCAAAAACGCGGGAAGGAACTTACCCTTCGTGTAGGAGCGGCGAACGAGCGTGGCCTCTATAGGCGAGCGGTTCACGTGCGCATCGAACACGGAAAGAAAAACCCCCACGCGCCAGCATGTTTCCCCCAGAAGAGAGGTTTCCTCCTGGATCTCAAGCACGGTCCCGTCCGAGGGGGCAAGCATGGCACCTTCCACCGGACGAACTTGCCTGACTGGATCCCTGTAAAAGAACAGGATAAACCCGGCTACCGCGAACGATACAGCCGCCTCGAACGGCGCACCCGCCCCTAGGTACGCCCCGATCACGATCAACGGAAGGGCAAGCAGAATCCCTTCTTTAAGAATACGAACACCCATTACGTGCTTGGCTAACGGCCCTACAGGAGCTTTTCTTTGGACATCCAGCCCATCATGGACCGGAGCTGTTCGCCCACCTTCTCGATGGGATGCGCCTTTGCCTCGTTGCGGAGCTCCTGAAAACGCTTGCTCCCGGACCTGTACTCTTCCATCCATTCTTTTGCAAAGCTCCCATCCTGGACCTCTTGCAGTACCCTCTTCATGTTCTCCTTGACCTGTGCGTCAATGATCCTCGGCCCCCTTGTCATGTCTCCGTACTCGGCCGTGTTCGAGATCGAGTAGCGCATGTTCGAAATCCCGCCTTCGTAGATCAAATCCACGATCAGCTTGATCTCGTGCAAGCACTCGAAGTAAGCCATTTCCGGAGGATACCCTGCCTTGGTGAGCGTCTCGAACCCAGCCTGAATGAGCGAGCTAAGGCCTCCGCACAGCACGGCCTGTTCGCCGAACAAGTCGGTCTCCGTCTCGTCCTTAAACGTCGTCTTAAGAATACCGCTCCGGCCGGATCCCAAGGCGCATGCATAGGCCAGCGCCACCTCGAGCGTATCGCTTGCGGGGTCCGCATGGACGGCTACGAGGCTCGGCACCCCTCGACCGGCCTGGAACTCGCGCCGAAGCAAGTGCCCCGGCGCCTTGGGTGCGACCATAAAGACGTTGAGCCCTTCTGCGGGCTTGATGTAACCGTAATGGATGTTAAACCCGTGGGCAAAGGCAAGGTAAGCGCCTTGTTTGATGTTCGGCGCGATGTCCTGATCGTAGATTTGAGACATGCGTTCGTCGGGGGTTAAGAGCATGATAACATCGGCCCTCTTGGCAAGCTCAGAGGCGGCCACAACCTCAAAACCGGCTTCGATCGCCTTTGGCCTGGATTGAGAGTTCTCGGGTAATCCTACGAGAACGCGGACGCCAGAATCCTTTAGATTCAGCGCATGTGCGTGCCCTTGGGAACCGAACCCAACGATCCCAACGGTCTTGTCCTGAATACGCCCCAATTCGGCATCCTTGTCGTAGTACGCCTGCATCGTTTTGCTCCTTTTTTATTTCTTTCATCATCCATTTCTATCAAAGCTCCACCAAAGCACCGAGTCAAAGGCTTTCTAGCCCCGTCAAAGAAGAGCGGCCCTGCACAAACGCGGGGCACGATTGTCCCACCTGTGCATCTTTACTCTTCAGTCGCCCAACTTCGCAGCGTTAGCCCTTTTGTGCCCTGGCCATGGCGATCTTGCCCGTCCTTGCGATCTCTTTTACACCCAACGGCCGGATAAGATCCAAGAAAGCCTGAATTTTCTCATCGTCGCCCGTGACCTCGATCGTCAAGCTCTTCTGGGCGGCATCCACGATCCTCCCCCGGAAGATCTCTGAAAGGCGCATCGCCTCGGCCCTGGCATCCCCCTCGGCATGCACCTTTACAAGCACCATCTCCCTGCTCACGTAGGCGAGCTCTGTCAAGTCGGTCACCTTGATCACGGGAATCAGTTTTCTTAGGTGCTTGATGATCTGCTCGATGATCTGCTCATCCCCAGAAGTAGCGATCGTCATGTTGGAGACCTCCGGGTCGAGCGTTTCGGCCACGCAAAGGCTCTCGATGTTGAACCCTCTGCCTGAGAACAACCCGGAAATTCTAGACAGTACGCCAAACTCGTTGTTCACGAGGATACTGAGAATCCTCCTTGGTGTTTTGTTGTGCCCGTTTGCAGCGCCCATAAAACCCCTCCTTATACCAGCAGCATGTCGCCGATGCTCCCACCGGGAGGCACCATCGGGTAGACGTTGTCCTCCTCGGCCACTCGAAACTCGATGAGGACGGGCCCTTTGTGGGCAAGCGCCTCTTTTAGAATCGGAACGACATCCTCAGGGGCGGCGCTGCTGAAACCCTTCGCGCCGTAAGCCTCGGCAAGCTTGACGAAATCGGGAACCATCGCCATGCAAGAAGACGCGTACCTGCTTCGGTAGAACAGCTCTTGCCATTGCCTGACCATGCCAAGGAAGCTGTTGTTCAGGATGACGACCTTCACGTCGATTCCGTACTGAACGGCCGTCATTAGCTCTTGGATGTTCATCTGGATGCTCCCGTCCCCGCTGATGGCAATGACAGTCTCGTTCGGCCGGGCAATCTTGGCCCCCAAGGCGGCAGGAAATCCGAATCCCATCGTCCCCAAGCCTCCGGACGTCAAGAGGGTGCGAGGCTTGTCAAACTTGAAGAATTGGGCTACCCACATCTGGTGCTGGCCGACGTCCGTGGCCACGACGGCATCGCCGCCTGTAAGGTCGTAGAGCGTCTCGATGACGTACTGAGACCGAATTCGGCTTCCGTTCCTGTCGTAATCGAGCGCATGCAATGCCTTCCAGTTTTCGATCCGGCCCCGCCAATGCCCGAGATGATCGAAATACTCCTTTGGCGGTTCGTTCCGTCCGAGCTCTTCTAAAAACTGGCCCATCACCGCCCTAGCATCGCCTACGATGGGAATGTCCACGCGGATGCTCTTGGAGATCGAGGTCGGGTCAACGTCGATGTGAACGATCTTTGCCTTCGGGGCGAACGTCTCCAGCTTGCCAGTGACCCTGTCGTCAAAGCGCGGGCCGACGGCGAAGATAAGGTCTGAGTTTTGGATGGCCATGTTGGCCTGGTAAGTCCCGTGCATGCCTAGCATACCGAGGCTCAAAGGGTCGGAGCCAGGAAAGCCGCCCAGCCCCATGAGCGACATCGTTACAGGAACACCAAGCTGCCTTGCAAACTGGGTCAACCGATCGGCGGCGTTGGAGAGGATCACCCCTCCGCCCACGAAGACCACGGGTGCTTTGGCGGTAAAAAGCATCTCCAGCGCCTTCCTGACTTGTCCAACGTGCCCGCATACGGTTGGCCGATAGCTCCTCAGGGCGATCGTTTCGGGGTATTCGAACTCGGCCTCCGAGCTAACGACATCCTTGGGGAGGTCTACCACTACGGGCCCTGGACGGCCGGAGGAGGCGATATAAAAAGCTTCCTTGAGAATCCTCGGGAGATCCTTGATGCTTTTGACGAGATAGTTGTGTTTGGTCACGGGCCTTGTGATTCCGACCGTATCGGCCTCCTGGAACGCATCGTTGCCGATAAGGCTTGTCGGGACCTGCCCTGTCAAGACAACGACCGGGATCGAATCCATGTAGGCCGTTGCCAGCCCTGTCACGGTGTTCGTAGCCCCCGGCCCAGAGGTGACGAGAGCAACGCCCACCCTCCCGGAAGCCCTGGCAAACCCGTCCGCCATGTGAACCGCGCCCTGCTCATGCCTTGCTAAGATGTGGCGAAGCCCTGAATCGTACAAGGCATCATAAATAGGCAGTACCGCTCCGCCAGGGTAGCCGAAAATGACCTCCACCCCCTCCTTGCGAAGCGCCTCTAACACCATCTCTGCCCCTAACTTTATGGCCATACGGCTTCCCCCCTTAAAACACAACCCGTTCTTTACCGGACTGACCCAAGCTCATGAAAGGCCTGAAAAAGCAGGGCTCCGGGTCTTTAGAAAAATATAACGCACAATCTTCACCGGATACAAGCCGACGAAGAATGATTCGGGTTACCTCCTCGGGCTCAAGCACGCTCACCCTGGGCAACCGGCTGAAATCACAAAGGTCGCTCACGCAAGGCTCTTGACCTACTAGCTCTAATAAGTTCTCTTTCAGCCCTACGACCGGTTCGGCCCTCCTAAGGAGAACGCCGCCAGACGGCGTGTAGCCGCTTGCAATGGCGGCCTTCCCGTGAGAGCCTAGCACTACCCATCCTCCTTGATCGTTGGGAAGGAGGGTAGAGAGCGCATCGAGGCGGTTCATCCCGTAGAGCGCTACTTGAGAGGCAGCCTCTTTGAGTCCGTAGGCAAAGGCGTGGGACACCTTGATTCCCATGAGCCTGCCAGGGCCGGTAGCAAGGACAACCTCGTGCAAATCCCGGACACCAACGCCTTCGTGCTCTAGTGCCCGCTTTAGCATCCGCGTAACCCTTCCAAGCGAAGACCCTCGCGCTTCAACGATGAAGACAGGCTCCACTCCGCTTCGAGCTTGAAGGGCTACCCCTAGCGTATCAGAGCAGAAATCAAGCGCTAGCCGAACGCTAGATCTGACCATTCCCCAAGAGTCCGCCCTTAAGGATGCGGGTAATGTCGTTGAAGAACGCGAGCAGCATAAGGGCAAGCAGGATAAATAAGCCTACCTGCTGGGCAATCTCCCTTGCTTTCATGCTTGGCATCCTGCCGGTAATACCCTCTACCGTCAGGAACAGCACGTGCCCTCCATCCAGCACGGGGATGGGGAGTAAGTTGATGACGCCAAGGTTTACGCTGATGACCGCCAGAAAGAACAACGCCGAGGCAAGCCCCGTACGTGCCTGTTCGCCGGCGAGCGCAAAAATCTGGATAGGCCCGGCGATATTTTTGTACGATAACGCCCCCGTGAACATTTTATAGAGCGCCACGAAGGTCAGCTTCACTAGGCGGTAGGTATTCCCTGCCCCATCTTGGAGGGCCTGGAAAAGCCCCTGGCGGACAAAAACCCGGGCTTTTGGGTCCGGGGCAACGCCGATCATCCATGCAGGCTTATTCTCCCCGAACTCGTCTTCACGAGAGCCGAGCCTAGGGACGACAGAGACGTGGATATTCTTGCCACCCCTTAGTATCTCGAGTGTAAGCGGTTTTCCTTTTGAATCATGAACGATACCTAGGAGTTCACCCCAGGATTGCAAGGCTTGGCCGTTTATGCGAAGAATCCGATCGCCTGGCCGAATGCCCGCGGCCAACGCAGGAGTCCCTTCGAGCACCTCACCAACAACCGCGGCAGGCCTTTCGGAACCCCCAAGCCCAAGGCCGACAAACACCAGCAGCGCGAACAGGATGTTGAACAAAGGGCCTCCTAAGACGACGAGCAGCCTATGGAACACGGGCCTTTGCGCAAACGAACGGCTTAGTAGCTCAGGGGAAACCTCTTCTTGATCACTTTCTCCGACGAGCTTTACAAAACCGCCCAAGGGCACGAGCGCAACCGCATACAGGGTTTGGCCTAGCTTTTTCTTCAGGAGCATTGGGCCGAACCCCAGACAAAAAGTTTCCACGCCGATTCCTAGAGCCCTAGCCATGAGAAAATGGCCAAACTCGTGCACAAGAATCAGCACGCCTACCATAGCAATGGCGGCAGCAATCCAAAGCACGCTCAAAACGACCCTCCTTACGTCAGTCCTGGTTTAGAAGAGTGCATGCGGCATCTTTCGTCACCCCAAGGAACGCAAGCGTGGACGAAAGGTCTGAAAGGCCGGGTGCCGCCTCATCCTGGCTAGAGGCCGCAAACTCCTCTAATAACGGAACGATACGCCAAAATGGCAAGTTTCCATGAAGAAACGCTTCAACCAACACCTCGTTGGCCGCAACGAGCCGGACAACGCTCGCACGGGAGGCCGAAAACGCCTCCCGTGCGAGCTTAAGCGCAGGAAATCGCGCGTCGTCCGCCATGAAAAACGTAAACTCCCTACCAAAAGGACGAAAAGAACGGAGAGGAGTCGGGGGCACCCACGGAAAAAACATGGCTTGGGCGATCGGGATGCGCATATCCGGCTCCGAAACGATCCATATGTGCTGACCATCGTTCAACTCTAGAATTCCGTGCACCAACCCTTGAGGGTGGATCCACACCTCGAGCTTTTCCATGGGGATATCGAACAGCAAGCAGGCTTCGATCAGCTCAAAACCCTTGTTCATGAGCGTGGCCGAATCCACCGTGATCTTGGAACCCATGCTCCATACGGGATGCTTAAGAACCTCCTCTCTGGAGACATGCTTGAGGGCCTCTTCGGGAAGCGTCCAAAAAGGACCGCCGGAGGAGGTAAGGATCACCTTGCGTACCTCTTTGCGGCTTTGAACGCCCCTCAACGCTCGCTCCACGGCCGCGTGCTCGCTGTCCATCGGAAAAATCCTCGCACCCGAACCCTTCGCCGCCTTCTTGAGCAACGGCCCCAGCACGAGCATGGCTTCCTTGTTGGCCAGCCCAACGTCAATGCCCCGCTCCAGGGCCGCAAGGGTGGGCTTGAGCGCGTCCGTACCCGAGACGCAGGCCAAAACAAGGTCGAGCGCCTCCGGCGAAAGCGTATCGAGCAGGGCCTGTTCGTCCTCGAGGATGGTTACGCTCGTCTTCGCCAAGGTTTTCCTCAAAAACCCCCTGGCACTAGGGTCCGCCAAAAACACCCACTCGGGCTCGAACGCCTCTGCCAAAGAGGCGAGCCGCTCCCAGCTCTTGCATGCACTTATGCCTACAAGCTCAAAGCCCTCGCGGTAGGACTGAAATACATCCAGGGCCTGCGCGCCGACAGAGCCCGTCGCGCCGAGGATTGCCAAACGTTTGGGCTTCTTTGAGGTCCTCATAGCCCGATTCTTCGCAACATTAAGAGCGCCCAGGAGCTGAACACAAGGCTGTCTACGCGGTCTAAGACCCCCCCGTGTCCGGGCAGGCTCCGGCCAAAATCCTTGATTCCGAGCGCCCTTTTAAGGAACGACTCGAACAGGTCTCCTAGCGCGCCCAATACCCCAAGCGCTGCGCCCAAAAAAGGCCAAACCGCCCATGGCACGCCCCCTTCGACAAGCCCAGCCCAGGCCGCAAGCCAAGAGGCCAGCGCGGAGGAACAAACTCCCCCCAAAAAACCCTCGAGCGTCTTGGAGGGGCTCATGGCAAATACTCTGTGCCTACCAAAGAGGCTGCCGAATACAAAGCCCCCCACATCCGCCATCCACACGACAAAGAGCAAATAAACGAGCCAGCCTAACCCTCCGTCTGTTCTCAGGAGCATCCCCAGAGCAATGAATGGAAGGCTCGCATAAACGAACCCTGTCGTCTCGAGCGAGAGCCTCACAAGCAAGCGGCTCGGGTCCTCGCGCTTTAAAGGGTAAAAAAGCCACAAGCAGGTAAGCGACAGGCCGTAGGCGACAAGGAATGTTTCGGCTTCAAAAGTCGCGCTCGTAAGAACGAGTAACCCGACAAGGATGCCTAGCCCAACCCTACGACCCAGACCTGCCGCTTGAAAAAACTCGAGCGCGCCCAAAAAAGAAAAGGCCGCAATCAACGCGCAAGCCGCAGCCTCTCTTCCGGCCCAAAGGGCCCAGACGAGGCAAATGGCCCCGACGATCCCCGTCAAAAGGCGAGCCACAAGAGGCACGCCGGCTCGAGGCATCTCCAAGGGTTTTGGCCGTCTTATCGGGAAAGGCTTAGCCATGCATGGTTGTTCCAAATTTTAGGAAAGCCTTCCTCAAGCGAACGAAAAGGGGCGCTTGGACACCCGGCCGAACCTACGCTCTCTCCCAACATAATCCTCTAATGCGCTTAAGTAATGCTCTTTTGTGAACGCGGGCCAAAGCTCTTGGCTGAAATACAACTCGCTGTACGCCGCCTGCCAAAGCATAAAATTGCTCAACCGGCACTCGCCACCTGTCCGGATCAACAGGTCCGGGTCTGGGATGACAGCGCTCTGAAGCATCGAGCCGAACCGCTCCTCCGTAAGCGCTTCGGGCAAAAGCTCCCCTTTGGCCGCAAGCTCGGCCGCCTTGCGGGCGGCTTCAAGGATTTCCCACCTGCCCCCGTAGTCTAACGCAACGGCCAAAGTGAGCTTTTGGTTCTTAGATGTGTCCGATTCAAGCCGTTCGATAGCTTGCAAGTCCTTTGGGTTCAGCGTCCGTTTGTTCCCGATGCACAAGAAACGCACACCGAGGGATTGAATTTTCGGCGTATAGACCCGCACGGTCGACCGGGCGATCCGGAACAGCCCCTTGACTTCCTTTGTTGGCCTTTGCCAGTTCTCGGTCGAAAAGGCAAACACGCTTAGATAGGGAATGCCGGCTTCCAGCGTCGCCTCGAGGATGTCCCAAAGGCGCCTTACACCCATCTTGTGACCGTAGAGCCTTGATTTGCCCAAATTCTGGGCATAGCGGCCGTTTCCGTCCATGATAATGGCTACATGCCTAGGAAGCTCCCCGCTACCCCACACCCTGGACACCAAACACGCTCCCAGCCCCCGTATTTTCCTTAAGGTTATCATTATACCAAGGAACCGGCCATTCCCGAATACCGGAATACGGCCTGTCTCGGGGCTAGCACCCACGGGCAACCAAATTTCTATGGACCTTCCCGGACGGGACATGAGCGTATCGGCCGGCTTGCATCAAAAAAATCCATCATTGCAGGTTTATAAATACGTCTATTAAAAAAGAGAATAGCTTTTGCTCACCCCTTGACAAGCGTACAGGTTTTGATCTAATCAAATAGAGCGGAATTAGAAAACCAAGTTCTAGAAAAATTCTTTGCTTCTTTTTTTCTGATGAATGAAATGTTCGGGGAGAATCGAGATGAACTCAAAAGGGCAACGATGCTTGGCTTTGCTCCTCGGGTTTTTGATCCTGCTTTTCCTGCCCTTCAAGGCTAGGGCAGACATCTTCGACATGTACGGCATCGGCTACCGGGCGATGTCCATGGGGAACGCCTACACGGCCGTAGCCGACGACGTCTACGCCGTCTACTACAACCCGGCGGGCTTGGCCCAGCTCAGCGAGCATGAGATGAGCCTGGGCTACATCTACTCGAGCCCTTCTCTAAAAATGAACGGGGGGCCAGGGCCTGCCCAGTCGCGCGGGCCAGACAACCTAAGGGCCCCCGTCATCGCGATGGCCTTCAACCTAGACGAGGCCTTCGAGGGCACGCTTCCCGTGCACAGCCGGTTTGGGCTGATTGTTTCGAGCCCGGACAACTTTCAATCCATCTACCGGATCTACGACCCAGACCCGAGCACGCCGCACTGGTACCGCTACGGAGATTACCTGGATAGAATCCATTTGGTGGCCGGGCTCTCCTTGCAGCCAGAGCGCTGGAAGTGGATTTCTTTTGGGGCGGGCATCCGGTTCATCATCTCTGGCAAGTCCAGGATGCCCGCAATGGCAAGCGAAGGGTTGGGGATCGATCTTGGCCGCTCGCGTTCCTCGGGGGCAAACTTCAACGAGGGAGTCGATACCGAAATCGCACCCATAATAGGCGCCCTCTTGAAGCCAACAAGTAAGCTTAGGCTCGGCTATAGCTTCAGGGGCCAGCTCGAACTGGACGTGGCACCTGTATATGCCCAGGCCGTTACGCACTCCGTCCCGGGCTCGAACCTGATCGACATCCCGATTAACCTGGACATCCCAGGCTTCAACGCCTACTTCGTGCCCCAGCAGCACAATTTTGGCGTGGCCTACGACTGGACGCCAAGACTCTTAACCTCGCTCGATGTCTCCTGGTTCAAGTGGTCTAGCTACCGTAACCCCTACAGGGGCGGCCCTACGCCCAAATGGGACGATACGGTCATCCCAAGGGTCGGGGTTGAGTACAAGCTAACCGATGCGCTCGCACTAAGGGCCGGGTACTTCTACGAGCCCTCGCCCGTACCCAACCAGTACGCCAGGTCTAATTACCTGGATACCGACAGGCACGTCTTTTCTTGGGGGTTAGGCTACAGATTCAACGACCCGTTGGGGGTGATCAAGGTACCTATCACGGTTGATTTGGCCATGCAGTACTGGCATTTGCCAAGCCGCACGATGGACAAGAGCGACCCGAGCTTGAGCGATTACACGATCAAGGGCAACGTCATCACCGTTGCCGGCGGCATTACGCTAAAGTTTTAGAAGGGAGGTAGGAAGATGCACATGCAGCGAGGCTACAAAAGCGCGGCCATCGGGCTTTTTGCCCTGTTTGGCCTTCTTGGTATCCTGAGCAGCCAAGCCTCGGCCAACGTTCAGGAGGTGTTCGGCATGTCTCCCCGGGCGATCGGTATGGGCAACGCCTACTCTGCCGTGGCAGACGATTTCAGCGCGGCATACTACAACCCCGCGGGCTTGGCCCAGATTCGCCACCATCAGCTCTTTTTGGGCTACCTCTACGGACAGCCGCGACTCAAGCAGTACCTGCCAGGCGAAAACGGCAGGATGAGCCTTTTAAACGATGAGGAGTTCGACGCGCCGATCATCGGTCTCACGGTCGACCTCTCAAAAATCATCGACATCGACAGGCGGATCAACTTTGGCGTGTTTTCAGCCATAGGAGACAACCTAAAGGCCGCCTGGCGGATCCACGACTGGGCCCCTGAAAACCCGCGTTTCATCCGCTACGGCGATAACGCCAATCGGATTCACACAGTCGTGGGAACTGGGATCGAGGTGATCAAAAATAAGCTCTTCGCGGGCGCCTCGCTCAACATGTGGCATGACATCGGCATTCCGGAGTTGAACGTACGTACCGACCTCAGGGGCAACATCTACGCAAAAGAGATTGACATCGATGCAAACTGGGAGATCGCCCCGATCGGAGGGGTGCTTTTTGTTCCGATGGATTGGCTTAAGCTCTCCTACACGTATCGGGGCGAAATGCAACAAAAGAACCCTGTGAGGATCAACACGACGGCCGACCTCATCCCAGGGGCATCGCCTGGCATCGAGCTTCCGATTAACCTGAGGTTAATGTTTATCGATTACTACCTGCCCCAGAACCACACGTGGGGGATAGCCATAAGACCAATAGACAAGCTCTTGGTGTCTTTTGATTTAACCTGGTACAAGTGGAGCGATTTCAGCATTCCCTCATGGCATGAAACGCCCGTAAGGAAATGGAAGGACACGTACGTCCCCAGGGTTGGGGCCGAGTACGAGCTTTACAAGAACCTCTTCGTCAGGATGGGCTACTGGCACGAGGAATCGCCCGTTCCCGACCAGGGAGACATCCCGAGCAACTATTTGGACAACGACAAGAACGTGCTCTCCTGGGGGGTTGGTTACGTCCTCGAAGACCTCCATATACCCTTCACGCAGGCCAAGCTCAAATACCCCTTGCTTTTGGACGCGTTCGTCCAGTACCAGATGATGGAGAACCGCAACCAAGAAAAAGACCCAAGCTTGGGCCAGCCATCTTGGAGGGCAGACGGCTACCAGATCGCGGGAGGGGTCGGGCTTACCCTTCAATTTTAGGGCCTGATCGTGTATAACGCTCGATTCTCCCTTTCGATAGCCGGGGCATTGAGCCTCGAAGCGAGGCAAGGTTGACCCGGCTATCGAGGGATGGCGTTCAACGTGAGCAAGCCCTGGGCTGCTACTCAAGCGCCTCGCTTATACACACCAAAAGACGCCATAGATCGGGGTTTAAACAGGGTAGGACCTACAAACACAGGGCGCGTCCTGGAGAACGCGGGATCGCAAGGATCAGGCGCGCTCGATCGGAGGCCGAGCGGCCCCCTGCTTTGCTGCCTTAGGCGGAATTCTAAGCAAATTCTAAGCAGTAGGAAGGCTACATAGCCTTAAGCTCGCTTGGCCTTACCGAAACACCATCATCGGCTCTAAAACCTCAATAACGACCTCGGCCGTTCCTGAACGCTTGAGGCCGATCTGTTTTGCCGCAGCTTCTGAAAGGTCAATGGCTCTACCGGGACAGTTAGGTCCCCTGTCGTTGATCCGTACAACAGCCCACCGGCCTGTTTTCGGCGATCGAACCCTCACGAGCGTCCCAAAGGGAAGCTCGTTATGGGCCGCCGTGAACAATTTGCCGTTGAACACCTCTCCGTTGGCCGTTGCGTTTCCGTGAAACCCTGGACCGTACCAACTGGCTACCCCTCGCTCCTTGGAAACGGGGACCAAAATACGGTGTTGTTGGGGCAATCGATCGGTAGTTTGCCTGCCGGCAAAAAAACAGCCTCCGCCCGTAAGAATCCAAAGGGTGGTGCTAAACAGGCCGAACCATCCAAAAGGTTTGAAGGCAAGGCTTTGAGCGAACATGCTAAGCCGGTTCATCCCATGGCGATGTTCCCTCCTTTTCTTCTTGCTGGGCTGGAAGTGTCGCTGTTTCCTCTGATTCTTCCCGGGCCTTGGTTTTTGAGAGCCGCCTTAGCCTTTCTTCGAGAACTGCGGCTTTGTACCAATACACCAACCCTATGAGCCCGTCAACGAAAAGCCCCACAAGAAACGCAACCAAGAAAAGAGCATACACGGGGGCCGAGAAAGGGGTAACTCGTACAAACCCTAAATCGTAATAGAGCTGGAGCCGCGCCGAAAGAACCGCTGCATTCTGAAAGCAGAAGACGACCAGCGCAAGAAATATTAAAAATATAAGCGCAACTCGAACAACCCTAAATGGCATCGTGCTCATAGGAGCGCTTGGCGTATCTTTCGGAGGCTGTCTTTTAACGCCTCGGAAATCACCTTGGTTCCGAAGAAAACAGGCATGAAGTTTGTGTCACCGTTCCATCTGGGCACCATATGCACGTGGAGGTGGTCTTCGATGCCGGCCCCGGCTGCCTTTCCAAGGTTCATTCCGACGTTGATCCCGTCTGGCTTGTAGGAGCCCCTCAGCACGCCCTCCAGCTTTGCGACCCACTCCGCCAGCTCGCCCCTTTCGGCTTCTCCAAGCTCCTGAACCCGGCTAAGGTGACGATTGGGAACGATGAGGATATGTCCTGGGTTGTAAGGATAAAGGTTGAGCATCGCAAAGCTAACCTTTCCGCGGCCAACAACGAGATGGCTCTCGTCGTCCCCTTGAAAGGCGGAACAAAAGATGCATCCGCCTTCATTTCTCTTATGAATGTCCTCTACGTAGGCCCCGCGCCAAGGCGAAAAAAGAGGCTCCATCGCGCAACTTCCCGGTTGTGGCCTTTCCGATACTCGATCCTACACTTTTTCCACGAGAACTTGCAAGTCAAGAAAGAAAGGATGGAGCACTTTGCAAGCGCGGTCTGGAAAAACCAGGCGGCCAAGCCTAGCGTAGCTGGACAAGGATGTCCCATCTATCGGGCGCGGTGAAGCGGGCGTGCTCCTAAAGCCTTTTCTGCAGAAGACGGTGTCCTGCCCAGCAATACAGCAAAATGCCTATGGTCGGGGATAATCACGCCCTAAAATCAACAGCCGGGGCTAGAAAGCCCCGGCTGTGGTGGGGAATATACTCCAGGACGCTAGCCATTGCCTCAAAGGACTTGGGCCTACTCTTTGAGGCTAAGCGCGATCCTTCTTTCCGCCTTGCTCACGTTCAAAACGCTCACCTCGAGTTCCTGGCCTAACTGGAAAGCCTTTCGTAAGTCCTGAGCAAGATCCTCTGGAATCTGGGAGACGTGCAAGAGGCCCTCGACGTTCGGCTCAAGCTCGACAAAAAGGCCGAAATCAGTTATCGAGGAAACTTTCCCCGTGACTCTCTGTCCCGTTTGGTAGCCGACTTCCACCCCTTCCCATGGGTCAGAGCTGAGCTGCTTGACTCCCAACGAAAGGCGCTCGTTGCCCTTATCGATCTTGAGGACGACCGCCTCAACCTCATCGCCCCTTTGATAAAGCTCGTGCGGCGGGCGGGGTTTGCTCGACCAGGTCAGGTCCGAGATGTGGACGAGCCCCTTGATGCCTTCTTCAAGCTCAACAAAGATGCCGTAATCAGTCACGTTGTTGACCGTACCCTTCGCCCTTGAGCCTTCTGGGTACCGATCTTCGAGCGTATCCCAGGGGTTGGGCATCGTCTGCTTAAGCCCAAGAGAAATCCGCTGACGTTCTGGGTCGATGGAGAGGACGACGGCATCGACCTCATCGCCTACACTCGCCACCTTTGAGGGATGCTTAATTTTCTTGGTCCAGGACATCTCAGAGATATGAATTAACCCCTCGATCCCCTCTTCTAGTTTCATAAACGCGCCGTAGTCCGTGATGCTGACGATCTTGCCACGGACACGGCCCCCGACGGGGTACTTCTCGAGAATGCTCTCCCAAGGGTCAGAGCTCAACTGCTTGATGCCCAAAGAGACGCGCTCTGTCTCTTTATCGAAATTGAGGACCCTTACCTCAATCTTCTCGCCCACGTTGTACAGGCTCCTTAGGTTGGACACCCTACCCCAGGAAACGTCCGTGATATGGACGAGCCCATCGATACCGCCCAAGTCGACAAATACGCCGTAGTCCGTCACGTTCTTGACGATCCCTTCAAGCATGACCCCAGGAACGAGCCTGTCGATCGTGTCTTTGCGCATCCTGAGCCGCTCTTCCTCGAGAAGCGCCTTCCTTGAAACGACGATGTTGGCCGTCTGCGGGGTAACCTTGAGCACCTTGATGTCGTAAGTATTCCCGACGTAGATGTCGAAGTCCGATGTAGGCCGGATATCAACCTGGGAGCCTGGCAAAAAGGCCTTTAGTCCTTGGATGTCGACGCTCAAGCCCCCTTTTACCTTCTGGATCACCCGGCCTTTGATAGGACTTCCCTCTTCGGCGGCGCGGACGATATCATCCCAGACTTTGACCAACTGAGCTTTGTCTCTGGAGATGGCCACCTGGCCCGTCTCGTTGTCAAAGTATTCGATGTACACATCCACGCGATCGCCCGGCTTGAGGCTCCCCTGGCCCGCTTCATCCAAAAACTGCGAAATGGGCAATCTGCCCTCAGACTTGTAGCCAACATCGATAATGACGTCGTTCTCGGTGATGTCAACCACCTTGCCCGTTACCACACTTCCAACCCGGATCTCGTTTGTCCCAAGGCTCTGCTCAAACAACGAAGCAAAATCCTCATTTCCCGAGGTCTCCAGGGCGGAGGGGTCTTGCGCGTCTACCCTCTGCCGGGATTCCATGGCCATGCACATTCCTCCAGTGGCGTTGTGCGTCGGTTGTGTTTGCGCTAGCTCCCGCGTTGGGAGCCAAAACGCTCCTGAACCTTGCGGTACAGGAGTTCCTCGACCTGCTCGAGGCTCATCGTGGTGGTATCGACGACAACCCCCCCCTCTGGAACCCTAAGAGGGGATGCCTCGCGTTCCATATCCTGCTGATCCCTCACCTGCATGCGCTCTAGGATCGAAAGCTCCGGTTCTTGCGCGCCCTTTCGGGCCAAGTCTTTGCAACGTCTCCGCGCCCTTTCCTGAAGGTTCGCGGTCAAGAAGAATTTCGGTGAGGCATTCGGAAAGACGACCGATCCCGCGTCCCGGCCTACCGCTACGATACGAGCATGCCCTTGGGCGAGGCCCCGCTGGACTTTGAGCGCCACCCCCCGAACGGCCGGGTCTCTAGCCAGCAAAGAAGCCCGCATCGCCACCTCTTCGGAATCAAGGGCATCTCCCCATGCTTGAAGCGGCGACTCTCGAAACGCCTGCTCAAGCTTTTTCTGGACCTCATCGGGCCGTTGGTGGAACATTTCTGGCTCCCACCCGCAAGATGAGGCAAGGAAGGCCAACAGCCTGTATACGAAGCCCGTCTCCAAAAAAAAGGCCCCGAGGCGCTCCGCCAACAACCTTCCAGCCGTGGTCTTCCCCGCGCCTGCTGGCCCATCCACCGTAACGATGAGCACACCTTCCAAACCCATTGAAAACTACTATGTTATCCTATTTTTGCAAATTTTTCCAGATCTTGCCAAAATCCAGGGTAAGAAATCTCGACACACTCCGGCCTGCCGATATGGAGCCCATCGGACGTCACACTTCCTAGGATGGCAAAGGCCATGGCAATGCGGTGGTCCAAGAAGCTGTCCACCAGCCCAAAGCCCACCTTAGGAGTTCCATGAATGACGAGCCCGTCTTCGAGCTCTTCCACCTCGACCCCAAGCCCTTGCAAGCCGGTCGCCATGGCCCTGAGCCGGTCTGATTCCTTGACTCTCAGCTCCTTCGCCCCTAGGATACGCGTCCTTCCTTGAGCAAGAGCGGCGGCAACGCAGAGCGCGGGAACTTCGTCAATCAGGCTTGGCAGCTCATTTTCTGACACATCTACCCCCTTGAGCGGGGAGTGCCATACGCGGATATCCCCCCTAGGCTCCTCATCCTCGCCCCCTTCGTCATACACGTGCACTTCGATGCGTGCCCCCATACGCTCGAGCACCCGAAGAAGGCCAGTCCTTAAGGGGTTTAGGCCGACGTCTTCGATCAAAAGGTCGGACCCTTCCTTAAGCAGGGCACCCACAAGGAAGAAGGCCGCCGAAGAGAAATCCCCCGGGACCGAGAGCATGAACGGCCCTACAGCCTCCCTTGGGCCATCCAAGGTAAGCCATCCATCCGCTTCGCCAAGCTCCACGCCTTGACGTCTCAGGAGCCTTTCGGTGTGGTCTCTCGTTTTGATGGGCTCTTTTAGGCGAGTTTGCCCGTGGGCACGAAGCCCGGCCAACAAGACGGCGGACTTGACTTGAGCGGAAGCTTGGGAAAGCGTATATTCGATGCCCTTGAGCGCCCCTCCAGCGATCACAAGCGGGCCAAGGCGGGCGTTTCCACGGCCGAGGATGTTCGCCCCCATTCTCCTTAAGGGCTCGATCACGCGCGCCATGGGCCTGGAACGTAACGAGGCATCTCCCGTGAGCACGGTAAGAAAGGGACAAGCGGCCGCTATCCCGGCTCCAAGGCGCATGGAGGTCCCCGAGTTTCCCAGGTTCACGACGTCTTCCGGCTCGCGCAACCCGGCAAACCCCTCGCCGAAGACCTCTAGCACGCCGGAGAGCCTGCGAACCTTTACGCCAAGCATACGAACGAACCCGAGAGTACTCTTCACGTCCCTTGCGGGAGACAGGCCCGCAATTTTTGATTTCCCTTGAGCGATTGCAGCGAGCATAAGGGCCCTGTGGGATACGGACTTATCTCCAGGCATACGGATGGAGCCACGGAACGGCCACCTAGACGCCACATGACAAGCCTTCATGGCCTTTCCTCCCTAGGGTTTGCAGGGGTGAGCGAGCGCGCAAGGGACTCAAGTGACCCATCCAAGAGGGATTCCTTGGCTTCGTGGATCTTCGAAAGGAAGGCATCCAGCGCCTCGAGCGTAAAATCACGATTTTCGATCATGAGCTCACTCCAGATGTTTGGGTCTGAATGGGCAATCCTGAGCATCCCCTGGAGTCCGCTGCCTTCTGCCTTTGACGCGCCCTCTGGGCCTGGCCATTCTTCAGCAATGGTACGTTTTAAAATAAAAGAAAGAACGTGCGGCAAATGGCTGATCCATGCCACAACACGGTCATGAGTGACGGGCTCGAGTCTATGGACTACGCCCCCCAACGCCCGCCAGAACGCCGTGAGCCTTGCATAGGCCTCGCCTTCGCTGAAGGAGCATCCCGTAAGGAATACGGGGTACCCAACGAACAGGTCCGGCATGGAGGCGGCATACCCTCGAACTTCTCGCCCGGACATCGGGTGTGAGCCGACGTAAGCTCGCGCCAAGCTTCCCCCGAGCTGTTCAACCAAAGCCACGACCCTCCGCTTTAGGCCCGTTACGTCTGTAATCCAAACGCCTTCCAGCACAGCCCCATCTAAGGCCTCAAGGGCCTCAAGGATGCCCTTGAGGCCCGTAGCCAGCACGATAAGACTTCCTTTTTCAAGCCTCCCAGGAAGGGCGGGATAGGCCCTCGTGATGGCCCTATCCCCGAGCGCCGCTTGGAGCGTAGCCTCGGCCGGATCCACGCCGATCACCTCAAGCCCCGGGAAACGGTGCCTCAACCCTTTTGCCACAGACCCGCCTATGAGGCCAAGCCCAACAACGACCACGCTCTTGTACGGAGGGCAGGCTTTTCCCATCTCAGGCTTTGGGGTAGGACCCGAGCACTTTGAACCAAAGCGCCTCGGAGCGAACTTCCGTGATTGCTTTTTCAACATCGGGATCGAGCGCATGGCCGGCGAAATCGAGAAAGAACACGTAGCTGAAGGGCCCAGACCTGCTAGGTCTGGATTCTATCTTGCTGAGGTTGATTCCGCAGTTAGAGAACGGCGCAAGCATGCGAAAGAGCGCACCCGGCTCGTCCTTGATTTTGACGAGGGCGGAAGTCTTGTCGTTCCCCGTTTGCGGCGCCGGCCTCATGGCAAGAACAAAGAATCGGGTCTGATTGAACGGAACGTCCTCGATGTGGTCTTCGATCACCTTCAGGCCATAAAGCTGGGCTGCGAGCTTCGAAGCTACGGCCGCGGCACCTTGGCGTTTCTGCACAAGCATGGAGGCCTTCGCCGTGCTTTCCGTAGAGAACAAGGAGGCTCCAGGAAGGCGCTTGAGAAGCCATTGCCTGCATTGTCCGAGCGCTTGAGGATGCGAGTAAACCTCCCGAATTGAGTCTAGGTGTGTATCATTGCCAAGAAGCGCAAGTTCAACGGGAAGGATCCTCTCTTCGACGACACACGCCTTCATGTCGACAAGCCTATCGAGCGTGGCCGTAACACCCCCTTCGATGGAGCTCTCGACGGGCACAACTCCGACATCCACCCTTAGGTGCTCTACGGCCTCGAAAACCTCCTCGATCGTCCCCATCGGCTCGTACACGCCAGAAGGCCCGAACCTCTCGAGGCTGGCTTTGTGCGAGAAGCTAGCCAGAGGCCCCAAGAAAGCCACGCGAAGAGGCTCCTCTAGGCTTCGGCAAACCCTTACAATCTCGCGAAACACCCCATCTATAGCCTCGTTCGAGAAAGGTCCCTGGTTGAGACCCTTGAGCCTTTCAAGGAGCGCTTTTTCTCGGTTTGAGTCGTACAAAGGGAGGCTTAAGGCCTTTTTGATGTCCCTGGCCTTCAGCGCCAGCTCCCCTCTTTTTGAAAGGAGCGAGAGGATACTAGTATCTATCCGATCTATCTCTTCCCTGACCAAAGCCAGGTTGGATTCGGCATTAACGTCCCCGTGTTGCATGCTGTCCCATCGTAAAATACTTTTCCTGGCGCTTCAAAAGCCTTTCTTGGGTAGGCTGCATGATGAGGGCAGCGAGCTCTGCCTCGATCGCATCCTTTAGAAGAGCGAGCGCGCGCTCCTTGTCCCAGTGGGCGCCGCCTTCCGGTTCGGGAATAACGGCATCCACGAGCCCAAGCGTCGTCAAATCCTTGGACGTCAGCTTCAGAAGGCCGGCCGCCTTGTGGGCGTTCTCTCTGCTTGCCTCTCGAAAGAGGATGGAAGCGCACCCTTCGGGCGAGATTACGCTGAATACGGCGAATTCCTGCATAAGAAGACGGTCGGCCACGGCAAGCGCAAGCGCCCCGCCGGAGCCCCCCTCGCCGATGATGACACTAAGCGTGGGCACTGGCACGCTAAGCAGCGCTTCGAGCGTGCTCGCGATGGCCTCGGCCTGGCCGCGCTCCTCGGCCTCTACCCCGGGAAACGCACCCGGCGTATCCACGAAGCTCACGATCGGCAGGGCGAACCGTTCGGCCATACGGACAAGACGCTGTGCCTTCCGAAAGCCCTCTGGCATGGACATGCCAAAATTGGCGGCGATCTTTTCGGTCGTTGTCCGCCCCTTCTTCTGCCCCAGAATGGCCACGCTCGTAGACCCGATTTCGCCAAAACCGGCAAAAATGGCCTGATCGTCCCCAAAGCGGCGATCCCCGTGGATCTCTTCGATATGCCGAAAGATGCCCGAGATATACTCTTGCGCGTAAGGCCTGAGAGGATGACGGGCAAGCTGGACGACCTCCATCGGGCTCAATCTTGCGGTCAAACGCCTGCGGATACGGACAAGCTTGCGCTCGAGCCTGCCCAACTCACTCGCAAGTTTTGTATCCGGTATGGCCCTCAGCTCTTGAATCTTCTCGAGCAGCAAAACAGCCGGCTTCTCAAAGCCAAGGTGCATCACGCTCAACCCTCCAAAAAATGGCGAACACGCTCGCGAGCATCGGGCAGGGGCTCTTTGGCATTCACCCATACGATACCCGGAATTTTATGCCGCAAAAAGGTCATTTGCTTCTTTGCCAGCCTAAGGTGAGCAAGCACCATAGCCTCGATGAGCCAAACAAGCGGGCGTTCGCCTTGTACGACCGAGAGGGCTTCGGGATAACCGGTCGTAAGACAAAAAGGAGGGAACCGATGGAACCCTTGCTCCTTGAGCCTTTTTACCTCTTCGAGAAGCCCTTCCTTCAGCATCCCTTCCGCCCTTGTCCTCAGGCGTCTCGTCAGCCATTCTTTGTCCGGACGAAGCCCGAGAATAAGACATGCAGGCTCTTTGGCATCCTGCGGGTCCTGCCCTTTGAAAGCAGCAGCGAACGCCCCGCCGGAAACCAATACGGCCTCAAGCGAGCGAACGATCCTGTAGCGGTCGTTGGGATGCACGCTCAAGGCCCTTTCAGCGTTGAGCCGGCGTAACTGTTCGTAGGCAAACCCTTGGCCAAGCAGGCCGATCTCTGTCTCGAGCCGTCGCCTTAGCGCAGGCTTCGGCGGAGGGTAATGCCGGCATAGGTCTATACCATCGAGAAACGCCTTCAAATAAAACCCACTGCCGCCCACAAGCCATGCCGGCCCTCTTTGGGGGAGGGCTCGCAGGGCATCCCTAGCTTGCGCGGCGAACTCGCCAGCAGAAAACAGGCGTGTTGGCTGCAGGATATCGAGCATCCAGTGCCGGATGGCGTTTCGCTGGGTGCGCGAGGGCTTGGCCGTCCCGATGTCCATCTCAAGGAAGACCTGCCTGGAATCGCAACTGATAACCTCGCCGCCAAACCGTAACGCAAGCTCGATGCCGAGCGCGGTCTTTCCGGCCCCCGTCGGGCCGACAACTGCGATCCTCTTCAAACCTCGATGCTCTTTGTCTTATGCTTGCCAAGAAGCTCTTCGATACGCGCCTGCTCCGCTTCAAGCCCAGACCCGCCTAGAAGCGCCCTGCAGAGCTTCTTGGAGCGCTCTACGGCAGGCTGATCGAAGGGGTTTACCCCAAGCAAGGTGCCCATATAGATGACCGTCGCCTCCATCGTCCAGAAGAATACCCCCAGGTCTTCCAGGGTTGACTCCTCCAGGCCCATCCAGCTCGCTGGCTTTCCTTTGGAAGCGAGCGAAAGATAGCTCGATTGCCAAAGCGCCTCCCATGCCTCCTGAAGCCGCTTTCCTTTCAGGAAAGAAAAAGAACGGAACTCCTCTGGCACCCACTGCAACGCCTCTCCCCTTGGGCTCCGCGGCAACAGGCTAAAAAACGTAAAGATCTTGTCGTCCGGTCCATCCTCAAGCAGCTGAAGGATGGAGTGCTGATCGGATGGCCCCTTAACGGCCAACGGCGTAACGCCCAAACCCTCTTTGCCCAAGGACTCGGAGACAAGCTGCCTCAACCAAAGCATCGGGCCTTCGAGGGCATCACCATAGGCAAACATCACCCATATGGACTTGCTCAAACGGCTCAACCCCTGGTAAACCCCGGAACCCAAAAGGAACGGGACGTGGGATTCCGCCGAAAGGCTCAGGACGGCCTTCCTGGCGTTGATGGCGCCTTCGAACAGTGGGGCCGCATCCAAGCCAAGCAGCCCCAAGAACACGACGGCCATGTGCGAGCCAAGGATAGAAAAACGGCCTCCGATCTCGTTGGGGATGACAAACGTCCTTGCCCCTATGCCCTTTGCGAAGGAAAGGAGCGCGGAAGATTCAGGGTCTGTAACAAACAAGAAATGGTCCTTTATGTAGGCTTCCCCGTGCGCTTGCCGAAGCGGCTCGAGGAAAGAGAGAAGTCCGAGCAGCGTCTCGAGCGTCGTTCCAGATTTGCTGATGACGACAAACCGGGTACGCTCGAGGTTTGCCTCTTGAAGGATGCCTGAAATGTCCTCTTCGGTTGGCATTTCCACGATTCGTACGCGTTTCTTGATGGCTGGCACCAGCCCCCCATGCCCGTAGGGAAGGTGGCCGAACAAAAAACTGTGGATGGCCGCGAGCCCCAAAGAAGACCCTCCGATCCCGACAATCACCACCTCTTCGGTCTCGCCTGCCAGGCCTTTGAGTGCTTCTTGGATGGCAAGGGTATCTTGGAGCATTTTCTCCGGCATGTCGAGCTGAGGGTATTCATTGCCCCTAAGGCTTGCCAGAAAGCTCTCATAGCGGGCGCGGTAGGAATCCAGGAGGACCTTGGGAACCTCTTGTTCTTTTTCGATGCCGAGCAAAAAAGGGTAGGAAAACCGAACTCCCATCCTTTCCTCCTTGTTGGAATGTTTCGCCGAACCCTCACACCTCTAGCAGCAAGTCCGCAATCAAAAAAGGAAGGGCTCGGCAAGACGAAAATACTTTATGCACCACCGCTTGCGTTGGCTGCCGTTCCATCAGACTTATTCATTCTTGCTCACGCATGAACGAAGCTGACTTCCT